>Ga0102944_1000498_pt1 | contig 30215 bp, 26 predicted proteins | sample SalPonD_shore_MG_FD_78172 | JGI IMG/M metagenome (GOLD analysis project Ga0102944, IMG submission 78172) | Salt pond soil microbial communities from South San Francisco under conditions of wetland restoration - Salt Pond MetaG... | ecosystem: Environmental > Aquatic > Marine > Intertidal zone >... | reverse complement strand
TTGTAGGTAACTGGAAGCGTAGGAAGCTCTTCTTTGAGTACAAAATGACCACGCCATCTAATTCCTTTGATATATAGTTTAATTCCGATTATGAATATCGCAATACCAATCAAGATAGGCATTAATATGATACCTAACACCATTAGACCAATACCCTTGATCATCCCTTCCCTGGGAGATAATGCTCGTATTTTCCATGTCTGTATTTCCCATTGAAAATCAGTCATTAAACTGATGAGATTACATGGAAATTTAATTGTTTGGACATCCGTGTTTAATTCAGTTATCCAATTTGAACAAAGAGAGATCATACCCATCGGCTATTTGACTAACAGTAATGCATTTTGACCGGCAATATCGTTGATGATCATAATTGAACTCGACATATGCAAAGCCAAAATTAATAGTTAAGAAAGATAAACTAGAATATATCATACCATGACTCTCGCAGGCAATGTTAGTTATTACAAAACCATGGGAGTTACTAAAAATGCTTCAGATCATGAAATTAAACGAGCATATCGTAAATTAGCATTAAAATACCATCCAGATCAGGCCAAAGACCTTCCACTTGATGAGGCTGAGGAACGTTTCAAAGAAATAAATGAAGCCTATTCCGTACTTTCAGATCCAGTTAAACGAAGAAATTATGATCGATTTGGCAAACGGTGGATGAATTTCAGTACTCAATCTTCTGGTTTTCACTATACCACCTACAATTCACATCGTTCTCGCCGAAAAATAATCGAGGATAAATTATCGGAACAGAAGGATTTCAACATAAGAACATTTGCTGATGATCTCGGAGTGAGTCAGAGTAATTTGGTAAAAATCCTGAAGGTAATGATTGAGAAAAGTCTAACAACTGGAGAAATAAGTGGAGGACAATTCATCTTTATATAATATTTCAATATCAGTTGAAAACACTATTACTAAATCAAGAGCTATCCTCCCGCGTATATTAGATAATAACTTCAACTCAATTTAAATTACCACATTCAATACTCTGAGACACCATATTCACCGTTGAGGTTTACCAATCAACGAGAAAGGATTCTCCATAATACAGCAGTGAGTGTTGATGATCTGGATCAGATGCCAAAGTAATTTGAAGTTAGTAGTTAAAAGCTATCATATGGTGAAATACAAAAAATCGGGTTGATTGGTATTGAAAGAGATCTATCGAGAAATTCATGAATCACAATCTTGGAATTTGACATCCAATGTCACAACCATTGTTGAGGATAAAGATTATTTGTAGTTGAAATATACTCACGGATGAATTACAGGGAGATTTGCCATAAGTTAGAATAATCTTCATAAAGTTGAACCACAAGAAATTCAATATTTTGAGTCAACCTGTTTTATAATTTCACCACATGATTTGCAAATCAATAATTGATCTTGGGCGTTTCCTTGTATTGAATTCAGTTCTGGGTTGATATTCATCAATTTCAATTTTCGTTGGTATTCTACTTCACCAATTTCATCCAAAGCAAAACGTCTCTGCAGAATTGTTAGTGGCGACCCATTAGATAATTCAGGTGATAATTTTATTGATTTATGATTGGAATATGCAATTTGCTGTTCTTTGATTAATTTCAATGCGGTCTTTACTGTATTCTTATCCATCTGATTGAATGAATATTCATGTCAGTAATACTTGAATCTAAGAGTTGCACTACCTAATCCAAGATAGATATCCAGTTCTGAGATTTTATTATATGGGAAAATCATTATGGATTCGTCAAATGCTGCTCTTTTCCAGATGATTAATCTCATATCTGTTATAACTAAATAATGCCAGTGGAATATGGCTATAACGTCTTCATATACTCCATAAAACATACCAAGTATAGTTTCATCTTTTTCTAATTTTTTTTATACAGCTCTTCAATTAATTTATGAACTGGTTGACCCCATATATTATTCATACAAACAAATGAGTATCCTTTATTATAAACTCTATCTCGATTGTACCTCTATCTGAGCCATCTCAGCTTCCTGGTTAAATTGATCATTTGTACTAATATCGGTCAATGCTAGACTAATGACCGTGGCTGAGGCAAAGAGCAGGGTAATGATAACCATATGAAAACTGACAAGGAGAAGTAGTCCACCTACCTGACCTAGGGTCATCATAATCCCATTGGAAGCTTCCTCACTAATTGGATATGTGACCTCTGCTGCATAGATCAAGGCAATGGGCAGGGCAGATACCAGAAAGAATCCAAAGATAAAGGATAGTACTAGTACTAACTGGTAATTATCAACACGAGGCAGGATCCAGGTCATTGGGACCGAGACCAACATGGCAAGGATGAGGAAGATCTTCCTCCGGTGTATCTTATCGGATATGGTAGATAGTATACCTGCGCCAAAGATTCCTCCAATCACGATGATCCCACCAATAATTCCACTGGCATCAGTTCTATCACTAAATTGGGAAAATATGGTATCAATCTCGGTTGAGATGGCATTGAATGCGCCAAGACCAATGAAAACCATGATACAAAGGATGATGAAATTTTTATTACTGAATAATGATTTGTAGCCACTGAAATCGAATGCTTTCGTACCTGCCTCGCTACTTGGTGGAGTTGGTGGCTCATTCTTGACAAATATTACGTAAAGTAACATCGAAAGCAGTGAGATGATTCCATAGACTAGTAAGACAAAGTCAATACCTGAGGAGTTATAGAGCATAGGTGTGGCAATCATTCCAATAATCACACCGAGTAGTAGAGAAACCGTACCTAGTCCAGTGGCAGCAGCTTTCTCCTCCTCGGGAAACCAATTAATAGCTACTTTAGTAAAGGAATTCAAAACAAAAGGCTGACCAATTGCCATCATAATCTGAGCAATAAGCAGCAGGGTCAGATTATCTCGACCAAACCAACGGACGATGCTAAAAATACCTGTCAGGATGACTCCAAAACCCGTACCCCATTTCAAGCCGTACTTGTCTAACATCCAGGTAGCAGGGAAATTCACCGGGATATAGGCGATCATGTAACTGGCAGTTAACAGCAGAATAAATGATTCAGTTGTGTTCAGATCCATGGCTACCTCAGATGCAATTGGAGCAAAGGTAATCCAATTAATCTGTGTCATAATGGCACTGAACATAAATAATCCCAGAGTAATCCATCGAAAATTATAGGTCTGATAATTTTTGTCCATGTTCGGTCATGTGAATACTTCTGTAATGTAAATAAAACAGTTTGCCACGACAGAAAAATTATGGCAAAGTTTCAGGCTATTAAACAGATTGGATCATTTCGGTGTAAAAATTTGGATGGGAGTTGACCAGATAACACCTATTATTTTAAGGGATCATAGTGTAAAATAATCTACACTAATTTAATGCCAATTCTAACTCCTGTCATTGCAGGCTAAAAGATCGGGCATTACTATCTTAATCTTTTTTAAGTTAAAAACCATGCTTAGTATAGCTACTGGAATCCTATACAATGGGATTTACATTAGATTTTTACAGGGTATTGTCATGGCATCGAAGTATCTCACTATTAAAGAACTACGTAACAAAATGAACAAGACGATCCAAAGTAATTCTCGGATACCTGACTCGATCTTTGAACAGTTGGAATCTAAAATCTATGACCGAGCGGCCAAGATTGCGGGTAAACTCCAGGTAGATAAGAAGGGAAAGACCTACGTTACACCAGATCAGTTTGATACCATTGTTAATGAAATCAAGCGTTCCTACGAATTTGCACAGATTGATCCAGGAGCTGCTGTTGGTATGGTAGCTGCACAATCAATTGGAGAACCAGGTACACAGATGACCCTACGTACGTTCCATTTTGCAGGTGTCAGAGAGATGAATGTCACCCTCGGTCTGCCACGACTGATTGAGATTGTCGATGCCCGTAGAAATCCCTCAACCCCAACCATGACTGTCGCTTTGAAGGAGGATTATGCCTATGATAGTGAGAAGGCTAAAGAAGTGGCACGAAATATTGAATTGACTACAATTGCCAACATAGCCAAAAGTGTTGAGATTGATCAGATCGAACAACGAGTTACGATCAAACTCGATACTAATCTCTTAGAGGACAAGGATATTACCCCTGAAGAGGTTCGAGATAAGGCATCTTATCGACGTTCAACGGTGAAGGTAGATCAATCAGATAATGAGATTCATGTAACTCCTGATAAGGAAGAACCAACATTGAATGATCTGCAGAAACTGGCTGAGAAGATCCGTGATATTCCAATCAAAGGATTGAAAGGAGTCAAACGAGTTCTGATCAGAAAGAAACGTGATGACACCAAAGATAAGGATGAATATGAGGTCGTCTCCGAAGGATCCAATTTTATGCAACTCCTGAGAATCCCTGGTGTTGATCCGCAACGAACCTATACCAATCATATCCATGAAATTGCAGATACACTCGGAATCGAGGCTGCACGAAATGCCATTCTCAAAGAAGCACTCGAGGTTATGGATAAACAGGGACTAGAAGTCGATCCCCGTCATATTATGCTGGTAGCAGATCTGATGACCTTCACCGGAGATATTAGACAGATTGGACGTCATGGGATTTCAGGAGAGAGTTCTTCAGTTCTGGTCCGTGCTGCTTTTGAGGTTACTGTCAAACACCTGCTCGATGCTGCGATCAGAGGTGAACAGGATAATCTCGTTGGTGTGGTTGAACGAGTAATGGTCGGACAGGAAGTCATGCTGGGTACGGGTATGATTGATCTTACAATGAATCCTCATTATGACAAGTACAAAAAAGAAAATAAAGCAAAAGCTACAAATTAACTAGCATCTACTTGTAAACGTTCTACCATGACCTTCAATTGAGTTCTACATTTGACTGCGAGCAGTTTCTATCATATAGTAGCGTTTTCGAGCATCAACAAAATTTTTAGCAAAATCAATTGCTTTCAGATCCAAATTATCATATGCTTCTTCAAGGGCATAGGCTTCGTTTTCTACATCAATTAAGGTTTCATCAATCAGCTGATCAATATTATGGGTTGTGGCTACCTCGTGATCAGATTGATGTTTGAGAGACTCAAGTTCTTGTTTACTTTCAGATATTTTTGAACGTAAAGTATTAACCTGATTGCGGAGGACTTGTTCCTGTTCGGAACTATTTGATTTTTGAATTGATTGAAATTCGCCAGTGGATAGAATAGATTTGGCTTCTCGTACCACGGAGAAGATATGATTTGATTGATCCCAGTTCTGAATAGTACGGGTAATAATTGATCCATCATTACCTACACGAGGATGATTGGTTGTACCTGCTAGTTCTAGCCGTGGGGGGTCATAGGGAAAGCTATCGGGGATATGCACTTCCAATTCTGCAGGGCGACCTTTGCTATCGGTGACAACTCCTTTCCAGAATGTAAGATTACCTTTTACCGGTTCGAATCCGGTGATATATTGGTACATGTATGCTGTTTCTCGACTTAGTACTCCATCATCAACCATATAATATAATACAGAGACTATTACTTATTAAAGCTATCAGAATTCTAACATCTTGGTTGTAGACTTTGTCTGAGCTCAATGATCACGGATATTGGATGCGCGTCATCTAAATATTAAAAAGACCTAAAGTTTACCATAAATATAGGTTAATTATGGGAAAACGAAAAAGCCCCAATGGACTATTTGCAGCAAGAAAGCTGAAACGCAAACGACAACATTTCCGCTGGAAAGATATTAATTACAAACGTAGAGCACTTGGTCTAGATAAGAAAGCAGATCCTCTAGAAGGAGCCCCACAGGCAAAAGGAATTGTACTCGATAAGTATGGCGTCGGTTCCAAACAACCTAATTCTGCACTTCGTAAATGTGTGAGAGTACAACTGGTCAAAAATGGTCGATCAATTGGTGCTTTTGTCCCATCTGATGGTGGTTTACTCTACATCGATATCCATGACGAGGTCATTCTCGAGGGAATTGGTGGTGCCAAAGGTGGTGCCAAAGGAGATATTCCTGGTATCAAATGGAGAGTCACCAAGGTAAATGGTGCATCTCTAGAAGAGCTAGTCCTTGGTAAAATTGAAAAACCCACTCGATAAATTGCTACAAAATCCCGTAATGACCTTATTTGTATGCGAAATCGATACTGAAAGAAGCTTAAATTCCTAGAACTTACCTAGACATTACTGAATTGGTAATAGAACAGGAATTTGGATTGAATAGAAAAAATCCTTAGCTTGATGGCTAAACCTTTAATAACTTTATTTCGCTTATAATCTTAGAGTTATGAGCGGTGAACCGAAAGAAGGATCGTCAATTGTCAGAACGATCAAACTAATTGTAAAGAACTTAGACAAGACCAAAGAGAGGGTACAGGAAAGATTTGCTGATCTTGAAGACCGAATGGATGAGATGAATGCTACAATTTCCAATCTACAGCAGCGTGTTGTCCAACTCTCCTCAGGAACTGCAATTGGTGATGACAAGGATCAGATCATCGAGCAATTGACCTCACGATTAAACGAGATGGAGGAGAAAATTATCAAACTGGAGAAGAAAGCCAGTGCACCTCGACCAACAGCTGCACCAAAAACTTCCTCAGTACCTCCCTCACCGAGTGGTGGAGGTAATATCCCGAAACCAACAGCAACTCCACCTCCGAGTACGAGTAGTGCACCCAAACCATCGACCACACCATCAGCGATGCCTAAACCAAGTTCTGCTCCAAAACCCAATGCCGCACCAACCGCTAGTTCCACACCCAAACCGAGTGCAGCACCTAAACCAAGTACTGCACCTCCACCAGCAGCTACAACTCAGCAGAAATCAACCTCACCTGACATTCCCAAACCAGCAAATGCAGCAACAGATAGTACAAAATCAGCAACGGGGGTACCTCCAGCTGCAAAAACAACTGGCTCGGAAGAAAAGGGTGGCGGAGAGAAAGATGAGAAGGATCAGCTGTTAGAAGCTCTAAAACAACTTGAAGGAATTTAAATACATACTCCTTCATAATTACAGATACTGGAAATAAGCAAGAGAGAAATTACAAACCCTGATTTCTAGTTTCATATCATTAGATGATTTAATATTAGATATAATTGAGAATGTAATAATTGATTTAAATTAGGATTTAATTGAAATAGGGATTTTGTTTCTCAAATTGATTAAGCTGATCATCATAATCACCAGCATCAATTTTCTTTTGTACTTCTCTTGGATCAAGTCCATCAATGGTTATTCCCATACAGACCATAGTACCAAGAATTTCTTTGGTTGCAGCACCGATTGATGCAGCAAGAAGATCAGATCGTTTGGAATATGCAACCTCAACAATTTGCATGAAATCACCATTTCCAATTACTTCAGTACCGGCAAGACCAGATCCTTTGCTGAAACCCAGCTTGTTGAGAACCAGAGCAGAAGATGGAGGTAATCCAACTTTTATCTCGTAGGTTCGTTTCTGGGTATTTACAATAATATCAACAGGTACCTTCATACCTTTGAAATCATCAGTAGCAGAATTAATGTCAGCTACGACTTTTCCCAGGTTTAAGCCGAGAGGACCAAGCGCTGGTGCAATTGATCCACCAGGTTTTGCTTGTCCACCATCTACAAGTAAACTGACTGTTTCAAATTCTTCACTCATAATATATTACCTATATATAGAACGCCATTTTTGTTCGTTTTTAAATTATCGTTGCAATACAATATCCAAGATATTGCCTCAGACCGTTTTCGCTGTTCCAATTAGTTATAAACATCTTTCATATACTCTAACTATGAAAACAGTTGGTTTTGTAGGAATTGGACTCATGGGAGAACCCATGGCAAAACGATTGATTGATTACTACCAGGTTCTCGTCTATAACCGGACGAAATCCAAGACGGAAGAGATTGTCAAGGAGGGGGCAAAATATGGAGACAGTCCCCGAAGACTTACTGAAGAAGCAGATTACGTGGTAGTTATGGTCAGTGATGACCCCGCAGTTGAGGCGGTATTCGAGGGTGAGGATGGAATATTTGCAGCAGACAACCATCCCATCTTGATCAATATGTCGACGATCACTCCGGAACTCAGCAAGAAAATGGCAGAAAAAGCGATCAATGCTGGTTTTCTCTATGTTGAAGCACCTGTATCAGGTACAGTAGGACCGGCCAGAGATGGGACATTGACTATCCTCGTCGCAGGACAATCTGATGTCATCGACCAGGTCAGACCTGTTCTGCAACTATTTGGCAAACAGATCTATCAATTCAACAATTATGGTGATGCGTTGAAAGTAAAACTCCTTGTTAATCTCAATCTAGCCGTACAGACCACGGTACTTGCAGAAACACTGGTTAAATCCAAGGAACTGGGATTGAATACCAAAGCAGTACTTGAGGTGATTAATAATTCTGCAGTATCAACAATTATTAGTAAAGTCAAGGGACCAAATATGATTGAGGATCAATTTCCCACAGCCTTTCCCTACAGTCATATGATCAAGGATTTGACGTATGGGCTAGATATGGCTGAAATTGAATTGGCTGAGAAAACTTTGGAAATGTATCAGAGAGCAGAACAGGATCTAGATTTCTCTGCTATTTACAAGACCTTACAGAAATAATCACATCCATGCTCGATGAGTTTTTCAACCAAATAACATGTTGCATTTTATGGATATAATTCTCGTTCGACACGCTAAATCCGCTCATGACTCCACAAAATGGAAAACAGATGCAATTAGACCCCTTGCAGCCAAAGGAAGAGAGCGGCAATACCTAGCAGCCAGGGGGATGCAAGTATTGGGAATTGAATATGATACCATCTGGGTATCTCCCTTTTTACGAGCTCAACAAACTCTGGAGATCATCCAGGAAGTCTATCAGACAACAATCGATCCCGAGATTGTAGATGATCTAAAGGTCTGGGGACAACCAGCAAAGATTAGAGATCTTTTGGATCAAACCTATCAGAGATTACCTGAGATATCTCTACTACTGGTGGGACATAATCCCAATATCTCCAACCTGATCCGACTGCTCACGGGAGAGTTAATTGAGATAAGAACATCAGATATTGCCCACGTGGTGCGGCATAATTCAGAATATCATTTGCAACAATATTATTCCCGGGATCAGCTCATCAATGCCTGATTATTTTCGCATTTCATCAAGTAATTTTTTTCGTAGTCCAGCAATTGAGGTAGAACGTACTTTCTCTGGACTGATTGATTGTTGATCGACTTTTTTTTCAACTTTCTTTACTGGTTTTTCCTGTTCTTCAAATTCGACTAGACGTTTTTTATATTCCTCAAGTTCGGCAAGATAGGTTTCTTCATCAATTTCATCTCGTGTATATGCCTCATAGCGTTCGTTTATCCAGGCATAAAGATCATCGATATTATCACTATCACTCATTATTATAGTGTAATTCTATCATTGAATATAAGGTTGCAGGCAATTTTTTTGGGAATTGAATAATATCCAAAATTCGATACTAGCTTCGAATACTCAGCAATATCATGAATGAAATTGTGGTCATAAACATACGGAGTTTATATATTCAACTGCTCATATACACCTACTTAGAAATTCCAGACTGGTCGAGGACAACCACACTCGATTTCAGATAACATATTAACCCCTATGGAGTCTAAGTATCGTGGCTACATCCAATCTAGTGTGTAGTTTCCAATGTCGCAGCACAGAGGAAATAGTGGGCAGATCACGTGTCCTTCCGGGTTTCAAACCCTGTTAAAGATTTGTGACCACAAATCTAGTGATGAGTATGAATCCTAATTAGCACCCACCACAAAATTTAGGGTATGAACTATCCTCAGGTAGTAATTGTTGGTGCTGGTTTTGCGGGAATCAATGCCGTCAAAGCTCTTGCATCATATCCAGTAGAAGTAACGTTAATTGACAAGAAGAATTACCATACCTTCTATCCTCTACTCTACCAGGTATCTGCAGCAGAACTAACCAGTGAACAAATCGCATTTCCTATCCGATCATTTTTGCGGAAGTATGATGATACAGATTTCATCTTGGGAGAGGTCACTGGTTTGGATCGAGAGCGAAACTTTGTGGTACTTGATGATCAGAATAGCATTCCCTACGATTACCTGATACTAGCAACCGGGTCAAAACCGTTCTTCTTTGGGACTCCAGGTGCAGAACAGCATTGTATGACGATCGATACACTGCAAAATGGAGAGAAATTACGGAGTCAAGTTTTGGCATCCTTTGAAAAAGCAACAAGAGTAGAGTATCAGGACAGAAAAAAGGAATTACTACGGTTCGTCATTATTGGTGCAGGACCTACTGGCGTGGAATACGCGGCTGCACTGGCAGAGTTAATTGATGGACCACTGAGAAAGGATTTTCCCCATCTCGATATGACAGAAGTTGAGATCATATTGGTTGATGCACTCAATTCGGTCCTGCCTCGGATTGATGCTGACAAAATTCAACAAATTGCCAAAAAGAGACTACATGATCTTGGTGTTACCATCCGACTCAATGCAGAGGTAGATGCGGTGACTGAGGAGAGAGTTAAATTCAAGAATGGAGATGCGATCACAGCAGAGACCAAAATCTGGACTGCTGGAGTCACCACATCTCCAATCTTCAAAGAGTGGGGACTCCCAGTAACTGACCGAGGAGATATTATCGTGCAGGATACTTTGCAACTAACAGATAGTCATAATGAATTTGCCATAGGTGATATTGCTCGGTTGGAGAATAGTGATCCTTTACCCAAACTTGCACCTGTTGCGATCCAACAGGGTGAAGTTGCTGGGAAGAATATCGGTCGTCTAGTAACCGGCAAACCACTGAAGGAATTTACCTATGCTGATCGAGGTAGTTTGATCGTACTTGGTAGATACCGAGCGGTAGCAAAACTGGGAGATCATGAATTTGGGGGAGTTCTGGCATGGCTCATCTGGGGATTAGTTCATATTTACTATCTAATTGGATTTAGACGACGATTATTAGTATTCATCAACTGGCTCTGGGATCTGTTCAGATTTGAAAAAGTAGAACGACTGATCACCACGAATTCCTAAGAGAAATAAGAGATCGCCTACTACGCAATTCCTTTGTATTGACTGCTAACTTCAAGAATAAGCACACCGGACAGTACCTAGAGATGCTTGGCCATATTAATGACCGGAATGTTTCAGCAGAACAACGCATTCAGGCCTGTTTTCATGCTTTGGTAGAGAATACCCCAAAAGCAGCAGAGGCACTGAAACAGGGGCTACGCGATGATCCCAGTCCGATTGTTCGACATGAATGTGCCTACTCACTTGGTGAGATGGATCCAGAATTGGGCTATCAAGCATTATTGACTGCGATCAAGCAAGATGACAATCCATTTGTCATCCATGAAGCTGCTCTTGCTGTCAGTAATCTCGGTATTGCTGAGGCAGAACCATTACTTCAATCATTACTTGACCATAATAATGCAGATGTGGTCAGAACGGCAAAAATATCATTACAACGCTTACAGATGCGATTGAATGAGGAGGTTATCCGACTTGAAGATGCAAAAACGATTATACTTGATCTAGATCAACCAGAAGAGTATCGCATTCAGGCATCGTTTCTGCTGATGGAAGAGGGGTCTTTAGACTCAGTAGCTATCCTGATCAAAGCTTTGCAACAGGAGACAGATCCAATTGTCAAGCATGAGATTATCTTCTCTCTTGGTGAAACTGCTGCATCCACAGTGATTGAACCATTGGTTCATGAGATGCTAACAGATAATAATCCCTTTGTCAAGCATGAGGCCGCTCTTGCATTGGCTACTATTGGTAATCTAGAAGCACGACAACCAATACAACAACTACTCGATCATAATCATCCTGCAATCGTAGAATCCGCAGAAATCGCATTAGAACGACTTACAACGTAATCGCCAGAGTTCAATTCAAAGGATTGAAGACAATCTGAAATTGCAGATTACCCGACAAATTTGACCTGCATTCGCGCAATGTATATCTATCTTCTCTGGGGAAATTGGATGTGACTGATTCAGACGAGGCGGTAATGTTTATTGTTAATCCCAATAGTCAGGGGGGAAGAACAGAGAAAAACTGGAAGAAATACAAGAAAATTATTGATAATCAGTTCTCACACCCCTGGGACTTCAAAATTGCCGATAGTATCGGTAGTGGGATGAAACTTAGCGAAGAGGCAGTAAAAGATGGTTATACTACAATCGTCGGGATAGGTGGAGAGGGAACGATTAATGAGGTTATCAATGGTGCCTATCCTGTAAATCCTGCAACGAAATTTGGATTCATTCGTTCAGGTACTTCTAATGATTTTCTCAGTGATCGGGTGTATCAGTGGCCCAAATCAGTTGAAGCACAATTGAGGGTAATTGAGCGAGGTCATTACTGGAAAGCACCGCTTACCAAGGTAGATGCAGACTATACCAGATATTCACTCAATCTAGCAGATACGGGAATTTCTGCAATGGTTTCCTATCAGTCATCGGTAGAACGGAGGCTGAATTGGATCAAGGGTGGATTGCGGTATTATATCCTAGCCTTACTTAATGTCTACCGGTGGAGTAATATTCCTGCTGAAGTAATAATCAATGATCAACAGTTTAACGGCGATCTGACAATGTTAGTTGCTGGATTTTCGAAACAACTCGGAGATTATCTGACACTTCCACAAGCCAGTCTCTATGGTGAGAATATGGCATATCTTATTGTCAGAAATTTCTCCCGCTTGAAAATTTTAAAGCTGATGACCAAAGTCAAGAAGGGAAAACATAGTGATGCAATTGAGGGGATTGATATGGGATTTACCAATCAGATTGAGATAAAAGCAGATCAACCACCATTATTTGAGGTTGATGGAGAGCCATTCTCAACAGATAGTACCCATATCACAATTACAGCGATGCCGAAATCCATTCCGATTATTGCTCATGACAATATACCAGGTAACGAACAGCTTGAGATCATCCCCAAGATCCGATCCACCTAATAAACAAGCACTATCCAAAAGGTAATAGTACTGCTGAGACAATATATTAAGCGTGGAATACTGCATAGATCACCCTAACAATATCGCAGTCGAGGCCTGCACTCAATGTGGTAAGTTGATCTGTGGATTACATGACGATGTGCTCTGCAAGCAGCATAGTGAACAAGCGGAGAAAATCGGAAAACCGATGATAATTCTAGTCATGGTGGCTGTGACACTGATGTTCTCCCTTCTTGTCAGTTTAGTGATTACTTTCCTCAATCAAATACAATCAACCAACTCATCCTCTTCAGGACAGGTGGTAACAGTAGATGGGCAGACAGTTACCGTAACTGATGCAGTAAATTTACCTGATCTAACAACTATAATTGCGATTTTCTTTGCTATTACCGTACCAATCTTATCGATTATCGCCTATGTTCTGATCAGATTATCTCGATCAGCAGTTGAACCCTCAGTGCGAGTTATGGAAGACAATGAAACAAAACTCTTCTACTGCCAGAATTGTGGACATAAATTAACCTGGGATGATCATATCTGTCCTAAATGTGGAAAAAGTACTGAGGACGAGCGGAGATTGGTGTCCTGATCAGAACCTACCTAATGTTTCTCGAGCAATTACTACACGAAGAATTTCTGAGGTTCCCTCATAAATTGCCGTAATCTTAGCATCTCGCCAGTATCGTTCCACAGGAAAATCTTTGCTATAACCAGCACCACCATGGATTTGAAGACTACGATCTGCAGCTTTGACTGCAGCTTCAGAAGCGTATAATTTGGCCATTGCTGCTTCTTTGACAAATCGTTCACCTGCATCTTTCATCTGTGCTGCTCTCCAGGTTAGTTGCCGGGCAGCATCCACTTCCATTACTGAATCGGCAATCATAAACTGTAAACCCTGAAATCTCCCAATGGGCCCTCCAAATGCCTCACGTTCCTTCATATACCCAGTAGCTGCATCAATTGCTGCCTGTCCAATCCCCAATGCCTGCGAGGCGATCCCGATTCTACCACCATTAAGTGTATTCATGGCAATTTTGAAACCCTGACCTTCCTCACCAAGTAACCGATCCTCGGGTAGATGACAATCAGTCAGTTGTAGAGGAGTGGTTGAAGATGCCTTAATCCCTAATTTATGCTCTTTAGGACCAATCTCAAATCCCTCATCTCCTTTTTTGAGGATGAACGCGGAGATTCCCTTGTGTTTTAGCTCAAGGTTGGTTCTGGCAAATAGTACGTAGTAATCTGCAGCTCCTCCATTGGTGATCCACATCTTACTACCATTCAAGACGTATTCATCATCTTCTTTTTTGGCTACGGTTCGCATCGCAGCAGGATCAGAACCGGCATGAGGTTCAGATAAGGCAAAAGCACCAAGATGTTCTGATACAATTGGAGTCAGGAATTTTTCTTTCTGTTCCTCAGTACCATAGGTCTCTACAGGATAGGCATATAATGAGTTGTTGACACTCATCGTCACACCCGTGGAGGCACAAGCATTTGATATCTCCTCCATGGCAATTGAATAACTAACAGTATCCAATCCAGACCCACCATAACTGGGATCTACCATCATTGCCATAAAACCAAGCTCCTGAAGATCTTTGATACTCTCCCAAGGAAACTCTTCTTTACGATCATATTCTGAAGCACGAGGAGCTATTTTATCCTGTGCCACATCTCGAGCAGTCTCACGGATCATTTGTTGTTCTTCATTTAGTCCGAACATCTGTATTGATCTCAGTTGGAATATAATAATATCCTTTCATATTAGATGTATCGAAGTGATCAAGAATCTACCGCAATTCGATGACTGGTGCAATATTGAAAATTTAACTCAATTAATATCCTTGTACTGCTTTTCATCAGGGACATAATCAGTATAATACCCAATACGATCAATAATCTCAACAAGTTTATCCAAACGATCGTTAAGTGCCTGTAATTCTAGTAAATCCTGTTTCAGATCAGAATTGATATTGAGTGAATGAGCCAATCCATTGATGAGATCATCAAGTTCAACGGATTCAATATTTTCAATTCGTGATTTTGTACGATCCATAAACCGTTGAATACTTGACATCAGTTTTGCCTGATCTGAACTATGATCCTGAAGGGGATTCTCCCAGTATTCTTCTCGAATATTATGAATTCTTGCCATACGATACGGCTTGGGAGAAGGAACTATTTCCTCCATATCCACGGTGAACTGACCATAGATGACAATATTTGACCGACCATCATCTAGGGGATCGACATGAACCATCCTACCTACAGTTCCAATAGAGGAAAAGGAGTTTTTACCTCGAGGTTTGGATTGATTTTCAAGATGCGTGATAATAATCAATCGATTTTCTTCAGGTTTAGCTAACAAGTCTGCGACGAGTGACTGGTACCGACTCTCAAAGATATGAAGTGGAAGCAACGTCCGGGGAAATAACGTCACATTAGGTAAGGGAAATACCGGCAACGTCAACTCGTCAGTCATACTAAATATAGCCACATTAACGTATATAATCATTCGTCCTCGGGGAATATTCAAAATTCTCAAAATTCGGTAAGAAAACTCTTATGTTCATCATATAAGTACTGTCTATGGTAGATCTTCCATGGAATTTGGGAATTATAAAATGGCTCGCAGCTCATCGTATTGAATGGCTGACCAATATTTTTCTGGTCTTCACTTTTCTCGGTGATGAGATGGGATATATCCTCATAGTTATCTCAATATACTGGCTCTACAGTAAACGATTATCAGTACGATTGGTCATGGCTGTCATTACCACTACGCTGATCAATCATTCACTTAAATTACTGATCAGAAATCCACGACCCTTTGTCAAGGAGGGAACATACAAGGATAATTGGGCAATCTCTCAATCGAATATGGAGGATACCGCTCATTCCTTTTCAACACCTTCGGGACACGCACAGGGAAGCAGTACCTTCTGGTGGTACCTTCACCTCAAAGTAAAATCAAGACTGACCTTCGTCTTATTGCCTATCATGATTCTGATGATTGGAATTTCCCGACCATATCTAGGGGTACATTACGTGGAGGATGTTATTTTGGGATGGATCGTGGGATTCATTATTGTGATCTTTTTGTATCGGTATGATGAGTTAGTAGCTACCTGGTGGAATAGACAGAGTAAAATGATCAGATATGTAATTGCAATAGCAATTCCGATGATAGTACTTCTAGCAGTTGGTTTTATCTCAGGCTTCTCTTCGGATGGGACTCAATATATCACGCTGGCTGGGATATTCACAGGTGTGGTATTAGGTTACCAGCTCGAAGGTGATCAGATTGATTTTGACCCTTCACTTTCTGCATATAGTACATTGTTACAAAAACTAGGGATCGCGATTGGCAGATTACTAATCGGAATTATTATTGTTGGCTTGATGCTGGTAGGACTGGATCAGCTCTTTACTGCAATTGCAGCAGATGATACTCTGGTTGGCTATGTACTTCGATGGCTGAGATATGGACTTGTAGGATTTGGTGGTACCTATATCGCACCACTAGTTTTCAGAGCGATCAAGTTAACGCCTCAATCAGAAGCGTGATGATAGTGTAAATCTATGTTAATGTGGGACAGCTTGTTTAGAACTGGTATCTGGCAACCTGAAATGATTTCCTGCTTTTCCAAAGAGGATAGCAAATGCGATTATACCAACAATTGGAATGAAGATAATTTTGAATACCGCACCAACGAGGAAACCAATTCCACCGCTCGGATCCTCAAACAGGATGGGATAGGATACGAGAAAGACTCCAATTAAGTTGAAGATACTATAGGCAAAAAGGAATGTTCCACCTTCTAGGTCTGCACTCCAGATGAGGAAAAATCCTACTAAAAGAAGGACAGCACCAATCAGGAAAGCATTGATCATCTCATCATAATTGGTCAATAGAGCCTCAGCATCATCAGCATTGAGATCAAGCGTAATCAATTTATCAATGAAGTTATCTGTCAGTACATAATTCCAGATATATCTGGCAACCACCCAACCAATGATGGCAAGAGCACCGAGAAATACACGGATACTGTGTTTCTTCTCAATGACAAATCCAAGGTATGCAAGACCTAATACAGCAAAGCCTATCATATCAAGGTAAAATGCGTATCGAAGAATATCTTCCTGCAATAGCACAAATCCAAAGAACAGCATAATGTTCTGTATAACTAGAGCCAACGCTCCCAATCTCAGGACATAATCACTTATATTCGACATTTACCAACGGATAGGTCAACTTAGTATTAATTTGTTATTTTCTTCGCAAATTTTCCCGCGATATAGTATTTATAGAAATTTTGTAATTACCAAGTACGTAGATTATACAGTGAACTACCCCGCCTCGAAAGACGAGGGTCTTCTTGTCGTTTTAGATAAATTATTGGGCATAATAATTCAAGCATATCGTATTCTGTCGGTTTGAGTTAGTTATAATCAATAATTATATTGCTAAAAATTATACAAACGGATGAATATAGATGTATCAAGCATTCCAGTCAATTTTTCATTAGTTTGGAGGAAACCAGATCCCATTATATGCCAAGGCATTTTTGATTTTAAATTCCAATATATACTTTCTTCATCCTCCCTACAGAGATGTTGATGTGGATTATAAGACAGATTTTCAGATTTACGGACGGATTACCATTCGCATTTGGTACTCTAAAATTATGAATAAGTTGACAAAACACAAATCCCTTAAATACGGTTTTAGCGGGATCTCAAATATGCGATTTCATAAATATAATTTGGCATCAATTTTTATTATGATACTAATTTTTTCATCCGTATACGGTGCAACAGCGGGAAATCCAGATTATCTAATTACTAGAATCAAAAACAATGGAACCGGTAATGGGCAATTCAATGCCTTATATGATGTGATTATTGTTGATGAAAAATACTATGTCGTTGATTTTTCACTCGATCGAGTTCAAATCTTTGATACTAATTGGAATTATATTGACCAATTTGGAGGAAGTGGGTCCGGATTAGGACAATTGAATGGTCCAATATCGCTCTATTATAATGGTACATACATCTTTGTCCCAGAATATTCAAATGATAGAATTTCAATATTTGATACTGATGGTAATTATGTAGCAATGTTTGGAGAATCAGGAATTAATTTGAACCAAATATACAGACCAGTTTCTGTTACCACTCATGATGACCTCATTTTTGTCACAGATAGTGGCAATTCACGAGTTCAGGTTTATAATGCAACAACATTGGAATATTTGATCACATATAACCCGTCACAGATTGATTTACCCTATGGGATTAGTTTCTATGATGGAATTCTGTATGTATGTGATGCAACTGCAGGAACTGTAGTTATGTTGGATGCAACTACAGGGCATTACGTTGGCGATGCAATTAATTACCCGTCTAATGCAATAGGATCATCTTCCAATCCTATTTCGAGTAGAGTGATCAATGACTATTTGGTGGTGACTGATTCAAATAACCAAGCGGTAAACATTTATGATCTGACAGGAGTATTGGTGGATCATATCACGGCTAATTTATTAATTCCAAACGGATTTATCATTCACGATAATCAAATTATCATTTCAGAAGTTGATGGGAATAGAATTACGGTATTACGAGCGGTTGCCAATCCTCATAATGTAGAAATTATAAGTGGAGATTATGGGAATATCATTACTTGGGAGATAGATCAATCTGTTGGAGCAACATCGATATTACATTACAATATCTATAGAGATGATGGGAATAGGGTTTATTTTATAGGTCAGACGACCACAAAATCTTATACCGATGTAGCAGTGCATCCTGGAGACAGTTATACCTACTTGGTTGAAGCTGTTTCAACCATCGCGACCAGTGATCGGATCAGTTCTGAGCAGGTAACATTTGAAGGTCCTTCTATGCCAAATAATGATAATACTGGAAATGTGACAACCGTGATAGCTTCAAACAGTGGGATATTTAGTGGTTTACCTGTTAAACTTCTACCTATTCTCTCTGTTTTGGTTGTCATCCCTTTGATTAAAAGACGCAATAGATTATAATCAGTTCACGTAAAATATTGCTATTGGTTTATATTCTACCAAACTTGATTTTTTGAATAATACGTTGTGTCTTTCATAATCAGCTAATTATATGATTACCAGGGACTCAGCAGTTTCAAAACTTGGTTACTTAACCGTAATGAAATGTGATAATTTAACATTGATGTAATGATTAATATGGAGACTCAATAAGAATTGTAATTACACAGTCATATCCAATGATATTAGAAAAGCTTAGAATCGTTTATTGATTAAGATGATACTCAATGTGACGGGTTTTTGCCATATTTTTTATCTACTGGACCATTGCGAATGGTTGCCTGAGCGGCCGCAAGTCGCGCAACGGGTACACGATAGGGAGAACAGGAAACGTAATCCAGACCAATTCTATAGCAAAAATCAATAGACGCAGGATCACCTCCTTGTTCCCCACATATACCCACATGAAGATACTTCCCAGACTCTGCAGCGGCATTTCTACCAAGTTCAACACACAGATCCATCAGTTTGCCGACACCATGTTCATCAATAGTTTGAAAGGGATCGGATGGTATGATCTGGTTTTCAAGATAGAATGGCAGGAATTTACCCACATCATCTCGGGAGAATCCCAGCGTCATCTGATGAAGATCATTGGTACCAAAGGAGAAGAAGTCTGCTCCATCAACACCGCCTGCGATCTTATCTGCGGTAAGAGCGGCCCTTGGTATTTCAATCATGGTACCTACATGATAATCAATTTCCTCACCTCTCTCTTTGAATACCTGTTTTGCTGTTCTGTCAACAATTTTCCGGGATTCTCTGAATTCATTCTCGAACCCAATCAATGGGATCATGATCTCGGGGATGACCTTGATACCCTCGGACTTGGCAATTAAGGCAGCCTCGAGAATAGCTCGGGTTTGCATCTCGGCAATCTCAGGATAGAGAAGACTTAGCCGACAACCGCGCAAACCAAGCATGGGATTGGCTTCCTGGTAGTACAGTACTTTACGTAGTACTCGGGATTCCTCAGAATCTGGGTGAAGATGTTCTTTCCAGATCTTTTCCCTGAGTTCTAGTTCAGGTGGTAGGAATTCATGCAGTGGTGGATCAAGCAACCGGATAGTACAGGGTTTGCCATCGAGTACCTCGTAGAGATCGACAAAATCTCTGCGTTGATATTCCAGCATATCTGTAAGTACACGTCTTCGTTCCTCGGAATTATTGGCAAGGATCATCTCTCGGACTAGTTGTAGAGCATCGAAAAACTGGTGTTCGGTTCTGGCCAATCCCGTTCCTGTTGCTTTGAAATGAACTGCAACCTGCGTATCGTTGCGTTTGTCAGCATTGGTACGGACTTTGATATCAGCGAATTCATCAGCCCAATCGAGGATGAGTTGGGTCTCCTCGGGAAGTTCATCAGGAGTGATAATTGGTAGTTGTCCTTTGTAAACTAGCCCATCCTCAAATATTTCCAATGTGATCAGATCACCCTGACTGATAACTGTACCTGATTCTGTGGCAAGTGAATCCGATCGGAGTTCCAGGCCAGAGACTGAAGCACCAACGATTACACGTTTTCCAATCTGTCTACCGACGAGGGCTGCATGGGAGGTCAGACCTCCTCGCATGGTGAGAATCCCAGCAGATGCAACCATTCCATGAAAATCAGCAGGACTGGTTTCTTTCTTGATGAGAATCATGCTGGGGACTTTCTCTCCCTTGTAGGTTCTCCAGATCTTGACATCAAATGGTGGCTCAATCTCACCTTTCACAATTGACTCAGCTAGATCGGAATTGAAAACTACATGACCAGCTGCAGCACCAGGACCGGCTGGTAGACCAGAGCCAAGAAGTTCTGCTTTTTTCGTGGATGCATCCTTCGTCAGTTCATTGATAGTTTTGGATTGAAGCTGGTGTTCCAAATCTTCTACATCAAAGTAGATATGTTTTGATTGATTCTGCCAAACAACTGATGGGAATAAACTCTCCTCCACATCCCGGGGAGTCAACCGCATGACTGCCTCTTCTTTGGAAAGGAGTTCTTTCTCCACCATATCATAAGCGATCTTGGCTGCTGCAGTTCCGGTTCTCTTACCAGCACGGGTCTGGAGAATATACAACGTTCCCTCTTCAATCGTGAATTCAATGTCCTGCATGTCCTTGTAATGATTTTCCATTTTATTGCCGTATTCTACTAATTCATCATAGATATCAGGCATTTTGTCCTTCAGTTGTGGAATGGGAATAGGTGTACGGATCCCAGCAACGACATCCTCACCCTGAGCATTGATCAGAAACTCTCCGAAGATCTCATTGGCACCAGTTGTTGGGTTTCGGGTGAACATTACTCCAGTACCGGAATCATCTCCGAAGTTGCCGAAAGCCATTGACTGGACAGTCACAGCAGTACCTAGATCATGAGGAATACCTTCATGTTCCCGGTAGTTGATAGCTCGTCGGTTGTTCCAGGATTTGAATACAGCTTGTATCGCCATATCCAGCTGTTTCAATGGATCAGTGGGAAAATCATCACCATACTCAAATTTGAAAGTATGAAGGTACATATCAATAATTGTATCGAGATGTTCCTCAGTCAATTGATGATCATGTTCGACACCAGCACGGTCTTTAACACGGTCCAGAATATCCTCAAATCTGTCCATATCAAGACTGCAGACAACATCAGAGAACATTTGGATCAATCGACGATAGGCGTCCTTGACAAATCTGGGATTGTTGGTTTTCTCAGACATGACCTTAACAATTTCCTCGTTTAGACCTACATTCAGGACAGTATCCATCATTCCTGGCATCGATATTGCCGCACCAGATCGAACAGATACAAGCAGGGGATTCTCTACTCCACCAAATTGCTTTCCGGTTTTTTCCTCTATGCTCTTTAAATTAGTTAATACGCTATCCCATAAACCGTCTGGATACTGATTATCATTCTTGAGGAATGAGATACAGACATCAGTGGTTATGGTAAATCCTGGAGGAATTGGCAGACCTAACTGAGTCATTGTTGCCAGTGAAGCTCCTTTTCCTCCTCTGAGTTCTTTTGAAGGTTCACCTTCTTCGAAAAGAAGGACATTTTCTACCATAGGGCGCCAGTTATATCAACATATAATAGTTTTTTAGTTTGCTCAGGATTTAAGTGATACAATAATGCATATCTTAGGATAGAAAGGAGTAAACACACGATTTGGTTATTTGAAATTGAATAGAGTAGGATTTGATTAGTTCTTATGCTTCCGGTACTTTGAAATAATTGGAATCATCACAAAGAAGGAGAGAATAAATACAGAACCGAAATTAGCGGTACTGTCAGTTCCTGAATTACTGCCTGTATTGGGAAGTTCGGTGATCATCCCTTTCGGCGTGAAACAAGCTTCCTCCTGATGAGTATGAACGTCTCCTGGAAGTTGAGCACTGTTCTGTACGGGTAGAGGAATCGAAGTCACTTCCATGGTTTTAAGTGAGATACTTTGACCATAGACGTCGTTTGATTTGGCACTCTCACCAACTACATTCTCAGCGATCATAAAGACATGAACGTAAATATTCGCCCTAGGAATTGGAAGAACATAATTTCGTTTGTCTGGTGCTAGTTGTCGGTCAATAACATAACTGGGATCACTTCCCACTTGGGCTACTAGTTCCTCACCAAAATACTTGTACGAAAGAAATCTGGTAATAGCAGATCCACCATTGTCAGGAAGGGTCCAGGTGATATTGAGACCTTCACTAATTACCTCAACACTGAGTACAGGTGCATCAGGTTCAACAACACTTCGTTGGTTGGGAATGGCATAGGCTTTCAGGCTTGGCCTGCCGACATTCATACTGGTATCCACTGCATAGACTTCATAGACGTTGAGTGCATCACCTTCAAGCAGATAATCATCAGTATAATTCGTCTGTGATGCGGGTACTTCATCAACAAGACAATCATTACGATAGATACTATATTTCCACACATCACTGCTAGTACTGGCCTGCCAATTTAGCTGAACCTCACCATTATTGACACTAGTTGTCAGTCCGGTAGGTGAGATTGGTGGGATCTGATCACCACCATCATCTAACTTGAAATCAAAATAGGTATAGAGTGCCATATGATCAGATGAGGAGACTGCCTCGTAATAATCATTGACTACAGAAGAATTTACAAGATTATCAACCAACCGTTGGTCGACAAAAATATAATCAATCCTACTACGAAAATGATTGATATTGAAGTATTCTCCCTCACTGTTTAGCGTATAACCTTTTCGTTCAGGGTTTAATGCACGATAGCTATCGGTGAATGTATGTAACTCAGAAGCCTTGGGATTAGAACTATTGATCATGATATCAATTGGTTCAGTACCTAAAGTCTCCATAAATGGCGATATTTCTCCGACATCCTGAGGACTGTTCGAATTGAAATCACCACCATAGATTACGGGGACATCACCAAGTGAATCTACATAATTCATCACTGCCTCCTGTTCCAGTGTTCGTCGGGGGAGTGCATCACAACATGACAGATGTTCTACCAAAATATGAACATCCTGTCCGTAGAAATTGACGGTAACATCGATTACAGGATGATTCATCTTGTAAGTTTCTCCAGAATCCAACTTAAGATATTCTACTACATTACGATCTTTGATAGGATATCTTGATAGGACAGCCTGACCATCGGTATCAGAATCGGTTTTGAATGAACGACCATCATATGGCGTTTCATTGGGGAAATAACTATTGAGTTCTTCAAGAAGACCAGGAAGATTATCTGGTGAATAAACCGATCCAGTTTCCACGAGAAGAACTACATCAGGATTCTCCTTATGGATGACTTCTTTCCAATTGGGATCTCTTCCTCCAACTTCAATATTAAAGCTCAGCATTTTCACTAATCCGGTATCATTAGATGCCTGACTTAACCTGACTTCAGATGTGGATGATCTATCCTGTGAAGTAGGGGTTGTAGAGGCTGCTCCCGAAAATGATTGCGAAACTACTGACAGCATGAATAGGGATATTATGAAATATGCAAGCATATTCCTCGATTGTCGCATGAATACTGAAGTGAGAGCTGACTTTTAAGATAATATGTTTGGTAATCAATGAACTGTGAGTAACTAATGAATTCTTAGAATTCTACGTCATTTATAGGGATCTGTTAGATACGCATACCTTCTTTTGAGAAGAGATAGGCACAATCAGGGTCCAGTGCGAGATTGATGGGATCACCTCTTGTCACATCATCAAGAAGCTCCGCTTCATCTGTGTGGATATTTGCCATCACATTGGTCCCATCTGCTAGAGCCACCTCAATCTGGATAAAATTACCCATAAATGCCTGGTAATTGAGTTTACCGGTGAGAATTCCATCACCACCATTTTTGACCAGCTGAAGTCGGTCCTGTCTGACAATCAGGCGTACTGGTTGGCCAACCTCTGGAATATTCTCAGCATCCTTAGCTTGATTGATAATCTTCTCACCAGATTTGAGGGTAATTTCGGCCGAATTCTTTTGTATTCCGGAAATAGTCCCCTCCACAAGATTATTCTCACCGACGAAACGACCAACAAAATGTGAGTTGGGATCACTGTAGATGGTTTTCGGTGCAGCACTCTGGATTAATTCCCCTGAGTTAATCACGGCAATTTTGTCACTGATTGCAAGTGCCTCGGTCTGATCATGTGTAACATATACTACGGTAACTCCAAAATCCTTAGCAATTCTGCGGATCTCAGTTCGTAATTCTACTCTGAGTTTGAAATCTAAATTAGATAGAGGTTCATCACAGAGGAGAACTTTAGGTTCGATTGCCAAACCTCTAGCAAGCGAGACACGTTGTTGCTGACCACCAGATAACTGACCAGGGAATTTATCTTCATGCCCTTCCAGTTGCACTTGTTTGATCAGGGCTTTCACCTGCTTTTCCCGTTGTTCACGGGGGACATCTCGAATTTTCAACCCATAGCCAATATTATCAGTAACTGACATATGTGGCCATAGGGCATAATTCTGAAAGATCATTCCCATATGTCTTTTTTGCGCGGGGATATCAGTTATATCCTCTCCATCGACGTAGATACTTCCTGCTACAGGATCAATAAATCCGGCTATCGCTCGGAGAATGGATGTTTTTCCACATCCACTGGGTCCCAAGAGACTGAGAATTTCAGAATCCTTTACTTCAACATTCACGCCTTTAACAGCATGAAAATCACCATATTTTATGTGTAAATTGTCTAATCTTAGTTGTGCCATTTTGAATTACCTCTAAATTCCAGTCAATGCTTCTGCCCGATTTCGGAGCAGGACGTTGGTTGTAATCAGACTTATCGACTGAATAATCATGAGAAAAACACCCATTGGTGCAAGGATTAACAGTTCTCCCTGTGCTTCTGCCATCTTCCAGGTCACAGTACCGTACTGCTGATCACTGATAAACAGGACAGATGTACTGACCTCACTCATATTATAGACAAGAGAGATTAATGCACCAGCTACGATATTCAGAACAACGATGGGAATGATTATTCCAATGATAATTCTACTCCGTGATGCACCAAGATTTTGGGCAGCCTCCTCAAGTACCGGATCAGATTGCTGGAGACCAGCATAAACCGATCGTACGGTGAACGGGAATTTACGAATGGTAAAGCTGATGATCAACAGTAGGACGGGATATGCAATGGGATCAAGGGTCAGGTTGATATTACCTATTTGACCAAGTGAAGGACTATCAGTAAAAGTACGAATATAGCCGATACCAATGACAATACCAGGTATTGCAATTGGTAGGGTAATAAGCGTATCAAACAAAGTCTGACCAGGGAATTTCTTCCTACTTGCCACATATCCTGCTAGGGTAGCAATGATTACAATTAACAAGGTTGCAAATCCTGCATAGGTCAAGGTATTGACAATGAATGACCCAAATCCTGTTTGTACATCAAATAATCTACGGTAGTACTCAAAGGTGAATTTAAAACTCTGAGGTTTGAAGAATGAGGTCATGAGGATACCTATATGTGGAATTAATGCCACAAATAACAGACCCAAAAAGTACAGATAGATCAGTACCTTGACGAGAATACTAGTTCCCAACAATCTGAATTCTCCTGCCTTTCCTTTTCCAGTTGTTGAATAATTACGTAGACCCACATATTTCCGAATTGCAAGGAACCCGATAATCGCAAATACTAATAAGAAAAAGCTGAGAATTGCACTTTCTACAGATACGGTTTCTCCAGCAGTACCAACGAAGAAACGACTGAAGATATAATAGGGAATGGTTTTTGGGGCGATAGGATCACTAAATCCAGTGAAGATAATCGGAGTACCCAAATCTTCCATTGCAAGAATGAGGACCAAAATACTCCCACTGGCTATACCTGGAAGGGCAAGGGGCAATGTTACGGTTCGTGTAACACGGAGGCGACTAGCCCCAAGGTTCTCCGCAGATTCTTCTAAAGAAGGATCCGCATTTGCTAGTGCAGAGTAGACATTGAGATAGATCAGTGTAAAGTAATGTCCAGTTTGGACAAAAATAATTGCTATCAGTCCCTGAATCTGCAATCTAAAGCCAAAGAGTGGAGTGAAAACATGAGTATTGAGTAGACCTTGTTCAGGACCAAGTATTGCAAAGAAACCAACTCCACTAACAAATGGGGGGAGGATAAGAGGCAAAAGCAGTAAACCACCCAATATAGTCTTTCCTCTGAATTCTACCCTAGCCATCAGGAAGGCAGTAACCGTACCGATGATAAGTGAGAAAAAGGTAGTGAAAATACCGATAAAAATGGTATTAAGAAATACACCATAGTCCGGACCTAAGATACTAATTACAGTATACTCAGGATTACCAGTATCGATTCTCATAAAATACTCACTAGTATTTCCAGGATTGAAGAAAAATGGATTGCTAAATATATTTCTGAATGTCTGAAATGTGAAATTCCCATCAAAGTAAAATGCGAGGACAATTATCTGCAAGAGTGGGATAATGAGGAAGAAGGTGAATATCGCAACTACAAAGAAGATGACACCCCATGCAAAGGGATCATCCCTGACCTGTCGAATTGCATTATTTACCCCTTCCTTAGCTTTTTCCATCATTCTCCCAAAAGGAGATTCGTACTTCTCTGATACACTGCGGGTAGTCATGATCAAATACCGTTGAGTGAACCGATGTATATTCGGTTAAAAAGTCTATGAAATTGAGTTACCGGAATTGAAGACAATATGGAGGCACCTCATAAATTATCAGAAAATTGGTCTAATTTCTCATTTTGTCAATCTAATTTCTCCTCTTGGATAAAACTCTAAACAAATCAATTGATTTAGATGATCATACAATATGATTGGGTTGAAATGACACTAGATTTTATTTTGATTTAGTGATATTGGAAAATCTATAGAGAAATTGTTGAATAGCCGATTAATCTAGAACTGATATTTCTTCTTGCGAATAATGTTTACCATCATTCCGAACGCAAGGAAGAGGGCGATTAAACTGGGATTAAACGACACATCACGCACATTAGTATCCTGCCCTGCAGATCCCTTTGAGGTGGTACCTGATAAGGTATATTCATCATCAATTGCATTCACTGCACTATTGAATTTGGTTAATGCCGATTGTTGCCACTCTGCAGTCTTTGAACTTCTGAAAGTAGGATCACTAATAATCTGATCATTCATCGACTTGGCCTCGTCAGCAGTTATGACCGGTGCACCATAGATCTCTCTGATCTGTAGGAATCGTTCATATGGTATACCACCTTGCTCGTAACTTGTTATCATTTGTCTCCAAGATTCACGGAGTTTTTGATGAACATCGGTAATAGTCGCCTGAAAGTGGAACCGAAGTGATTCAATCCAAGCAGTTGCCAAATTTTCATCGAAATTAATACCCTGATTGGCAATGGTTTTGTCATATACCTCTTTAATATCAGTACGACGTCTCCCAATTTCTGTATCAAAAGCATCTGCTCGAACGGGAAGTCTGTTAATAGATTCATCCATCAGTAGGGATTGTCCATATTTACTGAGAACAAATTCCATAAATGCTTTAGCAATGGTAGCATTTCCTGGATTCTTGGTAATAGCAATTGGATCACCATTAACAATTGACCCGTTGGTTGGAATAATATATTCACAATTAGGATTGTCTTGCTGAGCAATTAGCCCATAGAAATCGATGGTCATTGCGACTGCGGTATCACCGGTAATTACGGAAGCACGGGTCTCAACAGATCCTCCAAAGATTTTACTGTTACCAGCCATACTGTTAATTATCTCCCAGCCTTTATCCCATCCATATTTTTGCAGGATAATCTGGTAGATTCTAGTGTTACTGGTAGTATCTGGAGCATTACCCATACCAATATTGTACTGGGTAGCAGTCGTGAAGAAATCAGGACTGGCAAGATCTTCCCAGGTTGTAGGTTTGGGCAGATTACGACTCTGTAATTCAGCATTGTTTACTGTAAATCCAAAGCTAGAAATAGCAGATGCAGCCCACAATAGCTGATCAGCATCGTTGTAATGTTTTAATTGAGCACCTGCGATACTATCAGAGATATTTGCCTCAATGTAATCACTGAGTGCTTGATCGGTGATAGGTTGAAGATAACCACGATCTGCAAGATTATTGAAGATTGTGGGACCACCACCCCAAGCCATGGAGACATCAACTTTATCAGAATTAATAAAATTAATGAATTGTTCTGTAGTTGCGGGAGTTTGCTGTTTGATCTGGGTAGAACTTGTTACTCCGACAGAATGACCTAAATCACTCTTGGCAAATTCAGACGCCACTAGATTGAATAATGCGGCATCATGACGACTCAAAATCGTAATACTATTTGATGCATCTGTTTTCAATTCCGGGTTCGTTCCTACCTTGATGGATTGACCAATTATGGTAGATGCCTGAGAACTAGCTACAGAGAATATCATGAGAGAGATGGCTGCGAGTACCAGTAATCTCTTTGAATTCCGTGTTAACATTATTTAATTTCCACCCGGCATTGTAAATTAATGTTTGGTTTATTATCCGCTAAAGCCATGATTTCCGCCATCATAGGCTGTTCTATCTAGAATATTGGATTACAGCTCTGAACTCGGGAACTCTGCCTAGTTGGTAATACTCTGAGATCTTGTAGAAAGAACATATAAGGTCAGATAAAACAAGTATATCTCTAGAATTAGAGGATAATACACCAATATAGATTTTGAACAGTATTGAGCTTAACAGTGAAAAGTTATTTTAAGCCTAGCGTAATAGCGACCATAACTAAGGTGTATTACCTTGAAATCGCTTAAAGTAAAACTTGCAATCATCACCATGATCACATTGCTTGCAGTTTCTGGTGCAAACCAGGCAACCGCACAGACAATGGATCGTGAAAACAGTTGGTCTATCACAGACGGAACTGGAGCAGACATCCTCATCTTCGTCGGAGGAGGGGCTTTCTACTCCAACAGTGCTGACCTTTTCAACCAATCATACACTGCCTTTGGCAACAATGTCACAGTCACCAGTTCATATGACTTTACTGCACATGACATTGCTGACTATGATGCAATCCTTCTCACTAATTTTGAGAATGGATTCAATGCTGCCAATCTAACCGCGTTCCAGAATTATGTTGATACTGGAAACAAGGTCCTTTGGGTCTCAGGTAACTCCGATTATAGTGAGTTCTACAAGGCAAACGAGACTGCCAATCCTCTGCTCAATGCTGTCAAATCCAACCTCAGAATTGATGGTGGTTCAATCAGTGATCCTCAGAGCAATGATGGTGCATCTTACCGTGTTGTAGCCAATGAGACTGGTGTATCCTCCACCGCAGTAGACTACGTCACTGCTGGTTTCAAGGATACCATCTACCATGGTCCCGCTGCAGTATCATACTATGATTACAATCAAATGAGATTTGAAGACCTTCGTAATCAATCAATTGCCACAGATAACATTGATATTTTTGTCAACTCATCTGCTGCAGCAGTTGCCTCTGATGCCGGGTCACTCAGTGACTATGATGTCTATCCCTATCTTGATACAACTGGTAACTATCCAATGCTTGCCAGTCAGATGATCAATGGTAGTGCAGTCATTGTTTCTGGTGAAGCTAGTTTCACCGATTACAAGGAAATGTACGATTGGGTTTATGAGAATGCTCAGACACCACAT
>Ga0102944_1000496_pt1 | contig 30269 bp, 23 predicted proteins | sample SalPonD_shore_MG_FD_78172 | JGI IMG/M metagenome (GOLD analysis project Ga0102944, IMG submission 78172) | Salt pond soil microbial communities from South San Francisco under conditions of wetland restoration - Salt Pond MetaG... | ecosystem: Environmental > Aquatic > Marine > Intertidal zone >... | reverse complement strand
TTACGCCCGTTCAACGGATTACGGTGGATGTTCAGGGCCGGCGTCAACGAGATATCCACCCCGTATTCATGGGCTTCTTCGCCGTAAGCTTTTCCAACATTCTCTACCACAGACGGATCCCACGTGGAAGCCAGCAGCCGTGCCACCGGAAAAGCTGTGGCATAATAGGTTTTGCTGCTGTCGTTGTCCCGAATAGGTTGGATACGCACCCCCGCGGGGCCATCAGACAGAATCATGGAAGGAATACCCAGCCGGGGTACGGCATAGGTGGCACCCGCAGCCCCGGGTACTTTGTCGGGCCCCCAGCCTACCCCAACCGCGACCCTGGCTTTTTCCTTCAGCGTCATGGCCCCGACAACATCTTTGACGGGAGCTTTGCCCAGTTGCGGCGTCGTTTGCGCCATTACGTTACCTGCAATAAAAAAAATGAACAGAATGAATATCGAATTTTTCTTAAACCGTTTATAATTTTCTAATCCCATTGTAAGTATCTTTTTTTCATTTAGATATATAGTAAAGAGACGTGCAAAGTGAAAATCTACTCATGTAATACCTCTAGCAAAAAGCCAGTATCAAGCTCTATAACATTTCTTTCCTGATCCTCCTTGTCATTAAAATTTTTAAACCAATATTAGGCCTTCCTTATGTAGGTTAAATATCTCTTAATTAATTGGAAGCTAAAAAATTTCCGCATAATATAAGTCAACGGTTTGATGCAAGACATCATATTGGCCGTTAAACAAGAGATAAAATAAAGGTACAATCAAAATGCCGAACTTGCGATTAAAATATTTAGTGGATGACTATTGGGATCTTATAGAGAAAAATGATTGGGATATGCCAAACCTGCGCCCCAAATATTTGATCCCGGATTACAAGAAGTTAAAAAGACACAACAAAAAACAGTTGGCACTTAAACTTAAAACAAAAAACACAGCCGCATAGTATTATCCAAGCAGAACTAACCATTTAGAAATTTATATCACTGCGGACAGTTGCCCTTTCATTTGCGTCAAACCTCCATGTTTTTACACATGGAGGTTTTTCTTTTCTACCCTGACTTTCTTTACTGACGCCATCAATAACAATCTATTGATTAAAATACAGATCGAAAATTATACAAAAAGGATGTTGAAGAAGTAATTCAGAATACCTTATATTTCGAATCTAAAATTTTGGCAAATACACGAAATGCCTGAGTGGCGGAATTGGTAGACGCGCCGGATTCAAAATCCGGTGGCCATTGCGGTCGTGAGAGTTCGAGTCTCTCCTCAGGTACTCCTTCCCTCTTAAGCCGGCTTCAATTCGGTAATGTTTCTTTTACGAGCTGAAGCAGAAGATCGGATTTGAATGGCTTCTCAATAAAACTCCTGGCTCCCATCTTATGAGCTCTTTCTACAATTGAGGAATCGTTATTTGAAGAAATAAAAAAGAATGGAATATTGTGGCAGCAAGAGCTTTTTTGAATGTTTTCTATAAGTTCAAACCCATCCATTCCAGGCATATCGATATCTGAGATAATTAGTGGAAGCCTGCTCTCTTTTTTAAGGTTTTCTATTAAATCAAAACCATTCGAAAATGTATGCACGGCAAACCCTTCTTCAAGTAAAATTTTTTCAAGAATTATTACTTGTATCTTGGAATCATCAACTATATAAACAGGGGCGGCTTGCATTCTATACCTTAATTGTCAATATATATTATATGTCCTTAATAATGGACTAAGGTAACATTTAGTAGTAACCTTGTTGGTTAAGTTTTATTAATTAAGATGATTTTAATCTTTTTCAAAGATAATAAATTACAACTATAAATAACTGTTTTTTATTGTTTTATAGAAATTTTTAAAAAATAGCTAATATTGTAAGAGGAAGAGGTAAAACAACAATAGCAGCTTATCTTCTTAGCAATACAATGAGAGGTTTTTCAATTCAAAATTTTTGAATATGTTAATTGTTTTATTCCTGCTAATTTAGCATTATATGAAGCAAATAGTTTGAATTTGCATCTACAAAATATGGCGTTGGACTCCTCTTCAAAAGCAAAGAAAATTTTAATTGTTGAAGACGATAGTATTCAACAAATTATTCTGGAACAGCTAATAAGCCGGATGGGCCATACGGTAATCGGCTCTAGCTCCAAGGGGGCTACCGCCATAGAATCTGCTATTAGAATTGGTGCTGTTGATTTAATTTTGATGGATATAAACCTTGCTGACGACATTGATGGAATCGAGGCAGCCAAGGAAATTAGCAAACATCGAGAGGTTAAACTCGTGTATATCACTTCTACAGACGATCCCGACGTTTTAGCACGGGCAAAAGCTACCGAACATATTGCTCTGCTGGTAAAACCCCTATCCAAGAAAATGCTTGAAGACGTATTTATAGAAGCCTTCCCTGCCTGATAACCTTTTTTGCCTTTCTATGTTACAAAATTTTAACGCTAAGAGGCTTTTATTAATAGTTTTTAATTGGATACTTTAATTTTTTATGGCGAAAATACTGTTCACACAAAATCAACTATCGCAAATATGAAAGTGTCAGAAGCATTTTTAGTAAATACCAAAAACTTTGAATCTATAATTGATGCCTTAGTCAAGTATGATTCAGATGAGGTTATTAATTCATCGGTGCTTGAAGTATTAGGATATTCAGACCCCAATGATTTGCTGGTTGTCCGATTACTCAAGGATTTTAACATCATTACCAACGATGGTGAACCCGGCGAACATTATGATGAGTTTAAGGATCCTGACTCTACAAAAAAAGCGCTGGCTAAGGGATTGATTGAGGCTTATGCAAAGCTTTTCGAAGTGAATCCCAAGATCCACCAGGCCTCTATTGATACCATCAAAGAGACATTTGAAGAACTTTTTGACGGAAAAAAAACAGAGCTCATAATTAAATATATATCAAGTACCTTCCAAAAAGTCGTCTCATATGTTGGGACTAGTACAATTGATGCTATTCGTGAGCAGGATCAAACTGAAACCGTTACATCGACATTAGCAGAAACGGTAGAAATTAACAGTAACGGCCATCAGCAGTCTTCTGATCAAAATTTAATTCGGGAAAGTATCGGGGATAAAAACATTGATGATTTGGTTAATGATTTTGATGCAAAAAAATCAGGAAAAGAAGAAAATAAAGAAGATGATGATGAGCTCAATTTAACCATCAGAGAATATGTTGAGGACGAAACTGAAGAAAAGGTAAATAAGGAAGAAGACCCTTTTGGATTTACTGATGAGCAAGACACATCCGAAATGGCAAATTCGCCCGATAACGACACTAATATGGACAAGGATCCTGTTGATTTGGAAGCACCTTTATCATCCGTAAACTCTCAATCTGCAGAAAATATGGCTACTTTAACAACCGATAATAGCTTTGTACAGAAGGCTTTAATACGAAAATCCGATCTGCTTAATAAACTACAAAGATGGGATGAACTGTTACCCACTTTAGAAGAAATTATCACACGTTACGATGATGAGAATGAGCATCCTTCTTTGAAGGAGGCTGTCTCTCGCTCGATTATTCGTCAGGCCGTAACGTTATTAAAATTGAACCGACCCGATGAGGCACTCCCTGCTTTAACCAAGGTAATCGATCGATTTAAAGATTCGCCCAAAAAAGAATTCTATGATCAGGCATCAAAAGCAATGTTATTCAAAGCTCAGATTCTTGAAAAAGATGAAAGCTCTGACTTGTTACCGCTTTATAATATGATTATTGAGCGCATGGACTCAAGTTCAGAGATCCTGGTTAAAGAAAAACTGGATCAAGTTTATTTAAAACGATATGATTTGATAATTGACAACGGCAGCCGAGATGAAATCCTGGATGCCAGCAATAGTATCATTAAACGATTCAAAGGTCAGAATGACTATCGCGAATACCTGCAAGTAGCAATGATGAAACGTGCTGAAATTCTGGATGAGCTGGGCCATGACGAGGAGGCTCTTAAAGCTTATGACGAATTTTTGGCAGCATTTGGAGATTAAACGGCACACTTTAAAATGCGATATGCCAAAGGGCAGCTGTGGAAGCAGCTGCCTTTTCTTTTGATTAAAAATTCTTCAAAGCCTCAAATAGCTGTTTATAATTCTTGCTCATCTTTAGCGTATTTCCATTTTCGAGCTCAACAAGATAATTGCCGTAAACATGATCCTTTATTTTCACTACAAAATCTAAATTCACGATAAGCGATCTTGAAATACGATAAAACCGGTTGGGATCCAGCTGCTCTTCAAAACCTGAAAGCGTATATCTGATCATAAATTTTTTTTCTTCGGTTATAATACGCGAATAATTGCCGTCCGACTCAATCCATATAATATCTTTGGTACGAATTAAGTGATATTCACCTGCTTGCTTGATAATGAACCTTTTGAGATTGTTTAACTCTTTAAAATCAGGAATCAAACGGCCAATCTGGTCACTTAACTCCTCTTTATTCATCCGCTTCCTGATGCGTTCCAGACTTTTCTTCACTCGATCCCGGTTAACAGGCTTATGAATATAATCGAGGGCGTCAACTTCAAAAGCCTTGGCTGCATAATTGGGATGCTGCGATGTAAATATGATAAACGGTGAGGGAGTTATTTGAATACGCTCCAGAATCTCAAATCCGCTAAAATCAGGCATCTCTATTTCCAAGAAAACCAAATCAGGCTCTTGAGAATTAATGGATTCGATCGCCGCAAGACTATTTTTGCAAAGGGCCACAATTTCAACATCGGCACTTTCAGCCAAAAAATGCGCTAACAAATTTCGGGCTGAAGTATCCTCGTCCACTATTATAGTCTTATAAGAAGGCATTTTAATAGTACTCCATCCGGTTGCTGGGTTCCTAATGATACTCATTCACCTATCAAAAGGTTGCGGGGATCTTTTATTTAAGTATCTGAAATAAAAATGACTTAAATATTTAGTCATACGTGACAATTTAAAAGGTATTCAATATCAAATGAATGCAGAAGACCAAGAACTGAAGGTAGGTGAATAACTGAAAGATGTGTAAAAAAAGACCCGACAATCCTCTTTTCCTTACGGGTTATCTATGCTTAGATGAGAAAAGAATAGGATAAGAAAATTATCGGGCATCTCATTATGAAGTTAAAGATACGGGAACTTAGTGCTTAAGTCTGTGCTGAAGAATCATTTTGTGACTAACAAGCCGGAAAAAGTGACCATCAGCTTTATTTCCCGGATTAGTGTTCAATATTTAATTATGAGAGGAAGGAACAATCCCTTCCTCTCATTATATTTTGGGGCTGTCCTATCCCCCATTGGCCTGTGTTTTCGTAAACAGACCGGGTTGCGGCGATGGGATATTCTCATTAGCATCCAATTCACTTTGGGGATATCGATATCGCTGTGGAATAGTGCTGGCTCCGGATCTTGGATTTAGTAACGGGCTTAGCGAATCATAAGCGACTCTTCTGACAAAATTAAATACTTCAATTTGTCCCATTAGGCTTAGATACTCCTCGTCATAAATCTCTTGAAGTACCGTTGTGTTGGCATAGGCCCCTCCTGCCTGAAAATCCGAGGCAACCAACGCATCATAAGTACCGCCAAAGCGACTTTGATTATAAGCTCTAACATTATTCAAGGCATCCAAAGCCCCTGCTTGATCACCGTTACGAGCTAATATTTCAGCCTTGATCAGCTCGTTCTCAGCATACGTTACTAATGGGAAGGGGGCACTTGCTCCAAAAAATCCACCATCGTTGGTATTTAATCCCGGGGTGGCTTCGTTGGTAAAGTAAAACAGGAACCGGCCGTCACCTTCGTCGGTCTTGGCATTTTCTCGGGTCCCACCAGGGCGTGTCATGGTAACGGCTACCGATGCAGAAGCATCGATGTCTCCCGGACGATCGATAACTAATTCGGAGTGCAACAAGTTCATATCAAATCGCCAATTTCCTCCATGAGGAGCCATCAGATCCCCAGCGGCCCAGCCGGTATTGGGATCAATGGTATTATTATTGATTCCCTGCTCGGCATCTGCCAAGGCTCCTGCTAAGTCACCGGTGTGTAATTTATAGCGTGCCCTAAGCGTATAAGCAGCCCGCAGCCATCGCTCAGCATCCCCCTGGTAGGAGAAAACATCCCATCCATTGGGCAAATTACTGGGACTATTGCTAAGCGTTTGAATGGCCTCATCCAGTAGGCCGATCACTGCCGCATATACCTGTGCCTGGGGATCATATACCGGGTTCTCAATTGCATCATCAGCAGCCTGGGTATAAGGAACATCTCCCCATAGGGCCGCAATTTGTCCCGATAGCATTGCCCGGTTTATTTTAATTACGGCACCAATATTTTCCTGACCTGTCAGCAGTTTACCTTCAGCCAGTTTTAAATTAGTAAAAGCCCTGCTGTAGGCGAAAGACCACATGCCATTGAAGTCGGTGGCATTTATGCTGTACCCATAAAATTGGGCAGGCTGCCGGGCCACCCCCGTCAAATGTTGCGTAAAGAGGTTGCTAATCCAATCGGCATCCCCTTCATGCACCAAAAGTGAGGCCACTTGTCCGGCGACAAACACTTTCTGGGCCGGTGCATCGGTCGGGTTATTAGGATCTTCGGAAATCCCGCTTACAATCTCCTCGTTAACGTTGCATGCTGACAGCATGACCAGCATAAAAGCAAGGAGTACTACCATACTATTTTTAATTATATACGTTTTCATAATATTCACCTTACTTTAATGATCAATAATTAACGCGGAGTGTAAATATCCAGGACCGTGTGCTGGGGTTGTTGAAATAATCCAATCCCCAGCCGTTGCCATCCTGACCGGTCAGATTCGTTTCGGGATCAACGCCGGTATAATCAGTCCACAAAATCAGATTACGGCCTGTTACTCCTACGTCAATAGATGAAAGCCCCGTTAAATCCCGGAAATTTCGGTTATTGAAGGTATAGAACAGGGAAACCTCACGTAATCTGACGTAGCCCCCGTCTTCAACAAAAGGTTCATCCGGACCGGTAAACGAACTGAGTGGACCTGCCCAATATGCGGTCTCATCAATCACAACATTACCACTACCATAGTCGGTAATATATCCCCGGAAGGTATAATTACCATCGGCATCGGGCGTTACCCCCTTATTAGCCAGATATTGGGCGAAATTAGATGTCTGACCGGTTCCCAAAACATCGTATGCACCGCCATAATTATAAAGCTGCGAAGCCTCTTCCTGGCTGATGGTTGTAGTCCAATTCTGATCTCCATGCGTACCGAAGAAATACAAGGCACCTCTCGTACCGTTATGGACATCCCCTCCCTGTTTGATATCGACAAGCACATTCAAGCTCAGGTTTTTATACTTAAATGTATTTGAAATACCCGCTCTCCAATCGGGTGTCGGATCACCGATTACTCCTTGTGAGAATGGATCGGTTACCGGGAATCCGAATTGATCAACAGTGATCGGGGCACTGCCGGCTATTATGGCATTTCCATCCGCATCGGTCATAGCATTATTAGAAATGATATCTCCCTGGGAATTTACAATTACCGGGGCGCCATCCGACGATTCATAACGCAACCATCGTGTGCCCCAAATAACGCCCAAAGGTTCTCCTTCTACGGCTTGTGAACTAAAACTAGTAAAACCGCTCAGCAGTACATTACTAACGCCGGCCAAATCGGTAACTTCGTTTTTATTCTTTGACCAATTAATTGAGGTGGTCCAGCTAAAATTACTCAGGCGAAGCCACTCCGCACTTAACTCGACTTCATAACCGCTATTTTTAAGCTTGGCTGCATTGGCAAATTTTGAAGTAAAGCCCGACGAAGCAGGTACCGTTACATTCAGGATGGCATCGGTCGTCTTTTTCCAATACCGGGAAAAACTCAATCCAATTCGGTCGTCAAAGAAGCGCAGGTCTGTACCTATTTCAATTTCGCGTACTTGTTCAGGCTTAAGAGCCGGGTTACCGGCTACCTGATTTCTTCGGAATCCTCCTCCATAATTATTAGCGTCAAGGGCGGCTCCCCATCCATTTAAGAAGTTATTGCCCCCGGTAGCATTCAGGAAGGTCGTAGAGGTCAAATACGGTCCGGGTTGAATGCCGGCCTCCCCGTAGGATCCTCTTATTTTACCGAAGTTCAGGATATTATCACCATGGTACCAATCTGCGCTGGTAAATTGCCAGGCAAGGCTTCCGGATGGATAAAAGTACGTTTTATCCGAAGCGGGGCCAAAGGTCGAAGCACTTTCCATACGACCGGTTCCTTTCAGATATAGTTGATCATATAGGTTTGCAGATAATTCGGTATAAAGGGCCGAAGTCCGCTCCAGTTGTTTAAACTTAAAAGGAGAAATACTGTTGGCATTATCCGGTTGTGCCGGCGCATCAGGAAGGATGAATCCCCTTGAAATAGTACCGAGCTGTTCCTGGTCCCGTTGATTATAATTCCAACCCAACAACGCGGAACCTGAAAATTCATTTGTAAACTGATGCGAAGCCTGCAAAATAAGATCGGAGTTAATTTGTGTCTCTTGGATATTATTTGCAGTGAATTGACCTCCCGGAGCCGTAGCACTACGAGCATCCAAATATTCCTGGCGACGGTCGGTATAATTGTCGATCCCCATGCGATGGGTAATATTCAGCCATGAGGTTGGATTATACGAAAGTTCCGTATTGCCAAAAAACCGGTTAACATCCGACTTATTGGTATTATACTTCGTGGTGAAGTACGGGTTGTCGTAAAAAGATGTAACAGAGGGATTCCCTGTTGGATTACGAAAACTGCGTTGCTGATCGGGGAAGAGATTCCCATTGGGATCGACATAATCGATCAGGGCGGGCTGGTTATCGAAGTCCGGCGGAGTCCGTAGGGCTCCCAGGTATAAACCTGATGTATTTGATCCCTTTTGGATCCGATCTGAATTCGATTCGGAATAATTCAGGTTTACACTGGCATTTAATTTTTCACTAAACCCATGTTGTACACTTGCCCGAACGGAGGTACGATCGTAGCTGCTGTTATTCCGAATAATACCTTCGGAATTCAAATTCCCGACACTCAGCATAAAGGTCGTATTTTGATCTCCGCCACTGATGCTCAGGTTATTATCCAGTGAGTAGCCATCCTTTATCACATCTCTCGCATGATTATAGACCGGCGTTGAGGGATCCAGTAACGGTCCCCAGGTCAACTGTCGCGAAGTACTTGAATTGCCATTAATGGGATCAGAAGGAGCATAGCCCAAAAATCCCTGCCCGTATCGGGTTTGCAGGTTGGGCGTTTCATTAATTTGATTAAGAGACGAAATCGAGCTGAATGCTATATTCAGTTTGTTACTCGTAGTGGGAACTCCTTTTTTGGTTTTTATGATGACAACCCCATTGGCTGCACGAGATCCCCATAGGGCTGCCGCTGACGGACCTTTCAGGATTTCAACCGATGCAATATCATTCGGATTTAAATCCTGAATACGGGATTGTTCTACCGTACCGTCCACATTATTCGATCCACCAAAAACAGCCGTTCCCACGCCATCTACGGCACTTTCGATCGTCGAGTTATATACGGGAACACCGTCAACCACAAATAAAGGCTGAGTATTCCCCAATACGGTATTGAAGCCCCGAATATTGATTCGAGCGCCGGCTCCGGGATCACCGCTGGTTGAAACAATAGAGACCCCCGCTGCCTTAGCAGACAAGCCGGTTAGGAGATTATTTTCTCCTGATTGACTAATCTCCTGTCCTCTCACATTTGAACTTGAGGTGCCTTGTTCATCGCGATTAGCTTCGAATCCCAGGGCAGTAACATAAATTTCCTGTAAGCCTAGTAAATCAGCTTCCAGTGCAATATCGAATGTTATGTCGGAAGAACCGATATCAATAGTTTGGGCTTTCTTTTTATAACCTATAAACGAAACCTCCAAAGTATAGGTACCGGCAGGAATATTGGTAATTTTATAGTTACCATCCGCGTCCGTTGAAGATCCTTTGAGGATCTCCTTTAAAACAACGTTTGCCCCCGGCAGTGACTCTCCCGAATTGACATCCGTTACCTTGCCAGACAGCGTAGCAGTTTGAGCATAAACGCTCCCGGTTAGGAGCCCTGCCAAACACAAAGCAATAAAAGTGAGTATCTTTTTATTCATTGATTTCTCCATTTAATTACAAGAAGAAGAGATTTTCTCTCTTATTTAGCATCTCAATAGGAAGTTTGATGCGACTTATTTATCTATTTGCTCTTATTTTTATATATAATCTTTCATCTGGATGAGAAAATATTTTGGGATAAACCCCTTACATTCGGTTATCAATAGTCGTCAAACTGTGATTAACTATAACGCCCAACACAAGATTTAAAGCCATTCCTAGCTATGAATATCGAACAGCTACGATCTGATACTCCCGGTACCGATAATGTGATTCATTTCAATAATGCCGGGGCTTCATTGATGCCCCAACAAGTTGTAACTGCAATAAACTCTTACCTAAAGCAAGAGCTCCATCACGGTGGCTATGAAACGGCAAGACACTATCATTCTGACCTGGAGAATATCTATGAACATATAGCCGGTTTTATCAATGGAGAGACAGAGGAAATAGCCCTACTTGAAAATGCAACTGAAGCATGGAATATGGCTTTTTATTCCATTGATTTTGAAGACGGGGATCGCATTCTTACCTCAGTATCGGAATATGCCAGTAACTTTATCAATTATTTGCACCTGAAGAAAAGAATAAAAGCCACAATCGATGTTATACCAAATGATCAATATGGGCAAACTTCAGTCGAGTCTCTGGAAAAGATGATGGATGAGCGTGTAAAGTTGGTCAGCATAACGCACATACCTACTAATAACGGGCTGGTTAACCCTATCGAAAAAATCGGTGCCATTACCCAAAACTATGATTGCTTTTTCTTAGTTGATGCCTGTCAATCGGTGGGGCAATACCCGATTGATGTGCAACAGATAAAATGTGATATGCTATCGGCTACCGGCCGTAAGTATTTGCGAGGGCCGCGTGGTACCGGTTTTTTATATATCAGCCAAGAAAAGATACAACGACTCATACCGCCCTTTTTAGACCTGCATTCTGCCGCATGGATTGATGAAAATCATTATAAAATCCGCGAGGACTCAAGGCGTTTTGAGAATTGGGAATCAAATAAAGCGGCACAGATAGGTTTGGGGGCGGCTATTCGATATGCGGCTGATATAGGGATTGATAATATCTGGAAACGTGTTACCTATTTGGCTGATTATCTGCGTAACCTATTATCGGAGATACCCAAAGTAACCGTGCAAGATATTGGCCAAACACAATGTGGTATTGTCACTTTTACGGTGGATTCGTTACAACCCAAAGTAGTCCAGAAAAAGCTTTCCGATAAGAATATTAATGTCAACACTTCCAACAAGAGCAGTACTCTAATTGATATGCAGAAGCGTAACCTGGAAGAGCTGGTTCGTGCATCGATTCATTACTACAATACGGAGAAAGAGATCGAGCAAATGGCGACCGCGCTTAGATCCATCATTTAAACTCAATTTGAGATGCCATATCCCCCTATTGCAACCCGTCGACTGCATAAAAATGCAATTTCTTATTTTAATATGAGTTCGATATCGATTACAGATTCTCTATCATTTATAGTATCTCGACCATGGGGAAGCGATCGTTGTAATTAGGATTCATCCTTTTCAAAAAAGATCTCTCATTCCACAGGCTCCATTCGAGATAACAGAGGAGTAGATTGGTCTCTTATCCTTGACGTTATTTCAAATACATGCTAAATCAAGCCGATTTTGAAGCAGGCAAAAACTCGTCTTTGTATTGTAACTCGTAAAGCTTGCGATAAATGCCCCCCTCCTTTTCCAACAGCTGCTGATGCGTTCCCCGCTCACGGATTTCCCCCTTGTGCATTACCAGGATCTTATCGGCACCCTGCACCGTTGACAGGCGATGCGCAATCACAATAGATGTGCGTCCTCGCATCAGCTTATCACAAGCGCGATTTACAATGTCTTCTGTTTCAGAATCCACATTTGAGGTAGCTTCATCCAGTATCAAAATATTCGGATCATAAACCATAGCCCTGATAAAACAAATTAGCTGTCGCTGTCCCATAGAAATCGACTTACCCCTTTCGCTAAGCTCATAGTGGTATTTACCGGGTAGCCTTTCAATAAACTTGTCAGCTTCAATTTTTCGAGCCGTCTTGATAACCTCATCTTCAGAGATCTCAGGATTTCCAAGTGTAATATTCTCCATGATGCTCCCGGAGAACAGCGCATTATCTTGAAGCACCAAGGCAAAATTAGATCGCAATTCACTTAATTTAAGAGTTCGGATGTCTTTGTTATCCAACTTGATCGAACCCTTATTAATATCATAGAAACGCATCAGAAGGTTAATAATGGTGGATTTTCCGGCCCCTGTGGCCCCAACAATTGCGATGGTCTGGCCGGGTTTTGCTTCAAATGACACATCTTTCAAGACAGTTTCTTCCTTATTATATCCGAACCAAACATCTTCGAATTTAATCGCCCCCCTCGGCTCTTCAATAACATCAGGATTCTCGGGATCGGTAATCCTATTTTCGGTATCCAGAATATTAAAGATTCGTTCGGACGATGCCAGTGCTGATTGTAAGGTGTTAAACTTTTCAGAGAGTCCCTGTATCGGCTGGAAAAAATTGCGCACATATTGAACAAAAGCGACCAAGATCCCGAAAGTAACCTGTCCCATTAATGCACGTCCGCCACCATACCAGACAACCAGCGCCATCGCCAAACTCGAAATGATCTCCACCAGTGGGAAAAAGATGGCATAGTAAAAGATCGTTTGGATATAAGCATTGCGGTGACCGGCGTTAATAGACTCAAAGTTTTTTTTCTGCCTGCCTTCTTTATTGAAAAGCTGGACAATCGGCATCCCATTGATATGTTCTTGCACAAAGGAATTCATTTTGGCAATCTGATCTCTCACACGTAGAAATGATTCCCTCATCTTGGCTTTAAAAATGAAGGTAGCATAGAAAAGCAACGGCAGTACAGAAATAGCCACCACTGAAAGTTCCCAGCTCATGCTGAACATGAAATAGAGAATAAAAAACAGCCGGAACATATCGCCGATAATATTCACGACTCCGTCACTCAGCAAGTCACTAAGCGCCTCAATATCACTGGTTGTACGAGTGATTAAACGACCGATAGGATTTCTGTCGAAAAACTGAACATGCAACGATTGTATCTTTTTAAATACCGCATTCCGCATGTTGTACAAAGTACCTTGCCCAAACCAGCGCGTCAGATAGGTATTGGCTACCAGTAAAATAAATTCACCGGCCAAAGCACTAAACAGCAATAAGATTATCCACATCAGGCCATCGAAATCCCGGTTGCGGATATACTGGTCGATGGCCATTTGTGTCAATTTTGGACGTACCGTACCCAAGAAAGAGGCACTGAGCGTTAACAAAACGCCCAATGCCACATACCATCGATATGGCTTTATAAATTGATAGAGCCGCCGAAGTAGATCCGAATCAACGGTCTTATCTCTGTTTTTACTACTCACACTTTAATTTTTTAGAATCGGTCGAAATCATCAAACGGCGTCCGCGGCGTAATTTGTTTAGGCTTACGCTGGCTGCCACTGTTATTATTATCATCATTTCGACTGCGACTGCTTCTGGACCGAGAGCTACTGCTGCTCTTATTATATTTTTTGCGAGATTTTTTTCCAGAATATTTTTTTCGCTTACGGAAACGTTTCTTTTTGCCTTGACTTCGACTTTTCTTCCCGGAAGAAGAGCCTCTGTTACTGCTTCCGCCATCACTTCCCTTTTGGTTGATCTCTTTCAGATAAACTTTGGGTTGGATAATACCTTTCTCATGAGCGGGATCCGTAAAGATCGGACGCAATTCGGTAGCTACCCAGGTTGGGAAGAAATCGTCGCGGGCCTCACGCAATAATACGTATTCATTCGTATACCGGGCTGAGAAGTGCGTTATTACAAGTAACTTGGTTTTCGCTTCATTTGCCACCCGGGCCGCATCCTTAGCCGTTGAATGGCCGGTCTCATCAGCTTTATCCGAAAGACTTTGGCTAAAGGTAGCTTCATGGAAGAGAACATTTGTATTCATTCCCAGCTTCACAGAATTGGGGCAATACTTGGTATCAGTAATGTATGCAAAACTGTCTCCGGGACGTGGATGACCGACGATATCCACCGCTTTGACCACGGTGCCGTCTTCCAGCTCAACATCGTTCCCTGCTTTGAGTTCCTTATATTGCCAGTCTTCGCTGATACCTTGAGCTTGAGCTTTTTCTGCATCTACTTTACCGGGCTTGTCTTTTTCCTGGAAACGATAGCCCACACAGAATTTCGTGTGGTTTAATACACGAGCTTCAACATAATATTCATCTTCGTCTACTACCTTTTCGCCCTCAAAACCCTCATCAAGTTCGACATAATCGATGGAATAGTTAAGATCAATATTTGCGAACTTAAAATTCCACTCAACAAAATCTTTGATTCCTTTAGGACCTACCAACTTCAGTTCCCGATCCCTGCGTTGTAGCTGCAAGGTCGAAAGCAAACCGATGAGTCCCGAATAGTGATCAGTGTCGAAATGTGAGATAAAAATACAATCTATCTGTGAGCGTTTGAGTCCGCCCTGAAGCATTCTCATTTGTGCATTTTCACCACAATCAAATAGAAAGACACTGCCTTCTCTCCAAAGTGCTACTGATGAAAGATGTCGTGTAGCCGTGGGAGTTGCCGATGCAACACCTAATGGTACAATAATCATTGCTGTACTCCTATGTTAGTTTTTGGATTGAATTGCGATCAAACAATCAATCTTGTTCAGTAATTGTATGTTACTATTCCGATTAAATTTCAGCCAATTCTTGTTCAATTAGTTGTTTATTATACATGACTGAATAACGACCTTCGTTTTCTAGTAATTCTTTATGTGTTCCTTGCTCTACAACAGTACCGTTTTCCAAATAAAATATGATATCAGCATCTTTAATAGTTGATATACGATGGCTGATCATTAAGGTTGTCCTTCCTTTAAGTTCGTGACGGAGATGTTGCAGAATTGCTTCTTCAGTCTTGGTGTCAACTGCACTCAAGGAATCATCTAATATAACAATTTTAGGATCCCGAATCAGTGCCCTTGCAATGGCGGTCCGTTGTTTTTGCCCGCCCGACAAGGTTATCCCCCGTTCACCTAACATAGTCTCAAATTTTTTCTCAAAATCCAAAATATTATCACGGACTTGTGCTTTTTCGGCTGCTGTTTCAATCTCCTGTTGGGTTGCTTTCTGTGTGCCAAACGCAATATTTTCAGCGATGGTATCAGAAAACAAAAAAGTATCCTGTGGCACAAGACCAATACTTTTCCGCAGTAAGTGCAGCGGGATAGATTTAATATTTTCGCCATCTATCAATATTTCTCCCTCAGTGGTATCAAATAATCGGGGAATAAGTTCCACAAGCGTAGTTTTACCACTTCCTGTTCGTCCCACAATAGCTGCATTTTGTCCGGCTTCCACTTTCAAATTAACATCTTGCAATGCATATTCGTCCGATCCGGGATATTTGAACGAGACATTCCGAAATTCCACGCTTCCTTGCAAAGCAGTAATGTCTTGGTTTGTATGTGATTTATCCTCAATCCCCACATCTTCTGATAACACTTCGTCAATTCGTTTCCACGAAGCCATAGACTGCTGAAACCGGTTCACCGTGTAGCCGAGGGATGCTACCGGCCACGTCAAGTATGCCACATACAGAATATACTCAGCTATATTTCCAACGGTAAGCTGGCCCTCAATGACCAACTCACCGGCCTTCCATATAACGATAACGACCGACAAACCAATCAGAAAATTCAATGTGGGATGGAAAAGCGATTCGATCATATCGAGCCGCAGCTTTTTCTTACGATATGATTCACTCTCCTCATCAAAACGTTGCTGCTCATATGCTTCGCGATTATAGGCTTTAATGAGTCGGATACTTGTAAAAGATTCCTGAGCACGCCCGGCAATAGTTGAATATTGCTCTTGTATCACCCTTGAATAATCATTGATATAGCCGCTAATCCAGTAGGCGAAAGCCGACAAGAACGGAAGGGGCAAAAGCGCCCACATCGTCAACCTCGGGCTCACAATGATCATCATGGTAATGATAAATCCCGCTCGCGTAATCGTATTAATAGTATACATGTACACCGGGCCAAAGTAATCTCTGACCTTGGATACATCTTCGGTAGCCCGCACATACACTTCTCCCGATTTATATTGCGTATAAAATCGCTGAGGCAAAGCAAGTAACTTGTCAAATACATCATTCCGCAAATCAAATTCAATCTTGCGAGAGGCCACAATCAGCGTTTGACGGGTAGCGAAAAGCAACAGTCCTGAAAGTGCCACCGCTCCAATCAAAAACAGGGCATTTTTAGCAATGGGCCAGCTGGCATAGCTGTTAAAAAGTACATGGATAATACTTTTAAACTCATCGGCAGATTCCGGTGTTTGAATCTGGGAGATTTCATCTACCGTGCGACGTAAAAATATGGGAATCCATACCAAGAAAAAGTTGGATGCCATCAGAAATATAGACCCGATGATTATCGTACCGGTATATTTCTTAAAGTATTGATTTAATTTTCGCAGCGATCCCACGGGGAGCTAAATTTGATTACTATCTGATCTCTCTCAGATAATTAATTTTAAACAGTAACAGTACTATATTTTTTTATCCAATATTCAGCAAGATTATAGCCGGAGACAAAAGCATTTTCCAGCGAGTTTCCACCTAAGTAGTCTCCTATTAACGCAAGAGGGGCGTCTTCCATTTCTAATTCCATAAAATATTCATCAATTGGATTGCGTGTCTTAAAATACTTCCAGCGATGCAGATACGTCGTTTTTTCCTGCAGAGCCCATGGACCGATGATCCTTGATGTTTCTTCAAGCATCCGTTCGATGACCTCTTCATCTTTAGCCTGTGCGTTCTCACGGAAAAATTTATTTGTAGACTGTATCAACAATCCGGCTTTTTCTGCATCCTGTTTTGAAGATTCATTTCCGATCCATTTTACCAGACTTTGCTCACAGTTAATTCCTTTCCAATCCGGAACCTCATGATCAAAAGTTGCTACCAGCGAAAAACAGGCATCATATGTAATTTCATCAATATCACGAATGATGCGTCGAGTAGCCGTTCTATTTTGTGCCGTTTGTAAAACGCCGTAAGCTTCCACCGCCGGCGTGGCGATAATTACGGCATCGCACTCAAACACGCTGATGTCGGTCAAATTGATCATCCAGGACCGCTTTTTAGAACGGTCGGGGCCGATATAAGTTAATCCTCCGGCTTTCTCTTGAGATTTTACATCCACCCACCGGCTTAATTTTTTAGCTACCGACTGTAATCCATTGGGACTCATATAATGGTTTTCGGGATAGGCATTCGGATCGACTTCATAAAAATTTTCCCCGTCATGCAGACTAAATTCCTCAGCCCAAATCTTAAGATCCCCCTCATTCATCAGCTCATCTACAAAAGGCTGAAAGGTATTTGTCTTTACCTCAAAATGAGAAAGTCCGTAATCCAAATTCATCCCATCCATCTGTAGTGTTGCAAGACGGCCGCCAAGCGAACGTGATTTTTCAATAACCGTTACATCATGTCCTGCTTGTGCCAGTCGCTTGCCTGCGATAAGTCCCGAAATACTTGCACCAATTATTCCAATAACCATTCAGAAATACTTATTTTGTACCATTTGAAAGTTGAATACGTAAAATCCGAAATATTCAGGCAAATTTCTAAAGATAATTTTTAAAGCTCGTTAAAAGATTCGAATTCGCGGGGAAACGGCCTTTTTATTCAAAAGTGCCGGCCAATAAGCCACTATATCACTTGCTTTGGGACGGCCGCCGGCAAAACCGGTTACGCCGCTGGGGCCCGTGAGGATCAATGGGGCCACTTCTTTTCCAAATCGATTCAAATCCTCTCGATTCTTTCCGGAAAGTGAAACCCGCATCTGAATTTCATCATGCTCGCTTTCCAAGAGATCTTTGGTAATCGGTTGTTCATTACAACCGTTCACTCCAACGTATTCTACTCGAAATTCATCGAAGTCAAGTCCAAGCGCGTGTGCGCGACCTTTCAGTATTTCACCCGCTTTCTTAGCCTTGTTCAACGCGCCGGGCCACGAGTAAACCAACGTTGACGAAAGTTTATACCCATCGTTGTAACTAGCCGAAATTTTATAAGTCTCGGTTTCGGGATATCCTTTAATACCAAAAACATGTACACGATTTTCCTCAACCGGCTCCAGATTTATAGATGTGAAATCCGCAATTACATCCGGCGTTATATATTCTTTCGGATCCCCAATTTCATAAAGCAACTGTTCCTTTACGGTCTGCTCACTGACTAGCCCGCCCGTACCTTCGTGTTTGGTAACATAAAAATTGCCATCCGGTTTAGCCTCGATGATGGGAAAACCGATATCAATAAAATCATCGACTTTCTCCCAATCTGTAAAATTCCCCCCCGAGACTTGTGCACCACATTCTATGATATGTCCCGCGATAGTGCCGGCCGCCAATTTGTTATAATCATTAAATGACCAGTTAAACTCGTGAATCATTGGCGCCAGCGTCAAACCGGTATCTGTAACACGACCTGTGACGATAATATCCGCGCCCTTTGCCAATGCCTCTACTACCGGACGACTGCCGAAATAGACATTTGCGCTCAGCAGACGATCTTTTACCGAACTGATCGGTACGCCAGAGTCCATGTTCTTCAACTCATATCCGTTTGCTATAAGATCATCAATCTGATCGAGAATATTATCACCATCAACAACAGCTACTTTGATATCTTCATAGCCCTGCTCTTCGACTGCCTCCAGAATCTTATCCTTGCAGGCTTCGGGATTCACGCCTCCTGCATTCGAAATCACCTTGATACCTTTTTCCACGATATCCGGAAGCACTTCACGAATAACATCCACAAAATCTCGGGCATAACCATAATTCTCGTTACGCATTTTTTGCTTCTGCATGATCGACATCGTAACCTCGGCAAGATAGTCCATTACCAAATAGTCGATGGGGCCATTTCTCACCTGATTAATGGGTGCGTTGGGGAGATCTCCCCAGAAGCCTTGTCCTGATGCAATCCTGATAGATTTTTTCACTTCTTTTTAGCCTTGGTTGAAATCTTTTTCCAGTCCTAAGATAAGATTTGGGTACACACTTTAAAAATACCTAAAAGTTTTTTCGAGTCTGTGTCAAAAAATTTAGTTATTGTTTTATAGGATAGATAATTATAAGAGATGAGCTGATATGAAATTCAATGCTGTCATCATTGGTTCCGGTCCAAATGGATTAGCAGCAGGTATTCGTCTGGCTCAGCAGGGATGGGCCGTAAAAATTTTTGAGCGAAATGAGACTATAGGCGGTGGTACTCGAACAAAAGAGTTAACTTTACCCGGCTTTAAGCATGATGTATGTTCGGCCATTCATCCGCTGGCTAAAGCCTCTCCTTTTTTAAAAACATTGCCATTAGAAAAATATGGTCTTGAATGGATTCAACCTGAAGTGCCGGTGGCCCATCCCCTGGAAGACGAGTCTTGTTGTGCACTCTTTCGATCACCGGAAGAAACGACCGAGCAATTAGGACAAGATGGATTGACTTATTGGCGAACGATGGATCCGTTTGTACGCAACTGGGATAAGCTTATTCCTCAGCTCCTGGCTCCTTTCAATCTATTGCCTGATCATCCCCTGTTGATGGCTCGCTTTGGGTTGGAAGGGTTGCATTCAGCTGATACTTTTACTGCCAAATTGCGAACCTGCAAGGCCCGGGCACTCTTTGCAGGATTGGCAGCACACGGCATTCTCCCATTTCATAAAACAGCTACAGCTGCCATAGGACTTGTGTTGGGAATCGCCGGCCATGCCGTGGGGTGGCCGTTTCCAAAAGGCGGCTCTCAAAACCTGACGAAAGCAATGGCAGAACATTTCCGATCGCTGGGTGGAAAAATAGAAACCGATACGGAAATTACATCATTACAACAGCTTCCTGCTGCCGATACTATATTCTTTGATATTACTCCAAAACAAATTTTGGATCTCGCAGAAGAAAAACTACCTGACTCCTATACCCGAAAACTTACTGATTTCAAATATGGTTCGGGGGTGTTCAAATTGGATTTTGCTTTGAGTGATCCCATCCCCTGGAAAGATAAAATTTGTCGGAAAGCCGGAACCATTCATCTTGGCAATACATACGAAGAAATCGCCCGGGCGGAGGCAGAAACGGCTCGAGGCAAGCACCCGGACAAACCGTTTGTACTAGTCTCTCAACATAGCCTCTTTGATAAGAGCCGTACCCCCGAAGGCAAGCATACGGCCTGGGCCTATTGCCATGTACCCAACAGTTCTACCAAAGATATGACGGATCCTATCATCAACCAGATTGAACGTTTTGCACCTGGTTTTAGAGATTGTATTCTAGATAAAAATGCCATGAATACGGTAGCCATGCAGGAACATAATCCAAATTATATTGGCGGTGATATCAATGGAGGTCAACAGGATATCACTCAATTATTTACAAGACCGGCAGGATTATGGGATCCATATCGTATTCTTGACACTAATATGTTTATCTGTTCCTCTTCGACTCCCCCCGGCGGCGGGGTTCACGGAATGTGTGGGTACCATGCAGCCGAATCTGCTATCAAAAATACCCATATGCCTAAGTGGATATGAGATAAGGTAGTGTAGACAGTAATAGAAAGCAGGGCAGCCTCCTGCTTCCCCTACCGCCAACTGCTTACTTCCTCCCGACCAACGACCTACAGCAAATCATAATAGCCCGCTTCAACCTCTCTCCTTCGCAACTTATTTGCCCATTGATGAGCAAGCCGGGTTGTCCGGGGTAATTTATATTTCGTTAAGACCTGCATCACAATAGAATAGGCATCGTCGAAGGAAAGCTTATGTCCCGGCGATACGTAAATCGGATTTACATTCTTCCGGCTGCGAAGGACTATCCCGATGTTTTCATCACCATCTTTCAAATTGACAAACGCTCCCTTATTCGCAGGCAATTCACCGTGAGTACCAACTAATATATTTTTCGCACAGCCAATGGTAGGATGATTGATTTCAATCCCAAAATGCGTAGCAATCCCCATGCGCCGCGGATGAGCGATTCCATGTCCATCGAGGATGAGCACATCGGGTTTGAGTTCGAGTTGCTGCCAGGCTTTTAGCAATACGGGAATCTCGCGAAAGGCCAGCAAACCCGGAATATAGGGAAAGCTTGTCCGGTCGGAGATTAAGGACCGTGCAACAGGATTCAAGGTTGATAACTCCAAAACAATGATTGCAGCATGCATAACATCCGATCCCCGATCAAATGAAATATCCCCACCCGCAACAAATTGTGGAGAACATTCCAAGCTTTGCAGGGAAATTCCAGGGCGAAGCTCTTCCTGTAATTCCCTGGCAGCTTTCGGTTCTATCTGTTTATAGTGATCAAGCGAACGTTCAGTCATTGCTTATTGATTTTTTTCTAAAAAAGGTCTGGAAAATTATTATGCTATGGGGCATTGGACCGATCCTTTGCAATAAAAGAAATTTTAAGCTGAATTAAGAGACGATGGAGAATAACGATTTTCGTAAAAACGCCCATGAACTGGTTGACTGGATGGCGGATTACTTTGAAGAGGTTGAAAATTATCCGGTAAAGCCAAACGTCAAGCCGGGAGATATTTTGGCTAAGCTTCCTGATTCCGCTCCAAAAAAGGGAGAATCCTTCGAAACCATGTTTGACGATTTTAAAGAAGTTATCGTGCCGGGGATGACTCACTGGGAAAGTCCCAACTTTATGGCCTATTTCCCGGCTAACAAAAGCTATCCGTCGGTATTAGCCGAAATGCTGACAGCTACGCTGGGTGCACAATGCATGAGCTGGCTCACTTCCCCCGCCGCTACGGAACTCGAAGAACGGGTGATGGAATGGCTCCGCAAACTTATTGATCTGCCCGGTTATTTTACCGGCGTCATTGAGGATACAGCTTCAACCTCCACGCTTTGCGCCTTATTGATGGCACGCGAAAAGATAACGGACTTTAGTGTCAATAATGAAGGGTTCTCCGGCGACCAAACCTTTACGGTTTACATTTCATCGGAAACGCATTCGTCCATAGAAAAGGATGTCAAGATTGCCGGATTCGGTCGGCGGAATCTGCGTAAAATTCCGGTGGATAAAAATTTTGCGATGCGTCCAGATGCACTCGGAAAAGCCATCCGAAAAGATTTGGAGTCTGGACATATACCGGCCGCCGTTGTTGCCACAATCGGCACAACAGGCTCAACGGCTATCGACCCGCTGGAAGAAATCGGTAAGATCTGTTCAAAACACGGAATATTCCTACATGTGGATGCTGCCTACGCGGGTACTGCCCTGCTGTTACCTGAGATGCGCTGGATGAACAAAGGTATTGAATACGCGGATTCGTTTGTCTTCAATCCCCACAAGTGGATGTTCACCAACTTTGACTGTTCGGCATTTTTCGTTAAGGACGAAAATCTATTGGTCCGAACGTTTGAAATTATGCCGGAATATCTAAAGACACCGGAAGACGAGCGCGTAAAGAATTACCGCGATTGGGGCATTCAACTGGGGCGGCGGTTCCGCGCCCTCAAACTATGGTTTGTAATTCGAAGCTTTGGGATTGAAGGGTTGCAGGAAAAAATCAGATATCATATTTCATTGGGCCAAAACTTAAAACAAATAATTGAAGAACATGACGATTTTGAACTTCTGGCACCTGTCCCCCTGAATACCCTCTGTTTTCGCTTTCATCCATCTCATATTCATGACGAAACAAAACTCAATGAGCTGAATGAAAAATTGCTTACGCGAATACAGGAAAGCGGCAAACTATTCCTGACTCACACTAAATTAGATGGCAAGTATACCATCCGCATCGTAATTGGTAATACGAACGTTGAGGAGCAACATGTGAACCAAGCCTGGGAACTTATCCAACAAATAGCATCGAAACTTATCGACTGATGATTTGTTATCTATCGTTAGACTGTAAATATTGCAGCAAATAACCAATTAATTAAATCGAGCCTATTATGAATTTATCTGAAGCGAGAGCCCTTGTTACCGGTGGAAGCTCCGGGATCGGAAAAGCAACTGCAACAGCAATTATTGATGCCGGTGGCGACGCTGTTATAGCGGCCCGCGGTAAAGAACGACTCGAGGAAGTCGCTGATAGAATTGGGGCAACAGCTATTCAATGTGATGTGAGTGAAGAACGGGAAGTCATTGAGCTGATCGAAGAATCTATCGACGTGCTGGATGGATATAATGTGCTGATCAATAATGCCGGTTATGGAGAATTTTCTAAACTTATTAATCTATCGGCATCCGATTTCGAAAAGCAACTCAAAACGAACACGATCGGTGCAATGATGGTGGCACGGGAATCGGCGAAATATTTTATCAAAGAGAATTACGGCAATATCATCAATGTATCTTCAACAGCCGGTAAGCGTGGTTTCGAAGGCGGCACAGCTTATGTAGCAAGCAAGTTTGCACTCGGCGGAATGACGGAATGCTGGAGATCGGAATTACGGGGACACAATATCCGCGTGATGCAGATTAACCCAAGCGAGGTACAAACCGAGTTTTCTGAAAATGCCGGGCAGGGATCTCGTCCGTTCAACGAAACCAAACTCGTTGCCGATGATATTGCTCATACGATATGCAGTATGCTATCCCTGGCTAATCGTGGCTTTATCCCGGAAACGAGCGTTTGGGCTACCAACCCGCGCTAGACTTTACTTAACCGGCAATATGCAACTCTCTTAACGGGCAATCACTATATCCGGGGTACATTAACGTGCTATCTGTGAGATTATAAACAGGGCAGCCATCATTTCTGAGAGCTACCAAAATACAGGCAGGTTTTAACGAAAAAGGAATTGGGGATACCAGTATGCAATCATCAGCCATGCGGAAACTAACGCTGCTTCTTTTTGCTATAATTACAATTTGGTACGGCTTTTTTCTGATCAGGCCGCCCGCCCCCAAGCCGGTGAACAGCCCTCCTTCGGCCTTCTCAGCAGAACGCGCCTTTACTCATGTGCAGAAGATAGCAACCCAACCTCATCCGTTGGGATCGTCAGCCAACGACAGCGTGCGAAAATATATCATAGACCAGCTTCGAAGCATGGGGCTATCCCCGACGGTATATTCAGGCGTTGGCGTTAGCAAAAGTTTTCGACAAGGACTTGCCGGCTATGCAAAAAATATTTTTGCCAAAATGAATGGCAGTGATCCCAAGAAGACGATTCTGCTGATGGCTCATTACGATTCGGTACCGACAGGTCCCGGCGCCGCTGATGACGCATCAAGCGTAGCTACGATCCTGGAAGCAATCCGGGCAATCAAATCCCAGGACAAACCGCTCCAAAATAACGTCTGGATTCTGTTGACGGATGGCGAAGAGCGTGGCCTTTTGGGAGCTGAACTGTTTGCGGATCGGTTTGCGGAACTCCACAAAATAGATCTGGTTCTGAATTTTGAAGCTCGGGGCTCCAGCGGTCCCTCGATGATGTTTGAGACCAGCTCGCCCAACGGGGGACTTATTCCTCACTTTGCCAAAGCAACGCCTGATCCTGTAGCCAACTCGTTGATGTATACCGTCTATAAAATGCTGCCGAACGATACCGATATGTCCGTAACCAAGCGCGCAGGCCTGCCGGGCATCAACTTCGCTTTTGCCGAACAGCTGTTGAATTTTCATACCATGCAGGATACACCTCAAAACCTGTCGCTGGCCTCTTTGCAACATCAAGGCTCGAATTTGCTGCATAATGTTCGTCACTTCGGCAATACTGATTTTGATATAACTAGCAGCTCAGAATACGTTTATTTCAACAACGCCACAGGCGGCATCACCTATTATCCGGCCGGATGGTCGTTTCCGCTGGCATTGATCACGGCTATCCTCTTTGTGGCCTATCTTGTGTTCTTATTTCGCACTAATCAAATAAGTATTGGCCGATACATTGGCAGCCTGGGGCTCTTTCTCGGGATCCTGATTGTCGGCACGGCCCTCACCTACTTTAGTTGGCGGGGATTCGAGTGGCTCCACCCCGAATACCAATGGCTGTTGATGGGCGAAAATTATAGCCACAGCTGGTATTTATGGGGATTTTCACTGCTCAATCTCGGAATCTTCTGCGGGATTTACGGGTGGATCCAAAAGAAACTGACAACTCAGCAACTTTTGACCGGCAGTTTCACTGTCTGGGTTTTGATCTCTTTGATTGCGGCATGGTATCTTCCCACGGCCAGTTATCTTTTTACCTGGCCGGTGTTGATGGCATTGATCGGATGGATTGTGCTTGGCAATCAGATCACAAACAATTCATGGAAATCGATCTTGGTGCTGGGCATCAGCCTGTCGGGCACACTGTTTATTATTCCGCCCTATATTTATTTGGTGCAAATTATGCTGACTACGAAGATGATTGCTGTAAGCATGCTATTACTCTTGCTTACGATCGGCCTTTGTTGGGCTATGGTTTGGCAAATCATCCGTAATAGAAAAGTCATTTGGAACTCCGGATTGATGCTTGGAGCGGTCGCATGTTTTCTTGCAGCTACACTGAATTCGGGATTTGATGCCCAACACAAAAAACAGAATGATATAAATTATGTGCAGAATTTAAATGCCAATAAAGCATATTGGGTCAGTCGAAATTATAAGGCTGATTCCTGGACCGGTCAATTCCTGGGAGCCGATTTTAAACATGATACCTTAAGGGGAATCAAATTTTTCGGAAACCGATCCGTATTGTTCAATGCCGCACAACCGCTGGAGATGCCTCCGCCAACATTTGAGGTGCTTTCCGATAGCTCTGTAGATTCCCTGCGGTTTGTTAAGCTCCAAATCAAGCCGGGACAAGATGGTATCGGGGTACAAACAACATGGGAACCCAAAAACTCAATAGCTGAAGTAAAAATCAGGGATAAAACTATCTACAGCCGGCTCCTTTCAAGAAAAAACCAGGCGAAGAATTTACATAACATATCGTACTTCCAGGATTTGTCGGATCCCGTAGTAATGGAGTTTGCATATAATCCCCAAAAGCAGCCCACAGTGTTTTTTGATTTCGTCAAACCCGGCCTTCCGACACAGCTGGTTAACAATTATACGAAGCGTTCACCGGATATGATGCCCGCTCTCTACCCTGTCACGAATTCTACCATTTGGCAAATGAATGTGGATTTGGATACGCTTGAGATTAAAAATTAGATAATAATACTCATTAAGAGGTGCAGCCCATCTTAAAAATCAACCACACCATCAATAGCCGCGGTCTAATGCAGGAGAAAGTTTATTCCTGCTCAGGATAGCATTCTTCGCAGGGACACATGGCGCGGAGCGTATCCCACTGATACATACCATTGCTATGCCCATCACTCCAAAAAATCTTTATGGCATGATTTCCTATCTGTTGGATGTCTTCAATTTCAAAATGTTGGGTCGGCTCTACGAAAAAAAGCGACCGGTCAAAAGTATTCATTTGTCCATGCCCCCCACGACAAACAACACACGGACAATTTTTCCTAAGTCCGAATAGGGGATATTCCGAATGATGCCCATCCGACCAGTCAATCTCCAGAATCTGAGCACTGTTTGATACTTCAATTCCGGTCGGCTTAATCTCATTTTCCATTATCTTCTTTTTTTATATTATCTAACGTAATTTATGTGTTATCAGCTTTGAATTGAACAAGCATATAATCTTTCATATGTATCTTCTCATTGGCCTATTAAGTTTTGCATTTGCAGTATCCTTTTGGATGGGATACCGCAGACTTGTTCGCCTGCAACATCTTAACCAGCGAAGAGTGATCAATGGCTTTATCGCAGCAATGATTATTCTCACGCTAATGACTGTTGCTCACTGGTTCGGGTTTTTTCCACAGGCTATTGCCGCCAAATTTACCATGTTCTTATATAGTTTAGTAGCCGGATTTTTCTGTGGATTTGCTTCCAAAATGGTCATCCTGCGTCAAGAGGTCAAAACAACGGAATATGTATACCGATCGTTCTGGACCGAAGCAGCCCCCAATTTAATTGCGATCCTGGTTATAGCATTTGGAATTTATCGTACCGGCCTGCTTACCCTGGGTCCTTATACCGGCATAGGAATCACTTCCGGGCTTTCTCTACTTGGGTTTGGCTTCTTGGGCCTGACCGTAAAGGTGGTCCCTGAATTTCGTTTCAGGGGGATTCTTATTTTAGACCAGTTCGTGCCGTGGGCAAAAGTCGTAGCCTACGAATGGCAATCAGACGATACGCTGCAAATCGATTACTATACTTCAGATGACAAACTCACTGATTTTAAAACATATATCCCGCCTGAAGACCGGCTGTTAATTGAGCGCTTGCTCGGTAAAAAACTGAAAGAACACGAGCAGGAACGAAAAAAAATGATGGCCAAAGAAGATGAAATAAGCTGATTTCTGCGTACCTTTCTAATAATTTTGAATAACAGAAATTTACCGTTATGCCATCGTTCGATATTGTAAACAAGATTGACGCTCAGGAAATTGACAACGCAGTCAATAATACGCGCAAAGAAGTAGAAAATCGCTATGATTTCAGAGGACTCAATACCGAAATCACTTACAACCGAAAAGAAAACACCATCCGGCTCGTCGTTGCGGATGAAATGAAATTACAAGCCGTCAGCGAAATCCTGGCGCGACACTTTGCCAAACGAAAAATCAGCCCCAAGGTGCTCAATTTTAAGGAAAAGGAAGGTACTTCGCATGGACATATTAAACAACTGGTAGAGCTTAAAGAAGGCATCAGCAAAGAAACAGCTAAAGGGATTGCCAAAGAAATCAAAGATCTGAAATTGAAAGTTCAACCGGCAATTCAGGACAACCAGGTTCGGGTATCCGGCAAAAAAATCGACGATTTACAATCGGTTATTAAGCATTTAAAATCGAAAGATTTCGGCATACCTTTGCAATTCGTAAATATGAAGTAATTTTGGGAGTGGTTATTGTTTAAGAAAGCATTTCAAAACTATAAGATGTAAAATTATCATCGCGTCTGCCAGCCGGCGGATGGAGGGATCTCTTTACAAAGAGAGATTGCCGCATTCTGTTCATTTCAATCGCTACATTCGCAATGACACAATTTTTTTAAACACTCTGGCTTCCAACAGACCGTTCGTGCTGGACCATGATGCACTGATTTTCGACATAAGAAAACCCGGCATCCTCTGCCAACGATTTGGCTTCATCAGAAGAAACAGAAAGCTGAGTCCAAATTACAGGTTTTTGCCTCGTTTTTTCAGACCATTCGAGGATCTCTTTAACCATATCGGCGGTGTATTGGGAATCCCGGAAAATATCTACGATATCAATTTTAAATTCCTTCGGCAGATCCAAGATACTGTCATAGCATTTCAACCCGAGAATTTCCTCATAATTTGGATTGATGGGAATAATGCGAACACCGTTTTCTCTCAGGTAACTGGCAATGTGGTAGCTGGTTCGATATTTATTAGCGGAACATCCGATGATGGCAACGGTATCCGCTGTTTGAAGTATTTTAGTAATATTCGTGTGCATATTGAGCTGTTCTTTGGATAGCTTTGATCAAAGTTACACATTATGAGATTTAAATCATTGCTTTTATAAAGTCTCATTTTAAAATTTTTATTCGTTCAATTAATGTTATCCGCAATTAAACGCTTTTTACGGAAACACGGTAAATATGCACCAATCGTATTTTTCGTCACCGGATTTATTTGGGATAGCCTAACTCTCACACGAATTGATGATTGGTATAGCAATACGGTGCTATTTACGCATATGAGCTGCCTGACTATTTGTATTTATATTTTTAATCTAGCAGACGACGGCCGCTGGAATGATACGTTTCTGGAACCTTATGAGGAATACGCTCCCCTGCTTATTCAATTTTTCCTGGGGGGCCTGTCCAGTGCATATGTGATTTTCTTTTTCCAAAGCGTCAGCTTCACAAAAACCATGGTCTTTTTCATGATCCTGGTTGGACTTTTCATATCAAATGAGTTCCTCAAAAACCGCATATCCAACAAATACTTGCAATTCGGGGCCTACTTTTTTGTCAATTTTACCTTTTGCACCTTCTTTCTACCGGTACTCATCGGTAAGATGAATACAACGCTATTCGTCATTTCGGGGCTTTTCAGCCTGGTTTTTACATTTTCTTTTATCTTTTATCTCTACTGGATTAGCCCTTCGACACGAAAAGAAATTACGGGCTGGAAAATCAGCATATTGATTATCTCAATTTATCTATTCATAAATGCATGTTACTACTTTAACCTGATTCCCCCCGTTCCGCTTTCTCTTCAATCCGGAATAGTTGCCTATAACATTAACAAAAAAGACCGTGCTTTCCGGGTAACTTACGAACAGACCTCACTTTTTAGATTCTGGAAAACGTATAACAATACATTTCATTATACCAAAGGCGATACCGTTTTTGTATATGCTTCTATTTTCGCTCCAACAGATTTGAAAAAATCGATAGAGCATCAATGGAAATGGTACGATGACAGTACCAAAACCTGGAACGTAACCGATAATATTGCTTATAAGGTGATAGGAGGTCGTAGAGGTGGATATCGGGGCTACACTTTTAAAGAAAATATCTGGCCGGGGAGATGGAGAGTCAGTGTAAGAACCAATGACGGACTGGTTTTGGGAAGAATTGATTTTCATATAATTCCGGATAGCACCTTTGACAAACGTCGGTTATTGACGCGAAACTTTAACTAGACCCACAGTCTCAATTTTCCGTTAAAAGTGTTATATTATGTAACTTCATAAAAATCAGAAATAAATTGATAGTATTTTGTCAAAAGTAAAAGACGGTGACACGGTAAAAGTGCACTACACTGGAAAACTAACTGAAGCAGGAACTGTTTTAGACAGTTCCCGTGAACGAGATCCGCTGGAATTAACACTTGGGGACGGTCAGTTGATCCCCGGATTTGAAGAGGCTGTCATTGGAATGGAAGTCGGAGACAGCACTACCGTAGTTATCGAATCGAAAGATGTATATGGTGCTCGACGTGAAGATCTGGAATTGGAAGTTTCTAAATCAGATCTGCCCGACAATA
>Ga0102944_1000494_pt1 | contig 30330 bp, 32 predicted proteins | sample SalPonD_shore_MG_FD_78172 | JGI IMG/M metagenome (GOLD analysis project Ga0102944, IMG submission 78172) | Salt pond soil microbial communities from South San Francisco under conditions of wetland restoration - Salt Pond MetaG... | ecosystem: Environmental > Aquatic > Marine > Intertidal zone >... | reverse complement strand
GTGGCTCACCGTCGTCAGCGCCATGCTGGTGATGGTCTCGCTCGGCGTGGGCGAGTTCTCCCAGGGCGGCTGGACGGGCTACCCGCCGCTGACCGAGCTGGGTCACAGTCCGGGCAGCGGCGTGGATTACTGGATATGGTCGTTGCAGATCAGCGGCGTCGGTACCACTCTCACCGGCCTGAACTTCCTGATCACCATCCTGAAGATGCGCGCGCCGGGTATGACCCTGATGCGCATGCCGGTGTTCACCTGGGCGGCCCTGTGCACCAGCATCCTGATCGCCGTGTCCTTCCCCGCCCTGACCGGCACCCTGGCCATGCTGACGCTGGACCGCTACGCCGGCATGCACTTCTTCACCAACGCCATGGGCGGCAACATGATGCTGTACACCAACCTGCTGTGGGTCTGGGGTCACCCGGAGGTGTACATTCTCATCATCCCCGCCTTCGGCGTGTTCTCCGAGGTGGTCGCCACCTTCTCGGGCAAGCGCCTGTTCGGCTACAAGTCCATGGTCTACGCCACGATGGCCATCGCCTTCCTGTCGTTCACCGTGTGGCTGCACCACTTCTTCACCATGGGCGCCGGCCCCGACGTCAACGCCTTCTTCGGCATCACGACAATGATCATCGCGGTGCCCACGGGCGTGAAGGTCTTCAACTGGCTGTTCACCATGTACAAGGGCCGGGTGCACTTCAACCAGGCCATGTACTGGACCATCGGCTTCATCGTGACCTTCGTCATCGGCGGCGTCTCGGGCGTGCTGCTGGCCATTCCGGGCGCGGACTTCGTCTTCCACAACAGCGAATTCCTGATCGCCCACTTCCACAACATGCTCATCCCCGGCGCCCTGTTCGGCTACTTCGCCGGCTACACCTACTGGTTCCCGAAGGCCTTCGGCTTCCGCTTGAACGAGAAATGGGGCAAGCGGGCCTTCTGGGCCTGGCTGACCGGCTTCTACGTGGCCTTCATGCCGCTGTACGTGCTCGGCTTCATGGGCATGCCGCGGCGCATGTACCACTACAGCAACCCGGCCTGGCACCCCTACCTCGAGGTCGCCGCCGTCGGTGCCGTCCTGGTGATGCTCGGCATCGCCTTCCAGGTCGTCCAGCTCATCGTAAGCATCAAGGAACGCGAGCAGACTCGCGACCTGACCGGCGACCCCTGGGACGGGCGCACGCTGGAGTGGGCGATCGCCTCGCCGGCTCCGTTCTACAACTTCGCCCACATCCCTCAGGTGCAGGACCTGGATGCCCTCACCGACATGAAGGAACGCCAGGTGGTCTACAAGCGCCCGGAGAAGTATGAGGACATCCACATGCCGAAGAACACCGGCGTGGGTTTCATCATGGGCGTGTTCGCCTTCCTCTTCGGCTTCGCCATGATCTGGCACATCTGGTGGCTCGCCATCGCCGGCGCGCTGGCCATCACGGGCTCGATTATCGCCCGCGCCACGACCGAGGATGTGGACTACTACGTGCCCGCCGCGCAGGTCGAGCGCATGGAGAACGAACGCTACCGCCAGCTCCCTTCGGCCGCCGTTTACGGTGGGTCGAGCGAAGCGGACGACGACACCCTGGTGCCGGCCGCTTCGGCCTGAAGCGCATGTCTGAAATCTAACGCTTAAACGGGTAAACCATGACTACTGACGTTTTGGATAGCCATTCCGCGGCTAACGACTCCCACGGACACGAACACGGCGAGGCCGTATCGAACTCCGTCTTCGGTTTTTGGATCTACATCATGACCGACTGCGTGCTGTTCGCGACGGTCTTCGTGGGCTACGTCGTTCTCAGCCACAACTACGCCGGCGGCCCGACGGGCAAGGAGCTGTTCGACCTGCCCTATGCCTTCGGCGAGACCCTGTTCCTGCTGTTCTCCAGCGTGACCTACGGCTTCGCCATGCTGGCCATGCACACGAACAACCGTAAACAGGTTCTCATCTGGCTGGCCGTGACCTTCCTGCTGGGCCTGGGTTTCATCTCCATGGAGCTGCACGAGTTCACCGGGATGATCATGGAGGGCAACGGCCCGGACCGCAGCGCCTTCCTGTCCGGGTTCTTCACCCTGGTCGGCACCCACGGCGCTCACGTCAGCGTCGGTCTGCTCTGGATGGCCGTCATGATGGGCCAGGTCATGGCCAAGGGCCTGAGCACGCGCGTTCAATCGCGCCTGATGCGCCTGAGCATGTTCTGGCACTTCCTGGACGTCATCTGGATCGGCGTCTTCACCGTTGTCTATCTCATGGGGGTAATGGCATGAGTCACGCAGCCATCGACAGCACGGGCGCCAGCCACGGCTCGCTGCGCTCTTATCTCACCGGGTTCGTCCTGGCGATCGTCCTGACGGTCATCCCGTTCGGGCTGGTGATGTACTCGGACATGTCCCGCGAGTACATCGTCTACGGCGTGTTCGCCGCGGCCGTCCTGCAGATCCTGGTGCACCTGCACTACTTCCTGCACCTGGACCGCTCGTCCGACCAGAGCTGGAACGTCGCGGCCATCGCGCTCACCGCCATCGCCATCGTTGTTGTGGTGGGCGGGTCGCTGTGGGTGATGATCGAGCTCCACTACTACATGCAGCCCCACGCCATGGTCACGGGCCTTTTCGGCCTTTGCTGATCCGAAGTCCGTTTACCGGCCCGCCCCGCGGGGCGGGCCGGTCCTCCCTCGAACCAGTCTCTCCGTTTGCCTCTATTGCCTCCCGCTGACAAGCCCGGGATGCGGCCGGACTTCGCCTGGACATCCAGCCAGCACCTTCACTCGTCCGACGGGGAGCGTTGATTCGATCCATCCGATTTTCGGCCGGCGACGACGCGCTCGAGATGACGGATGCACGCCGCGGCCACGCTATCGCTTTCGGATCGCAGGCGTGTCCGCAGATACGCCACGCCGTCGGGGGACCGAAACGCAAGTGCCGCATTATTCAGCCGCGCCTCGACCCGCTTCTGGTGCTCCTGTGGGTCGACGCCCGGCGCAAGCGCCATCGAGTTCGGCAGAAAGTATTTCTCGCACAAAGGCATGACCTTGTGAAACGCATCGTCGAATGACGATGACCCCGCACGCACGGGCCCGGCCAACGACAGCGCCGCGATAAGCGGGTACGTTATGTAGTGTCTTCGTTTCATTGATATTCCCGACAGCTGGGCAATACGTACCAAGGATACCGCCCTCAATTCGCGCCCGCCTCCCCCATTTCCTCATGGTACCTATCCAACAACTCCTCGTGATCCCGGAATATCGGTTTGTTCAATTTGTCCTTGAAGAATGGCTTGCGTTTGTATCGCATCCACAGTTCGAAATCGAAGCCATAGGCCGTGGCGTCGGTGAAATACTGCAAAGCCTTCTTGTCCTGACCCAGCGCCACGAAATTGAACCCGACAATATCGAAAAGATGGCCCGCATGGTCGGCCGAGATATTCAACGCATGGATTAGGAAACAATTGCTGGCGCGCCATTTGCGCTCTCGGTGCAGGGTCAGGCCGCGCTTCTCGAACGGACTTCGCTCGGCAATGGCCGCCGCGGCATCGATGTAGTGGTCCGCGGGTGTTGGCGGTTTAAGATGAAAGCAGGCGCAGGCCTTACCGTAGGGATATGAATCGCCAGCCGTGACCCGGCCTGCCAACGCGCCAGCTGCAATAATAGACAGGAAGAGCACAAGCGTGCCTCTCATCTCTCCAAGCCGCTGTAATTGCCGCGCACGTTCGCCCCGATCAAGACGACCCCTTCGTGTGCCACCGTTTCGAATTGCGCCGAATCTAGCGGCAGGACGTTCTCTTTCCGTCCGCCCATTGCTTGGTCTTGGCCCAATCGTCCTTCCAGCCATAGGCATTCGAATACCAGGCCAGCTCCGTCGCCGCGCCGCGCAGGCGCCTGACGTCGACCGCCAACAGGAAATAGCCGCCGGGGGGAACCCGCTCGAGGAAACTCGGACTCGACGTCGTGTATTGGAGGGTCAGTTGTGCCAGCGAGTCGCTCACGCGCACGAACTTTGGACGGTAGGTATCGGTCACCGCCCTGGGCGCGGCTGCAGCGTCCGATTTACCCGGAACGCCGGTGGCGCCGTAGCAGGCCTTCCACTCCAGGCCGAGCGCCCGGACGACGTCGTCGAATGAGCGATGGACTACGTAACGGTCCGCCAGGGACCAGGTATCGCTGTTCTGAACCGACTGGATGAATTCGGACCGCGTTTGCGGTCCCGTGGCGCAACCGGCCAGAAAACAGAGAAGAAAAATGGAGGCGACTCCGCGCACTGCAGCCTTCTCCCGGAATTACTCGCCCTTTGATTGGTAATCAACGCGTGTCTACCCTCTCTTCGGCGGTCTCCCGGCCGTTCTTGAGCCGGCTCGACGACCGCGCTCGATTTTTGAGACATAGGCCACAATACCCGACGCCGGCTGCAACAGCCGGCGCCGGTCGGTTGCCCCGTTTCCGTCACGCCGCCGAGCGCCGCACGCCGTCGGCCGGCTCGCCCGGCCGGCTCACGTCGCGGAACAGGAGCATATCCACGATCCGGGCCGAGGCACCCGGGTAGAAACCCGTCTGGAGCTCGTAGGCCTTGGGGTTGTGGAACGTGCCGAACAGGATATCGAACACCGGCAGATCGGCGTAGTTGTCCGCGTGGCGGCCGTGGTGCACGGTGTGACTTTCCGGGCGCTGAACCAGATAGCCCAGCCATTGGGGCGTGCGCACGTTCGCGTGCTGAAACATCCCCAAAAAGGTGATGGTCAGCAGCAGAACGGTCGCGGCCTGGGGTGTCACGCCGACGACGAGCACCAAGGCAAGGCTGCCCAGCAGCGTCCAGCCGACCATGTCCAACGGACTGAAGTAGAAGGCACTCAGCGCGTCGAGACACTCGGCGCTGTGGTGCATCTGGTGAAACGCACGCCACAGCGGCGTGAAGCGGTGCATGGCCCGATGCCATACATAGGTGCCGAGCTCATAGACCAACAGCCCGACCGCCGCGCTGCCTGCGGTCCCCACCGCGCTCAGGTCGAACAGTTGAAAGCGCGCCAGATGCGCATCCCAAATCAGCGGCAGGTAGCTCGACAGAAAGAAGAACACCCCGAATGAGGCCAGGGCCCGCGCCCGCCAGCCGGGCACAACCGGCAGCGGTCGGCCCGGTGCCAGGGCCTCCCAAAGCATCAGTCCCGCGTACATTGCGAGGACCGTCAGGGAGATGGGGTCCAACAGGATCTCGAGTGGTGTAGGCATGGCCGTTTTCCTCGTTGCTTCGCCAAACAGTCGGGCCTCGTGGCCCGTGGTTCGGGAAGCAGACTACCGCCCGGCGCCCGGTTGGGCTAAAGTCATTTGGGACAAAAAACGGACGAATCTGCCATGTCTGACCTGCGTGGCCAGCTGACGGTGGCGCTGCTGGCCCTGCCCGAGTCCACCGCGTCCACGCTCTATGGCATGTTCGACGTATTGGCCTCGCCCGGGCGCGACTGGAACGTACTCATCGAGGGCAAACCGGGCCACTCGAGCATCCGGCCCCTGATCGCCTCGGCCGAAGGCCGGCGCATTCGCACACCCGGCGGTCTGTGGATCGAACCCGACTGCGCGCTCGCACACTGCCCGCGGCCCGACGTGGTCGTGGTGCCCGACCTGATGCTCCCACCGGAGGTCGATCTCGGCGGACGATATCTCGACGAAATCGCCTGGCTCAGACGAGTCTATGCCGAGGGCGCCACCGTCACGGCCGCCTGCTCTGGCGCGATGGTCCTCGCCGAGACCGGACTGCTCGACGACCAGGATGCGACCACCCATTGGGCCTACTGCGAAGCCATGGCCAAGCGCTACCCGCGCGTGCGCGTGCATCCGGCCCGGACGCTCGTGGTCTCCGGATCCGGCCAGCTGATTCTCGCCGGTGGGGGCGCGGCCTGGCACGATCTGGCGCTGTTCTTGATCGCGCGTTTCTACGGTGTGGAAGAAGCCATGCGCGTGGCGCGCCTGCACCTGCTGGATTGGCACCACGTCGGCCAACAACCCTTCGCCTCGCTCAGCTGTAAACGCCAGGTCGACGACGCGGTCATCGCCAAGTGCCAGGAATGGATAGCGCAGAACTACGAGCAGGACTCGCCGGTGGCGGCCATGGTGCGCCTATCCGGACTGGCGGAGCGCTCCTTCAAGCGCCGTTTCGCCCGGGCCACGGGCATGTCACCGCTGGAGTATGTGCACACCCTGCGCCTGGAGGAGGCCAAGCACCTGCTGGAGACAAGCGAGCTGCCCGTCGAGGCCATCGCCAATGAAGTCGGCTACGAGGATGCCAGCTTCTTCGGGCGTCTATTCCGGCGCAAGGTCGGGCTGACCGCTGCGCAGTACCGCAAACGCTTCGGCGCCCTGCGCCGGGTCCTGCAACAGGGCGACGGCGTCACGGCCTGACCGCCAGCCCCGGTCTTGGAACCGAGCACCGTCATCCGTCACCACGGCGCCGTGATGTCAATTCCCCCGCATTTCCCCCGGCGCCTGCGCTGCGGCCGACCCGGGTCGGCGCCGTCCGTGGCGCCATACGCTCAACGCTGTCCCGGGAGCGCGGGCTGAATCTGTATGGGCTTGTTACCGATGTGAGGCGCCTGATTTCCCTGGCGGAGCTGCTTGGCTGTGCCCGGCTTGACCGTCGGCAGTACCCGGAAGCGGAATCCCCTGGAGACCGGCTTGCGAAAGGGTCCCATGATGTAGACATAGTAGGTGCCCGGCTCACGCCAGTAGCCAATACGCGCGTCGATGCGATTCGCACTCCAATGATAGATTGGCATCCCCGACAAGGTTTGTTCGCCCGCCTTGCGGATAGAAATGTCGTAGCGGCCGCCATTGTATACCTGGGTGCGGTGAAAGCCGCGGCCGTAGACCGCGATGCGCGAAGGGGACATGCGAACGACACGCGTGATGACGATCTTTTTGGGAGGCGGAATTACACTGCTGCCCGGCGGTGGGGCGGGGCCCGCGACGACGGTAGCGGTCGATGCGGCCGCCACAATCCCAAGGACGAGGCCTGCCAGATTCTGCGGTTTTATTTTCATTGGTTGTTCTCCGGTAATCGCTCTTGGTGTCGCTGGGTCGTCCGTACGGTCTCCTCGGTTCAATGCCCGGGCCAATCCACCCGCCCCGACCCCGGCACCCACGACCACCGCTGCTGCCGGCTCGCGAGGTCAGCGTATGCCCAACAAACAAGGCGGAGCGGCGGGGGACCAATTCACCCCCGCCGCCCATTTCGAATATCGGCTAACCGACCCCATCACGCGCTCGACGAGTCAGAGGCCATTTCGGGTTTGGCCACTAACCACATGATTCCGCCGATGACGGCCATCCCGATGCGAATCGCCCAACCGACGTTCGTTCCCCAATGGTCGATCCACGAGAGGATCACGAATTCCATATGCAGAAAATACAGCGCGATCGAGCCCACGCCGAAAAAGAACAGATAAGCACCCCACTTTTTCATACAAACCTCCAGTTCACTTGTCAGATTGCATTGCTTGTTTTTCGCACCGCCATCCTGGCAGCACCCATACGGGTAGTACGTACCATCCTTGCCCACACGTCGGCGCCGTCATTCTCGACGCCCCGGATCAACGCGTGCACGATGCCAATCGACCGACGTTCATTCGGCCGTAGCCGCCTTGGTGAGTTCCTGCTCTAGCCGGATGCGATGCGCCTCCAATACCGAGTGCCGATCCGTCCCCTCGGACTCGCCACCCAACTCCCGCTCCAGGCGCCTGGACAGCGCCGCAAGTAGACCCTCGTAGTCTGTGCCGTCCAACAGATGTCGGCCAACGATCAACGCATCACTGCGCACGGCGCGCCGACTGGAAAGCTTTGGGACCAGGTTGAGCGCCAGCGGTGGACACACCAGCGAATCGAACGCGATCTTTCCAAAGGCCGCACCTGAAAGACCCAGCACCCTGCGCCGCCGATAAGCAATGACCAGCATCACCAGGATCGTCAGGTAGACCAGGCTCACCAGCGCCGTGACCGCCATATCCCCGCCAAACCGCGACAGCGCAATCGGGACCCCTGCGACCAGCAGCAAAAAGAGTCCCACTGTCAGGTAACGCAGCGGATTCAGGACCCGCACCAGCTCGCGGAGCGATGCCAACTCGCCCGGCTCCTCATGACCGGCGTTGCCCGGCCAGCACAAGCGAACAACCACATGTCCGGGCATCAGGGGATTGGGGATCCAGAGGATGCGTCCCACGATCTCGACTCCGGAGCCAAGCCCGCCGGGCTTCCAGCGCCCGCCCACCTCAAGGTAGAGGAACTCGTCGGCGTAGAGCAGGCGGGCGGAATCCAGGATATAGAATCCGACCAGAGCCACTTCGAAGAGGGCGTCGAACGAGGTCGTCATGCCTTCTTCTTGAACAGACCCCGGAACCAGGCCGCAGCCCCGGCGAACGCCGCCAGCAGGAACTTCCACGCCGCGGCGAAGAATCCCGCGATGATACCCCACAGACCTTTCTTGGTGGCGACCGCCGCGGCCCCGCCTACTATCAGCGCACCAAGGCCGAATTCAGCGACGCGATCGCCCTTTCGGTAGTCCGCGTAGCGCTCTCCCGGGACGAAGTGAAAGCCCGGCACGAGCTTCTTGAACTCCGCTACCGCGGCGTTCAGCTTGTCAGGCGATGCGACCAGGACCACGTTCATCACGCCCGAACGCCCCAGCAACCGCGTGTTGTAGTTGATCACCTTATCGCCGGATCCGTCGTCCTTGGCCAAAATGGCCCATTCAAGCAGCTTGCTCTGGCGGTCGTAACGCGGCGGGAAGCGCCAGCCGAGCACCGTCAGCGTGCTCCAACCGCGTTTACGGCGCTCGTCGTTGCCTCTCAGCGTTCTTTTCCTGATCGAATGCAGCAGGGAGTCCGCGTCGAGCGTCTCGTTGTCCTTGACGTACCCCACCGGATTGAAATCGAAAATCGCGTACCAGCGCCCACCCTCCGGGGCGAACACGTACTCGTTGTCGCCCGGGATATTCTCCATCATCTCCATCAGCTTTCTGGTGTCCTTGGACCCCAGAAACAGATAGCCTTCGGGCACCTGGATCTTCGCCTTCTTGCCAATCGCCCCGACGGTGGGCCCGACCTGCCAATCGAGCTTGGGCTGTTGCTGCGGCTTGGCCAGGGCGGAAATCGCCCAAAGCGATAGTCCGATCGCCAATAGAAATACACGTGCGTATTGCTTCATGCCTCCCCCTCTTTCGCTGTTGCCCGGCGGGCGTACGTCCTTGAATCGACCATTCCTATCCCCAATCGGAGCCCGCGCAACTGCAGACACAATGGTACCCCCGCCACGCAAACTGCCGTGCGACGCCCCGTTCTTATCAGGTGATTTCGAAGTACAAACGCTTGACGTCCCTGTGTGGTGGTGGCCCGTCGCGACAGAGTTCCGGCGAGTCTATCCGTGCGGTGCCCGCCTCCAGATCAATACAGTTATTATTCGACGAAATCGGAAACCCCGAAGCCGCGGCGGCGCGTGTCGATGCGCTCGAAACACGGAGCGCCAAAACCGGCCGCTGGATATCCCGACAACTCCTCCCCTCCGCGCCCTGTGATTAACCTAGCGTCTCCCTCGGAAATCAGAGTCGATGTTCTAATGTTTTTCGTCGGCTCTGCGCACCTATTTCTTTAGGTATTATGTGGTCTTTATCCTGGTTTGCAGTTGGGCGCAGCTGCCATTTCGAACGTTCAAGGCTGTTCCGGTGTCCCGCCTCCGGAGTCCTACCGCGAATCTTGGCCGCCCGAGCGGGACCGCTCCGGCCAGCGCAGCAGGCCGAAGACGATCGACCCCGCGATAAACATGCCGAGCACCACCCCGAAAGCCGGCGCCGCGTGTCAGAAGTACTCGGTATAGCCCTGGATGATCAGGAATGTGATCGCATAGCCGCGCAGCGTGCACCGACGAAAACGTCCGCCCAGCCACAACAGCAGAGCGTTCATCCCCGCCCAAAGCAGATTGAACGCCCAGAGCTCGGCCGCGGTGCTGCGATGGTAGCTGTGTATATCGCCGAAGCTGCCGAACAGGGACAGCAGCCACAGGGCCATCTCGGCGAAGAACACACCGCCGAACCAGGTGGAGAACACCACAAAGGTCAGGATCGGCAACGACCGGTTATTGAGAACATAGGCGAGCGGCAGGGGCAATGCCAGATCGATGAGCAGCAGCCCACCGCCGAGCTCCCCAGCGCGCCGCCCAGTGGAGGTTGCGCAGACGCCAGCTCGACGCGAAGGCGCTCGCGGCCAGCATCACGCGCGCTTTTCCAACGCGAACTGGAACAGCTCGTGCGCGAGGATGCCGATATGCCATCCCCTTTCGTTATGACTTGACCGGCGGCCTCGTCGCGGCTGGCGTATCGGCCACCTGCTGCTCCGGTTACGCGGCGGCCGCCTCGATGCTGTCGCTGCGTTCCCAGACGCCGGCGGACAGACGACGATAAACGCCGCCGTCCTCGCCGATAGCGAACAGGTGCAACCAGCCGTTTTCAACCAACTGGCGAACCAGCTCGTGACGGGCGATGACATCGTCCATGGCGTCCTGCGGGGCCTCGATGAATACGCTTAGGCGCAGCGGTTCGTGCACCCAGCGCTTGCCATCGTGCAGCGATTGCAGCGGCAGGCCGACCCGCAGATCGCCGCCGTTGCCCTCCAGCACACCGATGGCACCGCCGGTGACGTTGTGCAGCACCTTGTTGCCGCTGCCAAAGCGCCGATTGTCCACCACGGAGCCGTAGTACTGCATGTTGATCCAATTGGCCACGACCATGGGGGCAGTCATGATCAACTCCAGAATCGAGAAGCCCTCGTCCTTGCGCCAGTCGTAGTCGTGCAGGAAGGCGCGCCCGCCCAGGTCCATGCCCGCCGTGCGCGCTCGCGGCGCGGCGATAAAGGCCGCGTTGTTGGCCAGGGCCCACTCGGGGCGCACCTGCGACCAGTCCCGGCTGCGCCGGTGCACGTCGGCCGCCACCGCATCGTCGGGCAGGCCGGCGGTGCCGAGCAGGGCCGAGCGCTCCATGCGCGCCAGGTCGCCGGCCTGCTCCAGCCACTGGCGCAGCTGGGCCAGGTCCGGAGCGAGCTCGGCGGGGACCTCGTCGGTATCGAACAGGCGCACCTCGTCGGTGGTGGTGTCGTGCAGACCGGCCAGGAACCAGGTGTCCGCCGGAACCTCGATGCCCCGCTCAGCCAGGCCGCGGCGCACGACCGGGTCGTTCATCAGGGCGGCCACCACCCGCGCGCTGGCCTCGCCCGTCTGGCCGGCGCAGGCCCCGCAGTCCAGGCCCGTGGCGTGCGGGTTGTTCACCGTGGTGCTGCCGTGACCGGCGAGCAGCACGAGGCGGGCGAAGTTCCCGGTCATGGACATGGCACGCAGAATACGCTCGGCGTGATCGAGCCGGTCGCCCTCGGGGATGCCGGCGTCGTCGCCGTGCGCGCAGGCAGGCGCGGCCGCCAGCGTCGGGCCGATGCGCTCCACGTCCTGCTTCGCGAGCCCCTGGGTGTGCGGCGCCGGCACCGGGCGTGTCCAACCGAAGCTGTCGGTCAGCAGTTTGAGTCCATAGGTCAGCCCGGCGGCCTCGACGAAGGAGAAGCAGGAGGAGGCCGAGAACTTGAAGCCCTTCCACGCCTTGGCGAGCCCGATACGGTTGCGCCGGCGCTCGACCACCGCGCCCGCGTCGCCGTCCTTGACCCGGTCGCAGATGCGGTAGGCAGGATTGAAGATTACCGGCACGTGACTGCGCCCGGCGCTGGAGCCCAGCGGGACATGCTCGATGAAGATCCCGAAGAAGCCGGCAAATCCGGCGGTCTGCACCGACGGGGCCACGGTCTCCAGCGAGCGGCGGAACACCTCGGAGCGCACGTCGATGCAGAACGCCGCCTGCGCCGCCGGCCGTGTGCCCGGCCCACTGGCGGGCGCGCTGGTCAAGCCGTCGATCACGCTGCGCTGAAAGCCGATCTCCATGGCGTTGAGCATGATGCGATCGATCTCCGCCGCGGCCTGACGCTTGGCCGAGGGCGGTCGCATGCTGGCGGCCAGCATCTCGCGCCAGCGCGCCACCAGGGCCGGCGAGCGCTTCTCCTCGTAGAGCAGCATGTCCCACATCAGACGGATGGCCAGCAGGTCGACGATGGCGTCGTCCCGGCCGCCGGCCAGCTCCGCCTGCCAGCGCAGGTAGCGGGTCCAGGCGGCCCAGCCGCCGATGCTCATGAGCGAGGCGTGCAGATAACGCTCCACCGCCGAGTCGGAGATCGCCAGGCGCTCGATGGCCAGCGCGATGGCCTCGCGCGGGTCCTCGGGCAGCGTGGCGACCGCCGCACGGAATTGGCTCAGGCCCATCATTGCCGGGCTGCGATCGATGGCCGCGGCCTTCAGCCAGGACTCGTACAGCGACCGGTCGCGCCAGGGCATCGGGACCATCGCCTGACCCAGGTCGAAGTACGCCGCGCAGTGCATGCTGATGCGCTCGGTCACGAAGCTCGACCACAGCCCGCCCTCGACGCGCTCGAGCACCTCGCTCACCGCCGCCATGCCCAGCTTGGGCCGCGGCGCCTCGGCGGCCAGCGTGCGCTCGACGGTCTCGATATCGAGCTGGCTGTCGCAGCGGGCAATGGCCTCGCGCAGATCCTCGCGGCTGATGCGACCGCTGGCCAGCTGTTCGCGGTAATACTCGCGCGGCATGTACAGCTTGTTGCCGGTAATGCGCGCCAGCGTGTCGGAGGCCTGCTGGAAGTCCTGGTCACGCAGCCCGAAGAAGGGATTGACGGCGACGAAGTGCTTCAAGGGCCACAGCGGCGCTATCCGGGCGCAGGCGGCATCGATGCGCCGGTTCAATTCGGCGGCGTACGGTGCCGACCTCGCCGCGCCCCGACTATCGGCCGCCTGCTGCGCCGCCGCACCGGCCGGGGACGCTGCGGACCGGGAACCTTGCTCGTCGTACAGGGCGATGGCGTCGTTCGCGCTCATGATCGTTCTCCTTGGGACATGACTTTGGCAAAGGGGGCCGGCGGCGTGTGCGGCGGCGGGGTCGGACTCGGCCACACGCGCTGCAGCCAGCGGGTGATGTAGACGTCGATGTACAGGCCGTTGTACAGGTGCAGGTAGAGGCCCTCGCCCAGGGCCTGCGGGGCGCACTTGAGCACCCGCTGGAGGATCAGCAGGGCAACGAACACGCCGACCACGACCAGGGCGAGCGCGTACTGAAAGGGGCCGGCGGCCTGTTGGACCGGCAGCACGCTGCCGTGCACCGCCGCCTCGAACAGCCCGTGCAGCGTGAAATAGGCCACGGAGACGGCGGCGCTCAAACCGATGCCGCGCAGCAGGAAGGCCGCATTGCCGATCACGCCGGCCGTCTGCAGCAACAGCTGGCTCACGGCGATGGCGACGATGGCACCGGCGGCGATCAGGGCGGGCTGATTCGAGACGGTGATGCCGAAGGCCGCACCCACGGCCACGGCGATGAGACTGCCCACGACCAGGGCCGCCAGCAGCCGGCCGGGACTGAAACGCGCCGGCGCGGTGGCGATGGCGGGCGCACGAAAGGCGTCGACGCCGCTGCCCGAGGCCAGGAAGGCGTGCGCCTTATATAGGGAGTGGGCCACCAGGTGCAGCATCGCCAGGCTGTACAGGCCCAGACCGCACTCCAGGAGCATGAAGCCCATCTGCGAGGTGGTGGACCAGGCCAGCGACACCTTGACGCTGGTCTGGGTGAGCATCACCAGCGAGGCCAGGGCCAGGGTAATCAGGCCGACGATGGCCAGGACCCCCAGCGCGACTTCGGAGTGCGACATCACCGGACTCATGCGCACCACCAGGAAGGCGCCGGCGTTGACGATGCCCGCGTGCAGCAGGGCCGAGACCGGCGTGGGCGCCTCCATCACCTGGATCAGCCAGCCGTGGAAGGGGAACTGGGCCGACTTGAGCCCCGCGCTCAGCGCAATGAGCAGCGCCGCTATGTTCAGCGCCGTGGGCAGCGGTCCGTTCAGGGCGGCCAGGGAACGGTACATCTCGTCGAATTGCAGGGTGTGCAGCGTGGAGCCGATGAGGCCGATGGCCACCAGCAGGCTCAGATCGCCGATGCGGCTGGCCACGAACTTCTTGTGCGCGGCGAGGACCGCAGCCGGACGCTCACGGTAGAACATCAGCAGCTGGTGCAGGCACAGGCTCGTGGCGATCCAGGCCAGCGCGAACATCAACAGGTTGCCCGAGACGATCAGGGTCAGGATGGCGGCCAGGGTCAGTGCCAGCCACTTGTGGAAACGCCCCTGATTCGAGTCTGCGTCCAGGTAGTTCGTGGAGTAACGGGTGACCACGACGCCCACGAAGGACACGAGCAGCAGCATGATCATCGTCACGCCGTTGACGTAGGTGCCGATGGAAAAAACACCCCAACCGTAGGGTAATTCGACGCTGGCCAGGGTCCAGGAGCGGGCGGCGTCGAACAGATAGGCCGCCGCCGCTGTCAGCGAGCTGGCGAACGCCAGCCACGCGGCAGTGCCCCCCAGGCGGGCCATGAGGCGCGGGCGGGCGTTGCCCCAGGCGGCCGGCACCAGACCGGCCAGCAGCAGGAACAGCGGCGCGGCCAGGACCAGCACGGAAGTCAGCAGCTCAGGCATCGCGGCGCCCTCCCTCGGTCAGCTCGAACAGGGGGGCCGGCGGCACGGTGCGGCCGAACGGCGATGTCGGCCGGATGGCGGGGTGACTCATGTTCAGACTCCTCGTTGGCTGTGGACGGTGCCGGCGGCCACGGCGGGCCGCGTTCGGTGAGAAGTCTAATGAAGCCGAATCAATAAAAATAATGAATAATAATCATCTGAATGATAGCCTTTTGGCTATAGCACTCAGAGGAGGGATCGGCCATGATGCACGTGACGCTGCGCCAGCTGCAGGCCTTCGAGGCCGTGGCCCGGCTGCGAAGTTACTCCCGCGCCGCCGAGGAAATGCACATCACGCAGCCCACCGTATCCAAGCAGCTCCGGCTGCTTCACGAGCAGGTCGGGCTGCCCTTGGTGGAGAAGGTCGGTAAGAAGGTCTTCCTCACCGAGGCCGGCGAGGAGCTCTACGCCACCTGCTCCGAGTGGCTGAACACCTGGGGTCGCTTCGAGCAGACCATCGCGAACCTGAAGGGCCTCAAGCAGGGCCGGCTTAGGATCTCGGCCGTGACCACGACGAAGTACTTCATGCCGAGGATCCTCGGCCCTTTCTGCGCGCAATACCCCGGCATCGACATCGCCCTGCAAGTCGTAAACCGGATCCAACTGCTGGACCGCCTGGCCCGCAACCGGGACGACCTCTACGTGATGGGAGTCCCACCCGAGGACATGAACTTCGAGAGTGAGCCCTTTATGGAAAACCCGCTCATCGTACTCGCCCCCGCCGGCCACCCCCTGGCCGAACGCAAACGGATCCCTTTCAAACGGTTGGCGAAAGAGCGCTTTCTGGTACGAGAACAGGGCTCGGGCACGCGCATGACCATGGAACGGTTGTTCCGCGAGCGCCAGACACCGCTCAATGTCCGAATGGAGCTCGGAAGCAACGAGGCCATCAAGCAGGCCGTGGCCGGTGGACTGGGGCTGGCGGTACTGTCGCGCAGTACCCTCAACCCCGAAACCAGCGCGAGCGAAGTGACAGAACTGGACGTCGCAGGATTCCCGATCAAGCGCTATTGGCACGTGGTCCGGCCCAAGGACAAGGAACTGTCCGTGGTGGGCGCCACGTTCCTCGAGTTTCTACGGGGCCACCTCGAGTTGTTCAAGCCGCACCACTGAGCGCTCATCCGGCACGGCTTCGTTTCTAGCCGCCCATCTGCAACGGCGCATTCCAGCGCGGCAACGAAGTCGTACTTGAGCAGCCCATAGACCGCAAAGGCCGGGGTCGGAAGGATAACGACGCCGAACTCGACGATGCTGTCGACGATACGCCGGCGCCGCCCGAGGAAGTGAAGACGACCCGCTTTTCATCTTCACTCAGTATGGCGCTCGTGCTCCCCGGCGTGCCCGCGGCGAGCGCTCTCCAACCAGCGCAGCAGGCCGAAGGCGATCGCCCCCGCGATAAACGTTCCGAGCACCACCCCGAAGGCCGGCGCCACGTGCCAGAAGTACTGGGTATAGCCCTGGATGATCAGGAATGTGATCGCATAGCCGCGCAGCATGCGCAGACGAAAACGTCCGCCCAGCCACAACAGCAGGCCGTTCACGCCCGCCCAAAGCAGATTGAACGCCCAGAGCTCGGCCGCGGTGCTGCGATGGTAGCTGTGGATGTCGCCGAAGTTGCCGAACAGGGACAGCAGCCACAGGGCCATCTCGGTGAAGAAGACGCCGCCGGAGAGCCAGACCAGGAAGAAGCCCTGGTAGCGCGCGAGCGGCCCCGCCTCCGCCTGGCGGTGCGCGAAGCCGAACAGCGCGATGACCGCGCCGGCCACAGCGAAGCGCAGCGGATAGTTCATGCCGAAGAAATACGCGCCCCAGCCCGAGACGTAACCGGTCACGCCGCCGAACCAAGTGAAGAACACCACCAGGCTCAGAATCAGCAGCAACAGGTTGTTGAGAACGTAAGAGAGCGGCAGGAGCAATGCCAGATCGATGAGCAGCAGTGCCGGCCAGTTGCCCGAACCGGTGGAGTAGATGTAACCGAGCGTGAAAGTCAGACCGATGAGCAGCAGGCCGCCGCCGAGCTCCGCGGCACGCGGGGCCCAGTGCAGGTTGCGCAGGCGCAGGCGCCAACTCGCCGCGAAGGCGCTCGCGGTCAGTATCGCCAGCACCACCGCGAGCTTTTCCAGCGTGAACTGGAACAGCTCGTGCGCGAGGATGCCGACGCCGGCCACCGCGCTGATGATGCCGAAGATCAGGAACCAGCGCCCCAGGGACCGCCAGTCCCAGCGCTCGACGGGATACCGGGCGGACAGAGCGGCGTAAGTTTCCGCCTCGATCACACCCTCGCGCAGAAGCGTATCGAGCTCGCGCTGGGCGCGGCGGTTGAAGCGGCCCGGGCTCATGATGTCTTCGCCCGACTGCGCCGCTCGAAGGCAACACCCAGCACAACGGCGATCAAACCGGCCGCCAGGAAGAAGACGCCCGATGAGAGCCGGTCCCAGAAATGTTCGAACAGCCGCGTATAAAGATCGATGGCCAGGAACACGATTCCAAAGCCCGTGAACCGGGCGTCCTTCAGGCGGGCCCCGGTCACGATCTGTGCAATGGCCGCCGCAGTGAACACCAGCACCCAAGCCAGCGCCGCGCGGTGCAGCGACAGAATCCAGAGCGACACGTTGAAATACAGCAGTCCGAAGATGATGTACAGGTGCCCGAAGCCGACCTGTCGGCGCAGCCGACCTACCTCGCCGACCAGCTCGTGCCACACACCGAATACGCAGGCGACCAGCGCCACCACTGCCATGGTCCGCTCGTCCTGAATGTGGAGGAAATAGCCGCCATGCCCCACGTAGGCATGGCGGCTGCCGACGGCGTGGAACAGGAGTATTAGACCGAGGAAAAGCGGCCAGCGCAGACCGAAGCGATAGGCCGTGGCGAAGGCGCCGGCCGACGTGAGCAGCATGAACCAGGGGAAGACGTCGGAGTAGCGGTTCCCTCCGCTCGCCAGATAGATGATGGACATCCCGGCGTAGACGGCCACCAGGCCGAAGGTGAGCAGGACGCTGCCGGTGAAGGCGTGACGATGGGCGGGGTCCGAGGCCATCCGCGCCCCCGGATACCAGCTGGCAATCCCCAGCGCGACCACCATGACGCCTCCCAGCGCCGGCGAGGCACTCTGCACGAGCAATCCGATGGCGGACAAGACCGAGAGCGCCAGCAGGAACAGGGCCAGGAGTGCAAGCGCCCGCAGGAACATCCGGCCGACACCGGGCATGGGTGCATAACGTCCCTCGAGCAGGCCAGCCAGATCGTCGTCAATCAAACCTTCGTGACGCCAGGCCGCCGCCTCGGCGGCCATCCGCTCGCGCATTCCCTTTGCCATCGCCCCCCCGAAACGACTCCAAATGTCTAAATGCACAGCCACTTTCGGCCGCGCCATTGATGCGCCTGTCACCGCCTTATAGCAGGATTCGGGGACCGCCTCAATTCGGTGCAGCCGCGGCATCGGCGTCCGGCCGCTCCCAGGCCGTGCCTCGCACATCCGGACGACCCGGTCTCGGATTCACCCGTCGGCCTTGTTAATTCAATTATCGATCGCCGTCCACTACACTTCCGAAAACGGAGTCCTATCGTTCGACGATAGCAATATAAGGAGATAACCGATGTCTGATAAGCCGGTCCTCATCCTCGTCCACGGCATGGGCAAGCACCCCCCGGGCGCCTTTGCCAAAGAGTTCACCGCGGCCATCCACGAGACCCTGCATCAGGTCGACGGCTACGAGTCGACCGACATCAATACGCTGGTCGACATTCAGGAATTCAATTACGACGGATTCTTCGACGAAATCCGCAAAAAGATGAAGAACCAGGCGAAGCCCGTCGCCGAGCGCCTGGGGGCGATCAATCAGCTGGCCGGGCTGTCCTGGGGACCCGGTCTGGTATTGAAGCTGTCATCCTTTGAGGCCAATTACGGCAAAGACAAGTTCTTCTACACGCATTGCCTCGACGTAATCTTCTACGCCACCCTGCTCGGTGCCAAGGTGCGCGTGGACGCGGCTCGAAAGATCGCCCAAATCGTCCGCGACAACGCTCCCGAGAAGAAGATTCACGTGCTCGCACACTCGCTCGGCACCGCGGTCGCACACGACACACTGTCCCAATTGTACCGCGGTGACTTTGTCGCCAATGACGACATCCCGGATCTCGACCTCGTGACGCACCGCCTGAAATCGGTCTGGATGGTCGCCAACGTCTCACGACTGGTCAACAGCGTCACCGACATCAGCGACCCGTATAAGTCCACGGTCCGCCCCGGCCCCGACGGCTGCACCGATTATTTGCGCAATGTCCACCATGAGCTCGACCCCTTCACCCTGATAAAGTCCTTCCACCCCAAAAACGACGGCAGCTGGGTACCGCGCGACCATTTCGATTTCGCCTATTCGGACATCGAGACCTCCGCCGTCACCGATATCAACACCCACGACTTTTCCGAATACATTAAAAATCCGAAGGTCGCTCTGCCCCTCCTGCGAACGGTTTGCCGGATAGTGCCCTCCAGGGCGAATTCGGACGACATCTACGAAAAGGCCGCCGGGCGTTCGATCGCCGGCGCCTATCAGGCACTCAAAGACGCCTATTCCAATATTCAGCTCACCGATACGGACTCGTTGCAGGCCTTCCTCGAGGCCGCGAAGGCCGTCAACGAGTTCCGCGACCGGTTTCAAGGTGAATTATCGAGCCTTGGCCATTAACGCAGCAGGGAGGCGAACTGATGAAAGCTCTATTCCTTGTTATTCTGATCGCATTTCCGTTATATACGAACGCCGCACATGCCGCCGGCGCCACCGACGGCTTCGCGTTGGAGTGCAAAAATCTGGAGGGCGTCGAGACAACACATTTCAAAGCGCTGAACCGGGAGGCGATGAAGGTCAACAAGGCCTTGTGCCGCTCCTTGCTCAGCACGGACCCCGGCGTGAGCGACCAGCAGCAGCGCATCCTGCTGCGCGAGTTCGCTGACGTCGCCCAGCAGGAAGCCGCGAAAATCGCCGACGTCGTACCGATTCAGAACTTCGCCAAACCTTTCGAGGGGTTGAAGACCACCGTGGCGCAGGGCGACATCTACTCGAAGCACTTGCCGTCGTTCAATGTAGAGCCCTCGCCGGCCAATGACACCGAATTCATCTTCTATTTCGCCGATATCGCGCGCCGCGCCAGCTTCAAGGTCGCCGACAACGGCAAATGCCTCGTCAAGTATTCCGAACCCTGCAACAAGCTCTTCGACGAGTACGGCAAGGTCTTTGACCAGTACAAGAGCTCCTATACCAAGCTCACGGCGCACCAGACGCTCGAAAAGCTCGACCGACTGTCGCTGCAGTGGGACACCTATCTCGAACAGGCCCGCTCCCAGACGACCCTGGATCTCCTGTTGACCACGGCAATGGAGAGCCGCCATTTCAAACAGGGTCACCTCGTCGGCCCACCGGCGCGCCAGTGGAGCACGCTCCACCCCAGCCTGGTCTACGAGCACTTCTCCAAGGCCAAGGGCGACGAAAAATACAAAGTCGGCGTGGCGATCGAGTGGTTCGGCGTCAACTGGTGGAACAAAACATCGTCCCCGCTCGGCATCCCGTTCGGCGTCTCTTTGGCTTCGACCTACAACGACTGGGGCGACTCCCCCAGTGCCGGCCACGGGCTGATGTTCCATTTTGACAATCGGTATTCGGTCGGCTGGTCACGCCGCGACGGCGAGAACAGCGTCTATGTGAGCATCGATCTGATGAACGCCATCGCCGACAAGAAACAGCAGTTCGACGAATACAAGAGCAGGATGGGGACGCTCCAGCCATAGGCGGTCTTTCGCCGCCCGTTTCGGCCTTGAGTGACGAGCGTGGTGGAGATCGTCTGGCGAGGTAGCGCCCGCCGCGGAGCCGCTAGCCTCCGTTGTGCGCGCGTCCAGGGCGCTGGCGGCGGCGGTTCAGCGACGGATATCGCGGCGAATCATGGAACAGCGGAAGGTGTGATTGCTTCCCGCCGTACACTTGCGCCCGCTGGGCGCGTTACGCACGATCAGCACCAGCGTGTAGTCCGAATTTCCGCTGCGGGCCCCGTAGCCGCAGTACAGCTTGCGCCCGTCGCTGCTGATATAGTGACGACTCACATACAGCGACGCCCCGCTGTATCCGGTGGAGCCGTATGCCTCATCGGCCCAACCCGCCGGCACCGTGAATTGGTGGATACGCTTGATCTTTACACCGTTGACCGTCTGAGGGCATGCAATGGTCTGCGTCATGACGCTCGTGGCAGGCACGCTCGGCCCCGCGGCCGATGCGTTGGCGGAAAACAAAAACAGCCCCAGTGCGGCAAAACCGGCGGCGATATAGATATTCATGACTCCCCCCTGCTTTGATAGACGACGAATAGACGCCCGGCCGGTCCCCGTGAATCCGACCCGACTGGTCCCGGTAATTTCAGACTAATGGCGTCCAGCGATTGCCATATTGATCTGTATCAAGCGCGCCGGACGAAAGAATTCGTTCTATGGCAGCCAATGATGATAGCGATTCTCATTGGGACAGGCGCCCACAACATGACCCAACGGATGCACATCAACCGGTTCCGAACGAATGTGCGATCAGAAAAAAACCGCCTGCGAAGGCAACGACACCGACGACGCGTGCGGCGCGCGCGCCGTCCGGTGCAAGATATTCGACGGTCATCGCCACCGTAGCGGCCGCCATCGCGCGAAGGTCCATGATCCCCGTGACCAGGAGGATCGCCATCAGACCCGAACAGCAGTAGGTGCAATGGAGGCCGAGCCCGATTCCCTGCCGCAGTGCCGACCCCTTGTCCGCCGGCAACTTCCGCTCGCCCGCCGGTGTCCTTCGCCAGCGGGCCAGGTGATGGGCCTTCCACCGGGTGAACTGGGACAACCCCGCAACGAGCACGACCACGGCCGCAGCGATCGGAACGGCCCGTGCCAACGCCGGCACGTGCATCTCGACCGCCACCAACGCAACGCCCAGCGGGTAGACGGCGAGCGCTACCAGGGTCCAGACAAGAAAGTAGCCCAGACCCACCAGGGCCGTCAGCCGACCGAGCCGGGCACGGCCGACCCCGCCGATGGCCTGGCGGTAGCGCCACAGCGCCGGGATCAGGGACGGCAGCATCATCGCCGCCATCATCACGATCCACATGCCGAGGAACGAGGCCGCAGCACCCGGCCACGTCTGGCCGGGCACCCGCGTCCAAGTCATCGACACCGTCCAGCCGCCGGGCATCGCCATCTCGCCCATCGCCGACATGGATGTGCCCCGGACGATCGTCAGGGTAACGCTGGCGGCGAAGAGCAGCACCGAGACGCCCAGAAAGGCTCGCCGGGAAGCGGACTCGGAGAGCGCACGCGCAGCGGTTCGAGCCGATGACACGCCCACCCTCGGTCAACCCGCGAGATACTCGTCGTGCCGGCGCCACCACACGCCCGTCTCGTTGCGGCCCTTGGGCGCCCGGTCGAGCCACTGGTACATGCCCCAGAGGCTGTCCAGTCCGCGCGCGTAGGTGGAATAGGTATGGTAGACAACGCCGTCCTCGAGGACGAATGCGCTCATGCCCGGCCTGTCGCGCGTGTACGTGGGCGCATCGGTTCCGGCCATGGCGGCGAGCTGTACGACCGGCTCCGGGGCCGGCGTCATATCCATCGCATGACCTTCGCGCTGATAGTTGTATTCGATGCCCCCCGCGCGCTGCTGCTCCTCGCTGAACCACACATTGAAGTCGGCATTGAAGTCGCTGCCGGACGAGGACGCCCACGGGAACGTCCATCCCATGCGCTGGCGGTACGCCTGTAGCTTCGCAAGCGGTGCCCGAGAGACGGCCCAGAGCATCACGTCGTGATTGGCAAGGTGGGAAACGATGCCGTCGAATCCGTCGGCGATCGCCGAACAGGAAGGACAGCCCGCCGTATAATCCGGCCCGAACATGAAGTGGTAGACGAGGAGCTGCGAACGTCCCCGGAAGATATCCGTCAGCGACGCAGCACCGTCTTCCGTCTCGAACCGGTACGACTTGTCGACCCGCACCCACGGCAGCTCCTGGCGTCGCCGGGCCAGTTCGTCACCGCGCCGCGTGTGCGCCTTCTCCGCTTCGAGCAGCCCGATGCGCGCCGCCAGCCAGTCTTTACGTGTTCCAATCGCGTGTTTTGCCATCGCTCTTCTCCCGTTTGGTGGTATGTCCTGGGATATACTAAGTACCGGGCACTGCACGGTGGGAGTAACAACTGTGACGGGATTCGGATGGATTCGCTGATCACGGCGGCGGGGCGCGCGCTTGCGACCGGCGATCCGCTCGGTGCCCTGCAGCGCGTCGCCATGCGCGACGACGCCCCTGCGCTCGCGCTTCGAGGCATCGCGATGGCACAGCTCGGCGAGCTCGTTCGGGCGAAGGCCCTGCTGCGCGAGGCCGCCCGCGCCTTCGGCCCCAAAGAGGCCGTCGCCCGCGCCCGGTGCATCGTCGCCGAGGCCGAAGTCGCGCTCGCCACGCGCGACCTGGGCTGGCCCGCCAAAGCGCTCGATACGGCGCGCACAACGCTGGAGACCCACGGCGATAAGGTCAACGCCGCGCACGCACGGTATCTGGAGGCCCGGCGCCTGCTCCTGATCGGGCGCACAGATGAAGCCGAGCATACGCTCGACCTGCTCGATGCATCCCTTCTCCCGCCGGCCTCGAAGGCCGCGGTCGATCTCGTGATCGCCGGGATAGCGATTCGCCGCCTGCGCAGCGCGACGGCGCGCGCGGCGCTCACTCGGGCAAGACGCGCGGCGGAACATGCAGACATCCCCCCACTCATGGCCGAGGTGGACAATGCGTTCCATCTCCTGAATGCACCCGCGGCCCGGCTGATCGCGAATGGCGAAGAACGGCTCCTTAGGCTGGAGGACGTCGAGGCGCTTCTGACGTCGGCTACCTTCGTCGTGGACGCATGCCGCCTTGCCGTGCGCGACGGAGGCAACGTCGTCTCTCTCGCCAAGCGGCCGGTATTGTTCGCACTGGCACGGGTACTAAGCGAAGCCTGGCCCGACGAGGCGCCCAGAGACACACTCATCGCGGCGGCGTTTCGAACGCGATTCGCCGACGAGTCGCACCGCGCTCGCCTGCGCGTGGAAGTCGGGCGTCTGCGCAAGGCACTTCGCCCCCTGGCCGACGTGAACGCCACGAAGCGCGGTTTTGTGTTGACACCGCACCGGGCGTCCGGGGTCGCCGTTCTGGCGCACCCCGTCGACGAACCGCACGCAGCGCTGCTCGCCTTGCTCGCCGACGGCGAGTTGTGGTCGAGCTCGGCTTTGGCGCTCGCGCTGGGCACCAGCCAGCGCAGCGTCCAGCGGGCGCTGGACACCCTCGCCACGGAGGACAAGGTGCAGTCGGTCGGCAGCGGGCGCGCCCGTCGTTGGATGACCCCGCCCGTGCCGGGATTCACGACAACATTGTTACTCCCACCGCCGCTTCCGGCCGGCTAGACTACACGCATGAAACAATCAAAAGCGCAGATCATCCAAGAGTACGGCCCCTTCGCCGGCGTAGAAGCCGTCCACGGGGTCACCTATGACGGCCGGAAGGTCTGGTTCGCGTCGGGCGAGCGACTGCATACGCTCGATCCGGCCAGCGCCGAGACACACCGGACAATCGACGTCCCGGCACAGGCGGGAACGGCCTTCGACGGCCGGCACCTGTTTCAGATCGCCGAGAACCGCATCCAGAAGATCGACCCCGAAAGCGGCAGTGTACTGGCCACCATCCCCCTGCCCGGCGGCGGCAGCCACTCGGGGCTCGCCTGGGCCGAAGGCTCGCTCTGGGTGGGCCAGTATCGGGAGCGCAAGATTCACCAGCTCGACCCGGAAACCGGTGAGATACTCCGCACCATCGAGTCCAACCGATTCGTCACCGGCGTGACGTGGGTTGATGGAGACCTCTGGCACGGTATCTGGGACGGCGATGAGAGCGAGCTGCGGCGGATCGACCCGCAAACGGGGGAGGTCCGGGAGAAACTCGAACTGCCGCCCGGCACGGGCGTGTCGGGCCTGGAATCCGACGGCGGTGATAGGTTCTACTGCGGCGGCGGGCCGAGCGGAAAAGTGCGAGTCGTACGGCGGCCCAAGTAAGGGTTCACGCGCCTCGGCCGAATTCCCGGAATCCCGGGGCAGATTGCGCGGGTGACGGCCGGTTAGGGGCGTGGTTCCGAGCCGTCACCGCTCCATCTTATCGCCGGTAAACCGTCGCGGTCTCACCCAGAACCAGCTCGCAATCACAACGGCCCCGAATGCCGTGTAAGCGACGACAAAGACCCATGCCGGGAATTGGTAATAAAGGATCTTATCCAGCCAGTGCGCAATGAACGAGCCGGTATAGGTCGCGCCGCCGGCGCCTTGGCGCAACTCCATTTCCCAGCTTGTCAGCGGACAGGCCATCCCGACCCAGGATTCGAGGACCACAAAGACAATTGCGGCGAGGTGGACCAGCCGAAACCAGGGATTTCGCACCCATCCCCAGCGGAGCAGTTTCCCCAGCCAGATTAGCACCAATCCGAATACCACGAACGCCACGAATGCGACATGCGCAATGAGCACCACGTCTGCCGCCGCAATATACCCGGAGCCTGAACTCATATCTGCCACCTAACGGCCGGCCCTCAGGTGTCGCTCTGGGGACTCCGCCATCGAACATGCCTTACGGTCGACACACGCCCATTCGTTGCAAACTTGGATTCAGACCACAAAAGGACACTGTGCACGCGGCCGCTCTCACGACTTCCGATAGTGTGGCTTGGATCGCTCCCGGCCACGTCATCTCGGGGCCCCGATATTCAAATAGAAGGACCCTTAAGTTGGCCACCTTGGCGCTTGAGCCTATCTCCGCCGGTTGCGCCACAGGCGCCGGAATTCGAATTCGCCCATGGGTTGGTCGGTCTTGTCGATGAACAGACTCTCGCGCAGTTCCCGCAGAAAATTCCGGTCGAGCGCCCACCGAAGCAGCATCACGATAAGCATCGCCAGCATTGCGCCGATACCGGCCACCAGCATGTCCTTCTGAGCATCCCAGACATCGCCCTGCGCGCCGAGGAAGGCCAGACCCGCCGCTGGGTCCACATTGGCCGCGGCCAACCATTCGATAATCTCGTACACGGCCGAGAAGGCCAAGACCAGTTCCACCGGCAGCCAATAGCTCCAGACGCCCCGGGTATGCGCCACACGGTGAAACATCTCGCGCATAGGATAGGCCAACAAGAAACCAAAACTGAAGTGCACCAGCCGATCGTACATGTTGCGGTGGGCACCGAACCACTGTTCGAGGGTAAAGCCGAACGGCACCTCGGCATAGGTGTAATGGGACCCGATCACGTGCATACACATGAACGCGGTGATCAGCGTGTATGAAAAATTCGACAGCCGGAAATAACGGCTGACCAGGAGGATAACGGGCACGAAGATAAAGACCAGATAGTTTTCCAACAGCCAGTCGTGGGGGTAAACCGGCCCGATGGCGGCCCACGTCCAAACGAGGGCAAACATGCCGATCAGGAATGCGTGATATCGTGACAGTTGCAACTGCGCCATTGTTCTTTGTCCCCCTCGAGCTGCCCGCACCTGGAAACGGCTAACCCGCTCTCGCTGGCAGGCCATCAACCCCCAACCGTATCGAGCGATGATCCAGTTCCATCGGCCTGTCCCTACGCCAAGCCTGCCGTTACGAACCGGTCGCCCCGGTTTGGCACACGTCTCCGGGACAATTTTCGGTGAATTATAGAAAGGCCACTAGCAAGTCGTTATTTCAATTCCGTTGTTGTTATGTCTTATCGTGGTGCCGATATCATTCACGGCGTTGGCTTTTCATTATGTGCCCAAATCTGTCTTGCAACGCAAGACCTGACCCTGCCTCGCGTGGGTTTGACCGCTAGGGAAGATCGGTCCGTCCTGCTGCCTCGGTCAGCCAACCGCTGAACTTGGCAACCGCCTCCGATTTATGCTGGCCGCGATGAACGATGTAGTAGTTGTGCTTTAACCGCCCTGGCTGTTCGATGGGGCGGACCAACCGACCCGCTTCCAGGTCGTCCGCGACGACGAAGCGGCACCCCAACGCTACACCCTGGCCACGTATAGCCGCCTCGATCATCAGCAGTTGGTTTGTGAAACGCGCGCCACGTTTGTGGTCGATATCGTGAATTCCCGCCGCGCGCAGCCACGCCGACCAGTCGGGCAAAATCCCCTGCAAGGCCGGGTCGTCGTAGTGCAGCAGCGGTAGTTCACGGAGTGAGCCGGACTCGCCTCGCGCCAACGCAGGACTGCAGACCGGAACGATAATCTCGCTCAATCCGGCCCGGAGCGGTTCAACCTCCATGCCGGCATAATCACCCGTACCGAAGACGATCGCGACGTCCACGTCGCTTTTATCCAAGTCGAGCGGCAGTGGGTTGGTGTCGAGGTGGACCTCGATGTCCGGATGGCATTTATGAAATTCGTGCAACCGGGGCAGCAGCCATTTCGCCGTCAGCGCCGGCGAGGCGCTGACCATCAATGACTTTCCTTCCTTGCACTCGTTCAACCGCGCAATCGAACGCTCGATCAGATTGAACGCATCACGCAGCTCAGGCAGCAACAGCCTGCCCGCCTCGGTCAGTTCAACCGTGCGTTGCACCCGCCGAAAGAGCGGCTGCTCCAGTTGCGCCTCCAACCCCTTGATCTGGTGGCTAATCGCTGCCGGGGTGACGAAAAGCTCCTTGGCCGCGGCACCGAAACTGAGGTGCCGGGCCGCTGCCTCGAACGCGCGCAGGGCATTGAGCGAAGGTATTCGGTTGTCGTTCATTGTTTAGAAAACTTCACCAATTTATCAAAAATATATCATTTTTTATTTCTTCTGAAGCGCAATACCCTGCCTACGCAGTGAGCGGGGAGATCCTGCACCTGCCCAAAGAGTTGAGGAAACTTCACCTACTTTAGCTTATGAGGACACGATTATGAAGGCGGCATATTTGACGGGGTTTGGGGGTCCGGAGGTACTCGAGGTCGGAAAGCTGGCGATGCCGGAACCGGGTCCCGGGCAACTGCTGGTACGGGTATCAGCAGCGGGTCTCAACTATTACGACACCCTGGTCCGCGCGGGCGCGGTCAGCCAGGACATCCCGCTGCCGCATATTCCCGGTTCGGATGTCATAGGCCACGTCGAGGCAGTGGGCGAAGGCGTCGAACGCTTCCAGGAAGGGGATAGGATCATCGTGGCCCCCGGATTTCCGGTCGACGCGGCCGACTGGGATACCGGTCGGGAGAACTACACGCCGAGCTTCTACCCGGGTGGTACGTTCAATCACGGTGGTTATGGGCAGTATATGGTCATCCACGAACGTTGGGCGTTACCCAACGACCTCGATATTGCGGACGAAGAGCTCGCGTCGATGCCGCTCGTGGTGGTCACGGCAATGCACACGGTGAAGACCCTCGGTCAGGTGCGTAGCGGGATGCGGGTATTGGTTCAGGCAGGGGCATCGGGAAGCGGTTCAATGGCGATCCAGGTCGCCAAGGCGCTCGGCGCCAGGGTAATCACCACGGTCAGCACAGAAATAAAGGCAGAGCGTGCCCGCGCGGTTGGCGCCGACGAAGTGATTTTCTATCGCAAAGAGAATTTCGCCGACGTCGCGCGTGAGTGGAGCGGCGGGGACGGCGTCGATGTCGTCATCGACAACCTGGGGGGCAGCGCCCTGGCGGACAATTTGCGCGCCGTCAAATGGGGCGGCAAGGTGGTAAATTTCGGTCTCGTGGCAGGCAACGAGGCCAAAATCCCCAACGTCTACCACTTCTTCCGCGGTCAGTATCAACTGTTGGGTTCATTCATGGGAACCATGGATGAATTGCGTGAAGGTCTGGCGCTCATAAAAACTGGTAAATTGCGCCCGGTGGTCGACGAAGTCATGCCACTGGAGCGCGTGCGCGAGGCCCATGAACGCCTGGATGCGCATCACGTGAACGGCAACCTGGTATTGTTGCCATGGGGCACGGAGCATTGAAGCCGCATCCCATTGACTCGCGCTTGCGGGAGCTCGCCATCGAGCTCCCGCCGCGCACGCGGCCCGCCGGGAACTACCACCCGTCCAAGCACCACGGCAACACTCTGTATCTGTCCGGACAGTTTCCCATCGACAATGGCGTGCTGCGCTATCCCGGTGTGCTCGGAGAAGCGCTGTCGAAGGATGAGGGCTATGCAGCCGCACGCCTGGCAGCCCTCAACGCATTGGCACATATCCGGGCGGCGAGCGATGGCTGGCGGCGTTTCAAGACCATTATCCGCCTGGACGGATACATCGCCTCGGCGCAAGGTTGGCTCGAGCAGCCGCAGGTACTCGATGGCGCCTCAGACCTGTTCGTCGCACTGCTCGGCGCACAGGGTGAACACGCACGCAGCGTACTCGCGTGTGCACAGCTACCCATGAACGCCGCCGTCGAATTGGTGCTAACGGTCGGGCTGACGTAAGCCGATGGCAATTTGACGCTTAGCCGGACGAACGCCCCATCTCCAGTGGCGCGTTCCAGCGCAACACGGCGGGGCTCTCATGGTAGTACCCGAGGATGTTGTAGGTGGCCGTATCCAGGTCGAAGAACCGCCCATACGCGGGGGCGAGACCCAGCCACCGCGCCGCCAGCACCCGCAGGACGTGCCCGTGGGCGAACAACGCGACATCGCCCCCGGCCCGGCGTACCCGCTCGATGACCCGATCCACCCGCTGAGCCACGTCCGCGGGCGACTCGCCGCCGGGACAGCCGTCGGTGAAGACCTGCCAGCCCGGGTCCAAGCGATGGATATCCTCCGAGGTCCGCCCCTCGTAGTCGCCGTAGTCCCACTCCACCAGATCGTCCAGCACTTGCGCGCGGTCGCCAAGGCCCGCCAGCCGGCAGGTATCCAGCGCGCGCTGCAGCGGGCTGCTCATAACGAGGGCGAACGGTTGTCCCTCCACCAGCGGGCGCAGCCGCTCGGCATTGCGCCGCCCTGCTCCCGTCAAGGGAACATCGGTCAGGCCGGTGTGTTTTCCGCTCACGCTCCACTCGGTGGCACCGTGGCGAAAGACGTGAACCTTCTGGTTAGTGTCAGGCATGGCGCGGAGCTGTGAACCAGGGATCTGGGAGGCGTTCAGACGACGGCGGTATACGGGCCAATTTCATTGTTGGAGGGCGGATCCCCCGGGGAAGTTCCGCGACGCACCTGCCCCCTGCGCTCATTCCCTCGGGGCCAGCGCGTTCACGGTCTCCTCGTATTTCCGAACAGCGGTTTTCAGCGGCTCCGACCATCGTCTCGCCTTACTCAGATAGAGAACGACAACGGTAAGGAGCGCTCCGTAGGCAACCAGAATTGCAATGAGATCGGCCCGCCAAATGCCATAAATGGCGAATGCCAATGAGGGGGCGATACAAATCCCGTACTCGAATACGGCATCCAGGCGGCTCCGCTTCTGTACGAGGAACTGCCGTACAACCCGCTTTTCTTCTGTGGTCAGCATATCGTCTCGACTCCAAAGCTACGCAGTACACAATCCCGCCCCTTGCCCGCCGCGCCGACCCATATTGCCGCCGCCAGGGACCTGTTACGGGGACCTGTCGTCCTTCTAGGGCATGCCCGAAAGGCCCCTCCCCAGCAGATGCATCCCCATGATGACAAGGATGACAGCGAGGATGAGGCCGTTGTGGCTTATCAGCCAGGGCCGCATTTCGCTGAGAATTCTGATTGAAGTC
>Ga0102944_1000493_pt1 | contig 30401 bp, 29 predicted proteins | sample SalPonD_shore_MG_FD_78172 | JGI IMG/M metagenome (GOLD analysis project Ga0102944, IMG submission 78172) | Salt pond soil microbial communities from South San Francisco under conditions of wetland restoration - Salt Pond MetaG... | ecosystem: Environmental > Aquatic > Marine > Intertidal zone >... | reverse complement strand
TCGGCGATCCCGGCGCCCGGCGTGTCGCTGGGACAGGCACTGGATTTCCTCAAGACCCAGGCGGGCGAGAGTCTGCCGGAAGGCTATTCGATCAACTACGCGGGACAGTCGCGCCAGTACGTGCAGGAGGGCAGCGCGCTGATCGTCACCTTCTTCTTCGCCATCGTCATCATCTACCTGGTGCTGGCGGCGCAGTTCGAGAGCTTCCGCGACCCGCTGATCATCCTGATCGCCGTGCCCATGTCCATCTCCGGAGCGCTGGCCTTCGTCACCCTGGGCTTCGCCACCGTGAATATCTACACGGAAGTGGGACTGATCACGCTGATCGGGCTGATCAGCAAGCACGGCATCCTGATCGTGGAGTTCGCCAACCAGCTGCAACGCTCGGGTTGGTCCAAGCGCAAGGCCATCGAGGAAGCGGCCAGCATTCGTCTCAGGCCCATCCTGATGACCACAGCCGCCATGGTGCTGGGCGTCACGCCGCTGATCCTGGCCAGCGGCGCCGGCGCGGTGAGCCGTTACAACATGGGCCTGGTGATTGCCTCGGGCATGGCCATCGGCACCCTGTTCACCCTGTTCGTGGTGCCTACCATGTACCTGATCCTGGGCAAGGACCTGCAGGCCCGCGAGACCGCCACCGCTGCGCAACCGGCGCCGGCGCATTAGGGGTAGGATTTCGCCATGAACGCGCGATCGTGCCTTTTTGCCGGGCTGCTGCTCCTGGCGCCCGTGGCGCACGCCGGCGACGAGCTGGTGGAGCGCCTTCGCGTACGCCTGGAGGTGCTGGACCGGCCCGGCGAGCTGGTGGCCGGGGGCACCGTCCTGTACGCCGTGGCGCCGCTGCGGCGGTTCTACGAGCAGCGGGGCTGGCAACCCGCCTGGTTCGAGCCGGATCAACAGGAACGCCCCGCCCTGGCCGGGCTGATTCCCGCCATCAGGGGCGCGGCCGAACAGGGCCTGGACCCGGATGACTTTCACCTGGCCGCACTGCAATCCGAGTGGGGCTATCTCCAGCGCACCGTACCGGCGGACCGGCAACCCCGCAGGTTGGCGGACATCGAGCTGCTGGCCTCCGATGCCCTCCTGACACTGGCCAACCAGTATGCCAATGGCCGAGTGGACCCGGCGCGCATCGACCCCGAATGGTTCATCCAGCGCGGTACTCCCTCCGTGACGGAAGCACTGGCGATTGCGGTTGGCGGCGACACCGGGGCGCCGGCGCGCGCGCTCGGCACGCTGCTCCCGGACGTGCCAGCCTATCGCGCCCTGGTCGCCGAGTTGGCCGCCCAGCGCGGTCTGACCGAGTCCGGAAACTGGCGGGAGATACCCGGGGGGCCGGCCCTGCATCCCGGCGAGAGGGACCCGCGCGTTGCCGACGTCCACAGCAGGTTGGAAGTCGAGCCGACGGGATCGGACCCGGCGCTCTACGATTCGCCCCTGGAAGCCGCGGTGCGCCGGTTCCAGGCGGACAACGGCCTGGAAGCCGACGGGGTGATCGGCCAGCGCACGCTGGAAGCGCTGAACGTGTCGCCGGCCCGACGGGTGGAGCAGTTGCGCGCCAACCTGGAACGCTGGCGCTGGCTGCCCCGGGATCCCGGTAACGAGTACCTGCTGGTGGACATCGCCGGATTCCGGCTGCGCGTGGTCAGCAACGGCGAGACCGTCATGGAACGGCGCGTAATCGTCGGCCGGCCCTACCGGCGGACGCCGGTGTTCGCTGCCAGGATGACCTACCTGGTGCTGAACCCGTCCTGGGAGGTGCCCCACAAGCTCGCCGTGCAGGACATCCTGCCGCACGTGCAGGCCGAACCGGACTACCTGTCGCGGCTCGGTTTCAAGGTGCTGCAGGGCTGGGGCGCGGAAGAGAAAACCATCGACCCCGCAACGGTGAACTGGCAGGCGCTGTCCCGCGCCGACTTCCCCTACCGGCTGCGCCAGGCGCCGGGCCCGGAGAACGCCCTCGGGCAGGTCAAGTTCATGTTCCCCAACCCGCACAATGTCTACCTGCACGATACCCCCGCCAAGGGGCTCTTCTCCAAGGAGGAACGCGCCTTTTCCTCCGGCTGCATCCGGGTCGAGGACCCGCTGCCGTTGGCGGACTGGCTGCTCGACGGTCCGGACCGACCGGCGGTGATGACAGCGGCCGAAATCCGCCGGATACTGGATATCGGTCGGGAAACTACCGTGAGCCTGACCAGGCCCCTGCCCGTGTACCTGGTGTATTTCACGGCCCGGGTGGACGACGGCGGTACGGTGCATTACCGGCGCGACATCTATGGCCGGGACGCGCCGCTGATCGATGCACTCGACGCTCCCGCCCCCGCCAACCCTGAATCGAGGTAATCGAACCTTGAATCGCCGGATCACCGTTCGCGTCTTCGCGAGCCTTCTGCTGTGCTGGTGCGCCCTGAGCCCGGCGGGCGCCTTCGACTCCGGGCGATCCGCATTCACCGCGACCGTGGGTGGCCGGGAAGTGGGCTACCGCCGGCTGTTCTTCACCGCCCTCCCCGGAGAAACCGTGCGCATCGCGGTCCCGGCCGCCGGCCGCTACGAGTTGAGCGGCGACACCGGCACCGTGAAACGCGACGGCGAAACCGCCTGGCGGTGGACAGCTCCCGGCTCACCCGGCCACGGCACGCTGACTGTTACGCGCGGGGACGGAGAGGCGATGGCGCTGGCGGTGTTCGTGATGCGCCCGTACGCGGAAATGCAAGGCGGCACGCTGAACGGCTACCGGATCGGCGAATACCCGCCGAACCCGCTGCGCAATGATCCCATCTACCTGGCGCCGCCGGGATTCATCGAGGTGACGGCGGACATGATGGACCTGCCGGTGTCACCCCACTTCACCCTGGGCCAGTTCCTGTGCAAGCAGCAGCCGGAACACTGGCCCAAGTACCTGGCGCTCAGACCCGTGCTGCTGGTCAAGCTGGAGGCCATCCTGGAGGCCGCCAACGCCGCCGGCATTCACACCGACCGCTTCGTGGTGATGAGCGGCTACCGCACGCCGGTCTATAACCGGGCCCTCGGCAACGTTGCTTTCTCCCGCCACCTGTGGGGCGGTGCGGCGGACATTTACGTGGACAACGACGGCGACGGCGTAATGGATGATTTGAACGGTGACGGCGCGCTGGACTACCGGGACGCCGTGGTGCTCAAGCAGGTGGTGGAGCGCCTGGCCGGGGGCGGCCTGCTGCACTGGCTGCTGGGCGGGCTGGGCGTGTATGGCCCGCGCGTGCACCACGGAGCGTTCGTGCACGTGGACGCGCGCGGCCGCAAGGCACGCTGGGAAAGCCCATAGAGAGCATCACGCGCGGAGTGGACGCCGCGGACATCCGGGCTGTCCGGTCGTGAGAGCCGCGTGGGAGCGGCGTCCCCGCCGCGAACCCCGCACTCAGGAAGCCGCACGCTTCCTGGCGTACTCCCCGCGCTCTTCCCCGAACATCATCGCCAGCGCCGCCTCGGCGTGCACCCGCGTGGTATCGATCACGGGCAACGCGCTGCGCTCGTCGTCCACCAGCAGGTCAAGCTCGGTGCAGCCCAGGACTACGGCCTGCGCGCCGAGCCGCGCGAGCGCGGCAATGTCGTTCATCAGTTCCTCCCGGGAGGACGGCATCACGCGGCCGCGGCAGAGCTCTCCGAATATCACCCGGTTGATCTCCCCGCGCCGTGCCTCACCCGGTACCACGGCGTCGATTCCGAACCGGTCACGCAGGCGATCGCGGTAAAAGCCCATTTCCATCGTGAACTTCGTTCCCAGCAGACCCACCTTGTCGTGGCCGGCCGCCCGGATGGCCTCGCCGGTGGCATCGGCGATGTGCAGAAGCGGCACGTTCACCGCTCCGGCCACCTCATCCGCCACCTGGTGCATGGTGTTGGTGCAGATCATGACGAAATCCGCTCCCGCCGCCTCCAGGCCGCGCGCGGCATCCGCCAGCACCCTCGCGCTGCTGTCCCAGTCGGTTCGCTTCTGCAGGTCGGCGATCTCCTGGAAGTCCACCGAGTGGATGATGCAGGGCGCGGAATGCAACCCGCCCAGCCGGGCCTGCACGCCGCGGTTGAGCAACTGGTAGTAGGTCACCGTGGATTCCCAGCTCATCCCGCCCAGCAGGCCGGCGGTCTGGAGCCTGTGATACCGGTACTCGGACTCTGTCACGGCTGCACCTCTCATGTCGGCGGCTCCGGACCATCTTGGCATCGCCCGGTATCCGGGGGAAATGATCGAGATCAAACGCCCGACTTCGCGGCCCACCCCGCGGCGGCTGGTGCCGATGGACTCAGGGCCGGAACAGGCGCGGATTGGCCGTGATGAAGCGGCGGATCCACCCGTCCATGAACGAGCGCCGGCGACGGTGCATGTAGGTCCAGCCCAGGACGCTGATCAGCAGCGCTGCCAGGGAATCGACAATCAGGTCCCACATGGTGTCGGTTAGCCCCGAGGCATCCCCCAGCATGGACTTTTGCATCTGCAAGTCGAACACACGATCCATGGCGAACTCGAAGATCTCCCATGTGGTTCCCACCGTCACGGAAAACAGGAATGCAAAAAACGCAACGAAGGCCGGCCGCATGTACATTTCGACGCGGGCGCTCTCGTTGAGCACGTAGACCAGCAGGAAACCCACCATCCCCATAAGCAGCCCGGAGCTGGCATGCAGCGCCACGTCCCACCACCAGACGCGCTCGTAGAAATTCCGCACCTCGCCAAGGAACAACGCGGCGAATATGAAAAGAACGGCGACGATCTGGAATTCCGGTGGAATTCTCACCGGGATGCGATGCCAGAGGGCAATCGGAGACAGGGTAATCGCCATGATCGCCGCGACCAGGAAAGCGGTCAGCCATTGCCCGCGCCACAGCACCAGGGCGAGCTCGCCCGCCATGATCACCACCAGCAGGAGAACCACGCCCCGGCGTATGCGCTCCACCAGGCTCACCGGTCCGCTGGTAACGCCCTCGTTGGCCCGCGCTCGGTTCATCCGTCCCGGTCAGTCGCTGGATTTTCCCAGCGACTCCACCACGGCCACCAGGCGCTCCACTTCCTTCTCCAGTGCCCTAACCCGCGCTTCCAGCGGATCCTCCCGCGTCGGCGCCACCGGCTCGCGGACCACCTCCTCGTCCCATTCGGGCCTCGGCGCCGGCTCGCCCGTGCCGAGGCGGTGGGCGTAGCGGCTCTCGCGCTTGCCCGGTTCACGGGGCAGGCATTCCACCAGTCTGCCGGTGTCGTGCTGCTCCAGGGACTCGAGCGCAGCCTCGACCGCCGCCGTGTCCGGGAACTCGAACAACCGCTGGCTGCGCGAACGCAACTCGCCGGGGGTCTGCGGCCCGCGCAGTATCAAAACGCAGAGCAGCGCGAACTGCTCCGGGGAAACCCTGACGGCCGCGTTCGTGGAGTCTCCCAGCCGGTGCTGGTACTTGCTCACCCGCCCGCCATAGCCGGAAGCCATGCGCACCAGGCCACGCCGCGTCAGGCTGCCCAGCGCCGCGCGCACGTCGCCCTCGTTCAGGCTCATCACCGGATCCCGCGCGCTCTTCTGGTTGCACGCGTTCACGATGGCATTGACCGACAGCGGGTACTGGTCCGGTGTCGTCCTCTCTTTCTCCATCAGGCAGCCGAGCACGCGCAGCTCGTCCGCCTCGAGATCCCAATCCATGCCAAACCCCCGTACTGGTTCCTGGGTGAGCATGATACCTCCTGTTTTCGTTGCAGGGCCGCATGATCGAATCATCACAAAGTGTTAGTCTCGGGCGTTCGACTTCCCACAGAGGGCTCGTCATGAAGCGACTTGCAAGTGTTTTCCCGACTCTTCTCGTCTTCCTGCTCGTCACGCTCGCCTCGGCCTCCGCGGCCGACAAAGAGGATTTGCTCTCGGCAAAGACCTTCAAGGGACTCGAGCTGCGCAACATCGGGCCGGCCCTGATGTCGGGCCGCATCGCGGACATCGCCATTGACCCGAAGCACAGCAACGTCTGGTACGTGGGCGTGGGCTCCGGCGGCGTCTGGAAGACGGAAAACGACGGCACCACCTGGAAGCCGCTCTTCGACGACCAGAGCTCCTATTCCATCGGTGAAGTCACCCTTGACCCCGGCAATTCCAATCGCATCTGGGTGGGAACCGGCGAAAACGTCGGCGGCCGCCATATGGGGTACGGAGACGGCGTTTACCTGTCCAATGACGGGGGTGCCCACTGGAAGGACATGGGCCTCGAGGATTCCGAGCACATCTCCCGCATCGTGGTCAGCCCCAAGGACCCGGACACCGTGTGGGTGGCCGCCCAGGGCCCGCTATGGAGCGCCGGCGGCCAGCGCGGCGTGTACAAGACCACCGACGGCGGCAAGAACTGGAAGCAGGTGCTCGCCAAGGGCAAGTGGACCGGCGCCACCGACCTGGTCATGGACCCGCGCGACCCGGACCGGCTCTACGCCGCGCTCTGGCAGCACGCGCGCAGCACGGCCGCCTACATGGGCGGCGGTCCCGAGTCCGGCATCTACCGCTCGGATGACGGCGGGGAGACCTGGACGCAGCTCACCGAGGGTCTGCCCGAGGGCAACATGGGCAAGATCGGCTTGGGCATCTCACCCCAGCACCCGGACGTGATCTACGCCGCCATCGAGACCAACCGTCGCAAAGGCGGCTTCTACCGCTCCGACGACCGCGGCGCCTCCTGGGAGAAGCGTTCCGACTTCGTGGGCGGCGGCACGGGCCCGCATTACTACCAGGAGGTCTGGCCCAGCCCACACCAGTTCGACAAGGTCTACGTGGCCGACGTGCGCATGAAGGTGACCACCGATGGCGGCAAGACCTTCCAGGACGTGCCGCACAAGCACAAGCATTCCGACAACCACGCGCTCGCCTTCCGGCCCGACCAGCCCGGCTATCTGCTGGCCGGCTGCGACGGCGGGCTCTACGAGAGCTACGACGATGGCGACACCTGGCGCTTCATCGACAACCTCCCCATCACCCAGTTCTACAAGATCGCCGTGGACGACGCCAAGCCGTTCTACAACGTCTATGGCGGCACCCAGGACAACAACAGCCAGGGCGGACCATCGCGTACCGATACGGCGAATGGCATTCGCAATGCCGACTGGTTCGTCACCCTGTTCGCCGACGGTTACGACACGGCCACGGAGCCGGGCAACCCGGACATCATGTACGCGGAATTCCAGAACGGAAACCTGTTCCGCATTGACCGCAGCGTCGGGCAGAAGGTGCACATCCAGCCGCAACCCAAGCCCGGTGCCCCGCCGGAGCGCTTCAACTGGGATGCGCCCATCCAGATCAGCCCGTACTCCCCGACGCGTATCTACTACGCCTCGCAGCGGGTTTGGCGCTCCGATGACCGCGGCGATACCTGGACGCCCATTTCCGGCGACCTGACCCGCAACGAGAATCGCATGCACCTGAAGCTGATGGGTCGGCAATGGGGCTGGAATGCGCCCTGGGACATGTTCGCCATGTCCAACTACAACACCATCACGTCGCTTGCCGTCTCCCCGGTCAAGCAGGGCCTGATTTACGCCGGCACCGACGACGGTCTTATCCAGGTGAGCGAGGACGGCGGGGACCACTGGCGAAAGACTGACGTGGGCGATCTGTCCGGCGTGCCCGAACGCGCGTTTGTGAACGACATCCGCGCCGACCTTTTCGACGCCGATACGGTGTACGTGGCGCTCGATGCCCACAAGCTGGGCGACTACCACCCCTACCTGTTCAAGAGCACCGACCGCGGCCATTCCTGGAAAAATATCGGCAAGGAACTCCCAGATCGTCACCTGGTCTGGCGCCTGGTCCAGGACGACGTCAACAAGGACCTGCTCTTTGCGGCCACGGAGTACGGCATCTTTTTCACCGTGGACGGCGGCGGCAACTGGACCAAGCTCGAGGGCGGCGTACCCAACATCCCGTTCCGCGACATCAAGATCCAGCGCCGCGAGGATGACCTGGTGGGCGGCTCCTTCGGCCGCGGCATCTACATCCTGGACAACTACGCGCCGCTGCGGGATGTTTCGGAAAAGACCCTGCAGCAGGACGCCGCGCTGTTCCCGGTCCGCGATCCCTGGTGGTACATGCCGCGGCAGCCGCTTGGCGGCGAGGGGCAATCGGACCAGGGCGCCGGCTATTTCGTGGCGCCCAACCCACCCTTCGGCGCGCTGATCACCTACTACCTGAAGGATGACATCAAGAGTGCGAAGGAACAGCGCGAGGAACAGGACAAGAAGGCGCGGAAGAGCGGGGAGGACAATCCGATCCCGCCCTGGGATGTGCTGTCGAAGGAATCCCGTGAACCGGAGCCGGCGGTGATCCTCACCGTCCGCGACAGCGAGGGAAATCCCATCCGGCGAATCGAGGGATCGGCCAAGGCCGGCGTGCACCGGATCAACTGGGACCTGAAATATCCGTCCGTGGAGCCCATCGGCAAGACGGCCGGCTACCCGGACGAGGAGGGTTCCGAGCCGGAGGGCTACCTGGCGCCGCCGGGCGACTACTCCGTGACGCTTTCCAGCCGCGTGGAGGGCAAGCTCAACGAGCTGGCCGGCCCGGTCAAGTTCACCGTCAAGCGCATGCGCGAGGGCGCCCTGAAGGGCGCGCCCACCGACGAAGTGGTGGCGTTCTGGGAGGACGTGGCCATGCTGAACCGGGGGGTGTCCGCGTCCAACCAGGCCATCGGGGACGCGCGCGATCGCCTCAAGGCCATGCACAAGGCGGTGGCTCGCTCGCGCTCGGCGCCGGACGGGCTGGACAAGGCCCTTTACGGCATCGAGCAGGACCTCTATGACATCAAGGAAGGCCTGACCGGCTCGCAGGTCAAGGGCGAGGTCGGTGAGCCCACGAAAACCTCGGTCATGGACCGGCTGGGCGCGGCGGCCCTGGGGACGCACTTCTCCACCTACGGACCGACGCCCACCCACGAGCAAAGCCTTGAGTGGGGCAAGCAGGACTTCCAGGACCTGCGCTCGCGGCTGAACGCCATTCTCACCGAGCGCATTCCGGCGGTGGAACAGCAACTGGCGGATTCCGGGGCACCCTGGACCCCCGGCGCGCCAATACCGCCCGTTGAATGACGCCGGGCACGCCGGCAACGCCGCGAAAGAGCAACGGCCGGGACCCTGTCCCGGCCGTTGTCGCATTCCCATGGCGCAGCCGAATCAGTCCTCGTCCACCCCCGCCAACCATGCCTGGGCCTGTTCCCGGTCCGTGAAATGCCGGCAGGGGAAGTGCCGGGCCTGCGCCAGCACCTCGATGAACCAGTTTATGGATTGCCCGGGCCGTGACAGGTAGGCGGTGCGGCAATCCATGAGCACGTCGTGGCTGCTCAGAAGATCGGCGAATTCGGATTCCTCCTCCGGCGCGTGGGTCTCCATGCGCGCCTCCGAGAAATCCACCAGGATCTTCCTGAAGCCCTTCTCCCTTGCCTCTCTGGTGGCGGTCTCCACGGCTTGTCGCCGGTCCGTCAGATCGATCACGTCAACGTAGTTGACGATCACAATCCCGCGTTCCTGGTCCACGTCGATCGAGTATCTCGAACTACCGAACATTGCATTCCTCTTGGATTGCGCCGGGGAAACCCCGCGCTCGCCCAACTGGCGTCGATATCCGCATTATAGATGGAAACCCCGACCTTTGGGACGCGAGTCCCGATCTGACGGCGACCGCTTCAGATTCAGTATCTGCTCATTAGCCGGTGCACGCAGCAACGAAAGAGCCGCCGAACCCCATGGCCCAACCCATTGTCCGGGACATTGCTCCGGCATGTTTCCGGACCGTTCCCGAACGGGTTGATTCGTAGGATAATCGCCACTGCGGGATGGTCCGCGTTCCACGCCTCTTCGCGAGGAGGTAGACTCAATGGCCAAGACACGTGAAGCCAAGAAGGAAGCGAAAAAGCCGGCGCAGAAAACCATGAAGGAAAAGCGCCAGGCGAAGGCCGAAAAGAAGGGCAAGATGAAGTAGCGGTCTTGGCGACCCGGGAATCCGAGAGCCACCCAGGCCGACGGGTTCCCGGGCGCCAAGAAGTCCCGCCCATGCGAGCGCAGCAAAACTCGCGCCCGGAAAAAAATTTTCCCTGGGCTGCAGAATCACCAGGAGTAACGACCCACAGGGATTGATCGTGGCCCGAAGCTCACTTTCGTCGGAACACCCCAAACGCCTGGACATCCCGGGTCTGATCGTGGCCTCCATGGTCACGCTGTGCCTGGGTCTTGCCATGCCCGTGGTCCAGCTTTCCTCGGCGCTGTACGAGGATACGCGGTATTCAGTGCTTATCGGGTTACTCAAGTTCCTGCAAAGCGGCGACTACTTCCTGGCACTGCTGATATTCGTGTTTTCCGCGGTGTTCCCGGTAGTCAAGCTGATCGCCCTGGTTTATCTCTGGTTCGCGCCCACGGTCCGAGAGAATCGGCGGCGCAACCTGCGCATCATCGAGCCCCTGGGCAAATGGTCCATGCTGGACGTGCTGGTAGTCATACTGTTCGCGGGCGCGGTGAAACTTGGCTTCATCGCCGACGCGCGCGTCCTTTACGGGGCCTACGTCTATGGCGCGGCCATACTCATGTCCATGGTCGCTGCCGTGTTGATGAGCAACGTCGCAGGCCCGGAGCCCGCCCTCTCCAGCATGCCCCGGGCGCGGTCCTGGCTGCTGCCCCTGTTGTCGTTGTTGGGCCTGCTCCTTTTGCTGCTGGGCATGCTCATGCCCCTGATGCAGGTGGAGAAGTGGCTCTTCTGGCACGAGTCCTATTCGATACTCACGGGCACGTTGAAACTGGTGATTGACGGGGAATACGTAATGGCTGCCGGTTTCGCGCTGTTCGTGATCGTATTGCCGCTCGTGCTTTACATCAGCCAGCTACTGTCGTGCCTTTACCAGCTCACGGGACGTGGCGGCGGCCGCGCGGTTGCCTGGCTGGTGGAATTCGACCGCTGGGTCATGACCGATGTCTTCGCGCTGGCGCTGTTCGTCGCAATAGTGCGCCTCGGCCAGTGGACCACCGTGACGCCGAGGCCGGGCCTGTACTTTTTCGGCGCTGCCATCGCGGTCTCGCCGCTGGTATCGTTCTGGTTGCGGCGCCTTTACAGACGCGAGGAGACCTGAATGCCGACCGCCGAACAGATTCTCGCCGGGCTTTCGGAGATCGCCAACGACTGGCCGCTGGTGGCCACTCTGTGGCACCTGTTCTTCGCCGGGCTGGCCGTGGCCGTGATCGCCAACTACCGACCGTCACGCCGCGAGATGGGCCTTTACCTGGTATTACCGTTCATCTCCGTGAGCGGCCTGGGGTGGCTCTACGGCATGCCCTTCATAGGCGCCAGCTTCGCCTTCACCGGCCTGCTCCTTTACCTGGCCACCTTCTTCCTGGGTCATGACGAGGCCGCGCCGGGTCCGTCCTGGATGGTCGCGGCGGGCGTCGTGCTGTTCGTCGCCGGCTGGGCCTACCCGCATTTTCTCGATACGGTATCCAACTGGCCCTATGCCTATCGCGGGCCGGCAGGACTCATCCCCTGCCCCACCCTGCTGGTGCTGACCGGGTTCACCCTGGTGCTCGGTGGCCTGGGCTCGGGGGTATGGTGCTGGACACTGGTGGTGCTTGGCATGGCCTACGGCCTGATGGGCACGCTGTGGCTGGACGTGACACTGGACTGGGTTCTGGTGGCCGGCGCCGCGCTGCTGGCGATGGCGCGGCTGCTGGCAATGCCGCATGCACCCAAGACAACCGAACCGGTTAAGCGCAAGGATGAGCGCATCGAGCCGCGCATGCCCGCCTGACCGGACTCGACGCGGCGCGCCGCACCTGTCGTCCCGCAGCGACAGGTTTTCGCCCGGGACGGCCTGTGGACCGCGGTATGCAGGCTCCACGCCCGCTGGACCGGTTCTTGCTTGTATGCTCCAAGGAATCGTCACTGCGAGGAGAAGCTCTCATGAGTACGAGAACAACCGCGCGATCCTTTTTCACCGGCGCCGTGGCGGCGCTGTTCCTGTGGGCCGCCGTGCCGATGCCGGCGGCGAAAGCCAACGTGATTGGTACCGACGCCTCGGTACAAGCCGCGCAACACGCGCAGGTCAAGGATCGGCTGCACGAGTTGCTGGCCCGGGATGACGTCCGCCAGGCGCTCGTCGATCAGGGCATCGACCCGGCCGAGGCCCAGGCGCGGGTGGACGCGCTCACCCCTGCCGAGGCCCAGCGGCTCGCCGGGCGCCTCGACCAGCTCCCGGCCGGCGGCAACTCCCTGGTAGGCGCCGTGGTGTTCATCTTCGTGTTGCTGCTGGTCACCGACCTGCTGGGCCTGACGGACTTCTATCCGTTCACACGCTGAGCGCGACGGGTCCGATATGCTTCCGAACAACCGGGCCGGTACGCCGGCCCGGTAACCGAAATGCCAAGGAGTAAAACCATGCATGCCAACAACAAGTGGTACAGGCAGTTCTGCGGCGCGCTAGTGGCGGTATTCCTGTGGGCCGCCGTTCCGATGCCCGCGGCGCAGGCCAGCGTGGTGGGAACCGACGCCTCGGTGCAGATCGCCCAGCACGCACAGGTCAAGCAGCGGCTGCACCAGTTGCTCGCGAGGGACGACGTCCGCCAGCAACTCATTGCATACGGCATCGACCCCGCCGAGGCGGATGCGCGAGTCGATGCCCTGACGCCTGCCGAAGCCCAGCGCCTGGCGGGCCGGCTGGATGACCTGCCGGCCGCCGGCAGTGACCTGATCGGCGCGCTGCTGTTCATTTTCGTGCTGTTGCTGATCACGGACCTGCTGGGCCTGACCGACGTCTATCCGTTCACGCGATAGTTGCGCCTCCGCCGCTCCGTGCGCTTAACGCGGTACGCATTGCCACTGTTGGCCGTGCTGGCCCTGGGGGGCTGTGCTTCCCTGCGCCCGGTGCCCATGCCGGAACAGGTGCCCACCGAGGGTGAGACCCAGGTCCCGGTCACGTTCTTTCCCCAGGAAAAGTACCAGTGCGGCCCCGCGGCGCTGGCCATGGTGCTGGACTGGAGCGGGCTGGAGATCGAACCGGCGGACCTGACTGTGAGCGTGTACACGCCGTCGCGCAAGGGCAGCCTGCAACCCGCGATGGTCACCGGCGCGCGCCGCAGGGGCCGGGTGGCCTACCCGATCCACGGTCTCGATGCCCTGGCCACGGAACTCGAGGCCGGCCACCCGGTGATCGTGCTTCAAAACCTGTCGCTGCCGATCTGGCCACGCTGGCACTACGCCGTGGCGGTGGGCCTGGACCCTGCAACGGACCAGGTGCTCTTGCACTCCGGGCTCACGCCCCAGCGACGCATGGGACTGCGCACCTTCATGAATACCTGGCGCCGGGGCGAGTCCTGGGGCCTGTTGGTGCTCCCGCCCGATGAATTGCCGGCCACGGCCGATGCCCTGGACTGGGTAACGGCGGTCTCCGGTGTGGAAGACGCCGGCCAGGCGCGGGCGGCACTGGTTGGTTATCGCACGGCGCTGGCCCGGTGGCCGGACTACGTGCCGGCCTGGATGGGACTGGGCAACGTGCGCTACGGGCTGGGGGAGCCAGCCACGGCAAAAGCGGCCTACCGGCAGGCGGTGACGCTGGACCCCGGCTATGCGCTGGGCTGGAACAATCTGGCCCAGACACTGGCGGACCTGGGCGAGCACCAGGCGGCGCTGGCTGCGGCGCGCCGGGCCGTGGCCCTGGGTGGGCCGTACAGGGACGAATTCGAATTGACTCTCGAAGAAATCGAGAAATAGCGGGCCGGGCTAGCGCGGCATCTGGAAGCCACCATCCTGGCCGCCCTGGCCTCCGAACTGACCGCCGCCCCCGCCGAGCTGGTCCGGGGTGACGATGGAGGACGCCGCCTCCCTCCGCAATTCCTTGAGCCGCTCCATGGTCTCGTCCGCGGCCTTGCGCGCGGCCTCGCCGAACTTCTCGACGGCCCGTTCCAGCCCATCCGCTTCCAGCTCGAAGTGCAGCGGCAGCGTTCCGGCCGGGGTCATCATCTGCGCCTGGCCCACCCAGATCACCTGCCGGGAGTCATCCACGCTGCCGTCGCTTTTGACCGGCGTCATCCGATGGATAGTGCCCACCCGGCGGTCGGTGAACACGTCTTCCCGGTACAGGGCGCCGGAGTCCATGTTGATGTCCATCTGTTGCCTTTCGTCTTCCGCCATGCTCTATCACCTCTGAAGGATTCGTCGGTCCGGAGCGAATCAATCGGCATCCGGCTCGTCACTCAGGTCCACCACGGCATCGGGCTTGATCCGCGCGGCCTCGCTGGCGATGTCCGCGTCCACCAGGAGATAGCGGCGCCGCAACTTGACGATGCCCAGCCGGCCTTCGGCAATCGCATCGCGCTGCGCCTCGGTGACGTACAGTCGAGTAATGCGGTCGCCGTCCCGGAAATGGCGTGGGAGATCCGCGTCCGGGTCGTTCCGGGCGCAATCCCCCAGCAGTGCCTGCAGCTGGTCGTTCTGCGCCTTGCGCCGGGCGTCCTCGCGCATCTTGGCGCGCTTGCGCTCTTGGTCGGCGCGCTGTTCCTCCCGATCCCGGATGGCGTAGGCCTTTTCCAGGCTGATATTCGGATCGTTCGCCGCGCGCTTTCCGCCCCGCTTGTCCCTGCCCTTGCCGTCCCGATGCTTTGGTTTCTTCGGGGCCGGCCTGGCACTGGGCTTGAAACCCGCCTTGATGAGTTGATCGCGCAGAGAATCGGCCATGCGTGAGGGACCACTATCGCGAAGCGCACATGGTAATTAACGCGGCTCCCCGACACCAGCCGGAAGGTCGGTTCCCCGTCGCTCGCCCATGGCCGACAATGGCCGCCGGGTGGAGGGGGTCGGGGATCTCTGATGCGGCAACGCTGATCCGGCCGTGGGCGGCCGAACGCCTGCCGGCCGGCGCGCCACGCCGCACCCCCCGCTACGGCGGCGTCCGCATGCTCCACCCGGGGTCCGGCACCCTGGCGGCAATCCACGGCGCCGAGCGGGCCGCCGCCGTGCCCGGCATCACGGCCCTGCGCCTGCGCTGCCGGCCCGGCGACGTGCTGGCTCCCCGCTGGAGCACCGGCCAGGACGTGGGTCAAATCCATGCGCGGGGGCCCGAACGTGCCGCGGTGGTGGCCGTCCTGGAAGCCGCGCAAGCCGCACTGCGCCTGGAAATCCACCCGATTTGAACTTTTTTCTCTGTTGGGGCTTGACAGTCTGAGGACTGGTGTTATACTTCACTACAACACCGCTGCAGTACAGCGGCAATTGACCGACACACGAGAGAACGGAGAGAGACGATGAACACCATGAAGCAGACCCGTTTGACGCTGGCCCTGGGCGCCGGGCTGTTTGCCGGCTCCATGCTGACCGCGAATGCGGCCCTGGCCCAGGAATCCGACTTCCAGGCCTTCTCCCGGCACGCCGTGGAGCAGGTCCGCCAGGAAGCCACCACCCAGCCCGGCACCGAGGGGCGCATTGAGCAGATCCAGGCTTCCCTGGAAGGCGCGCGGGTGGCCCCCGGCCTATCCCAGATTCCGGTGCAGGGCGAACAGGCCATCGACTCGATCCTGGCCGACGTGAAGGCGTCGTTCCGGCACGAGGCACCGAGCGCGGTGGCCCAGGTACTGGCACAGCATGCCCCGGTCTACGCCGTGGCCCAGGAAGACTCCGCGCCGACCCTGGAGAGCGGCTGGAGCATCCAAGCGGTCGAAATGCCCACGGTGGACATCAAGCCGATGCTGGACCTTTCCATACTGCTGTTCTCGTTCGACAAGTAAGCTGACGACGGAACACGCCGAGGGACCGGCCTGACGAAGGGCAATATCATGCAACCGAATTGGGATGACAACGTGCCGATCTATCTCCAGCTTCGCGACCGCACCGTTGCGATGATCCTGGACGGCACCCTGAAACCCGGAGACGCCCTGCCCTCGGTGCGCAGCGTGGCCACGGACTTCCAGCTCAACCCGCTGACCGTGTCCAAGGCCTACCAGCAACTCTCGGAGGAGGGTCTGGTGGAAAAGCGCCGGGGGCTGGGCCAGTTCATCAAGGAAGATGCACGCGACCGGCTGCTGGCCAGCGAGCGCGAACAGTTTCTGGAGCGGGAGTGGCCTGCCATCCTGGAGCGCATCCAGCGCCTGGGCCTGGATCCGGCCACGCTGCTCGACCACATCAAGAAGCACTGAGAGACGGAATAGCCAATGAACGCGATTGCCGAAGCAAGAGGACTGACAAAGCGCTATGGCTCGACGCTCGCCCTGGACGGGGTCGACTTCGAAGTGGACGCCGGGCGCATCGTGGGCCTGATAGGGCCCAACGGCGCTGGCAAGACCACGGCGCTGAAGGCACTCCTGGGACTGACCGATTTCGACGGGGAGCTCACCGTGCTGGGCCTGGATCCCCGCGAGGACCGGCCGCGGCTGATGCAGCAGGTATGCTTCATCGCCGACGTCGCCACCCTGCCCCGATGGATCCGGGTCAACCAGGTGCTCGACTTCGTGGAAGGCGTGCACCCGCGCTTCTCGCGCGAGAAGGCGGAGCGCTTCCTTAAGGGCACCAAGCTCTACCCCGAACAGCGCGTGCGCGAAATGTCCAAGGGCATGATCGTGCAGCTGCACCTGGCCATCGTGATGGCCATCGACGCTCGCTTCCTGGTGCTGGACGAGCCCACGCTGGGCCTGGACATCCTGCACCGTAAGGAATTCTACGGGCGCCTGCTGAACGACTATTTCGACGAGCAGCGCACCATCCTGGTCACCACCCACCAGGTGGAGGAAGTCGAGAACATTCTCACCGACCTGCTGTTCATCAAGGACGGCAGGATCGTGCTCTCCGCCACCATGGATGAGGTTTCGGAGCGCTTCTCCGAGCTGATGGTGGCGTCCGGCAGGGAGGACGAGGCGCGCGCGCTCGGTCCGATCCACGAGCGCACCGTGTTTGGCCGCCCGGTGCTGCTGTTCGACGGCGCCGATCGTTCAAAGTTAAGGGAGCTGGGCGAGATCCACAAACCCAGCGTGGCCGATCTGTTCGTTGCTGTCATGCAGGGGAATGAATCATGAACACCAAGGCATTTGGCTGGTTGCTGAAACGGGAATACTGGGAAAACCGCGGCGGGTTCTGGACCGCTCCGCTGGTCACCGTGGCGATCTTCCTGGGCCTGAACGCACTGGGCCTGGTCACCGCCGAGGTGTTCCGCGGCAAGTTGGAAGCCAACGGCGCGCACATCCAGATCGGCGTGCCCATCAGCGAACTGACGAAGAATCTGGGCGACAAGGAACTGCACATGGTCGGCGAGGGCCTGAACATGGCAATGGCAAGCTACAGCATGATCATCCAGGTAGTGCTGTTCTTCGTGCTGTTCTTCTATCTGCTCGGCGCCCTTTACGACGAGCGCAAGGACCGGAGCGTGCTGTTCTGGAAGTCGTTGCCGATCTCGGACACCGCCACCGTGCTGTCCAAGGTGACCAGCGCCCTGTTGGTCGCCCCGTTGCTCGCCTTCGCCATAACGGCGCTCGCGCAGCTGGCGCTCCTGGGCATGCTCGGGCTCTACGCACTGGCGCATGGCATCAACCCGGTCAGGTTCGTCTGGGGGCCGGCGGATCCCATGGTGCTCTGGGCGCACCAGTTGGCCGCCATTCCGGTGCAGATCATCTGGGCACTGCCCGCAGTGGGCTGGTTGTTGCTGTGTTCGAGCTGGGCGCGCACCAAGCCTTTCCTTTGGGCCGTGCTGGTGCCCGTGGCGTTCGGGGTGTTCAACGCCTTCTTTTCCCTGTGGGGGCTTTTCAACGTGCCCAGCCAATGGTATTGGTCGAACGTCGCCGGCAGGTTGCTTCTCAGCCTGACCCCCATGAGTTGGCTGTCCCAGGACGGGATCATCGACCAGATCTCGCGGATCCAGAGCGAACAGGACCTGGACGTGCTTTACAGCCTTCACGGCCACCTGCAGATCCTGGGCTCGCTCAACACCTGGATCGGGGCCGCCATCGGCTGCCTGATGATTGCCGCGGCCATCTACCTGCGGCGCTGGCGGGACGAGAGTTGACGGGCGGTCAAGCCTGGAGTCGGAATCCGGGCAACGGCCAACTCGGAGGTCGGCCGCTTCAAGGGATGGGATCAACTCGACATTGAAGCGGCCGGGACATAGCCCGGCCGCTTTCACTACCCCGGGTCGTTACTCCACCTGGCCGACCACGATGTACCTGTTCTTGGACTCGTGCTCGATGCCCGGCTGCTTGAGGCTGACGTCCCCGGCCAGCCAATAGGCGCGACGGCCGATGGCGGCGCGCCTCACCACCACGTTCACGCCCTCGCCCGAGTAGATCTCGTCGTCCGGGCGCAGGTCCGCGGCTGCCATGGTGTCGGTGATTTCCCGGCCCCCGTTGTACAGGCGCTCCATGCGCGTGCGCTCGTCAGGCTGTCCCGGTGAAACCGCGGCGGGAGCTTCCGGTCCTTCGGGGTGCGCCTCGGCCATCACCGTGTACCGGTTGCGCTCGTCGTGGCGCAGCCGCTCCATGGGCAGCGCCCCCTGAAGCCAGTAGGCGTCCGTGGAGATCTTGCGCCGGACCACCACGTTCATGAACTGGCCGGAGAAGACCAGGTCCCCCTCCTCCAATTGCTCCGGGGTCAGGGTACGGTCAATATCGCGGGCGTCGTTGTAGAGCCGCTCGAAGAGCTTGCGTTCCTCGGCAGCCGATCCGGCATTCTCGCCGGCAGCGCCGCCAGCATTGACGTCGCCCGCCGCGGGCGGCTCTGCGGCTCGAGACTCCCCCGCGCGGCGCGGCCCGCCTTCCGGGTCGTCCGAGCTGTCGCTGATGCTGTCGCGGGCCGCTTCGCTCACGTCCGGCAGGTGGGCGCTCGGACGCTTCACTTTGACCTTCGGCATGTCCAGGTCCGGCTGCTTCATGTCCGGGCGCTCCGACGCGGCTTCGGAGCCGGATTCCGGAACCGAGCGCGGTGCCGGCGCGGACTCCTGCGCCGACTGGTCGATGCCCGCGGCGTGCGCCTTCGCGCCGCTGGTGATCCGCTTCAGCGTTTCGATGGGATCTTCCGCCTGGTCGGCGGGCAGCCCCCGAACGCGAACCTCCTTGGCCAACACGTTCACGAACTCGATTTTCACGTCGGCCTTGCCGACGCCATCGCGGATCGGTTGGAGCACGCGGGATTTCCAAAGGTCCGGAGCCCTTACCTCCAGGGCCAGGTTTTCGTCCGCCGCGCGACGCCCAATCTCCTTCAGCTGCTGGTCGGCGTCGCCGTCCAGCACCTTGCCGCCCTCGAACGTCACGTCCAGGGAAAGCTCCACGGCGTGAGCGGACACCCCCGCCACGCCCACCAAAAGGGCAAATAATATGACTGCGCTTCTCACTCTCACTCCTCGTATGTCGTCGGGCTCGCCGGCCCGCGATTCTATTTGGAATCCGGTATCCCGCCCCGGGTCAGGGCCCGGGGATCGAGCAGCCTGTCCAGCTCCTCGTCGCTCAGACCGGTGGTCTCCCTCGCCACCTCCCTGATCGGGCGGCCTTCCTTGTAGGCCTGCTTCGCGGTCGCGGCGCCCTTTTCGTAGCCAATCACCGGGTTCAGCGCGGTGACAAGGATCGGGTTGCGTTCCAGCGACTCGCGAATGCGTTGCTCGTTGACCCGGAACCCGTCGATGGCGTCGTCGCCGAGGGAACGCGAGGCATTGGCCAACAGCTTGATGCTCTCCAATAGCGTGTCCGCGATCAGCGGCAGCATCACGTTCAACTGGAAATTTCCGGCCTGGCCGGCGACGCCGAGCGTGACGTCGTTGCCCATGACCCGGGCGCATACCATGGTTACCGCCTCGGGGATCACCGGGTTGATCTTGCCGGGCATGATCGACGAGCCGGGCTGCAGCGCTTTCAGCTCGATGTCACCGATGCCGGCCAGCGGCCCGGAGTTCATCCAGCGCAGGTCGTTGGCGATTTTCATAAGGCCCACCGCCACCACCTTGAGCTGAGCGCCCAGTTCCACCGCGGAATCCTGTGCGCTGATGCCCTCGAAATAGTCGCTGGCCGCCTCGAAGCCGATGCCGGTTTGCTCCCGCAACCAGCCGGTAACCCGCGGACCGAACTCCGGGTGCGCATTGATGCCGGTGCCCACCGCGGTGCCACCCTGGGGCAGGCGCCGCACGCGCACCAGGGTGGACTGTACCCGCGCCATGCCGTCCTCGATCTGCTTCGCCCAACCGCCGAGTTCCTGCCCAAAGGTCACCGGCATGGCATCCATCAGGTGGGTACGGCCGGTCTTGACGGTGTCGCCGAGCTCTTCGGCGCGCCGGTGGATCACCTCGCGCAGGTGGTTGAGCGCGGGCAACAGTCGCTCCTCGGTCTCCAGCGCCGCGCTGACCCGGATCGCCGTGGGGATCACGTCGTTGCTGCTCTGGCACATGTTGACGTGATCGTTCGGGTGAACCTCCAGCCCGTCCCTGGAAGCCAGGTGCGCGATCACCTCGTTGGCGTTCATGTTCGTGGAGGTACCGGACCCGGTCTGGTAAACGTCGATGGGAAAGTGGGCGTCGTGTTTTCCTTTCGCCACTTCCACCGCCGCGCTCTGGATGGCGTCGGCACGCTTGGCGTCCAGTAATCCCAGCTCCGAATTGACCGAGGCGGCGGCCGCCTTGATCAGGCCAAGTGCGCGAATGAACGGCCGCGGCATGCCGTGTCCGCTGATCCTGAAATTGTCGATGGCCCGCTGGGTCTGCGCGCCCCAAAGGGCGTCCGCGGGTACCCGCAGTTCGCCCATGCTGTCGTGCTCGATGCGATCTGTGCCCATCCCGGGATTCCTCGTTGAGGTTGTCGCCACGAAAAGCCGGGCATTATAACTGGATGGACGCCGGGTTTCGCCCCCGGCCGGGTCACGGTTTCCGGCCAATGGGGGCCGAAAACCCCCGCATACCCGGTGTATCATGTCGCCTTCCCCGCTTGGACCGAACGAACCCATGGAGTTGTCGCCGCTCACCGCCCTGTCTCCCCTGGACGGCCGCTACGCGGCCAAATGCGAGGAACTGCGCCCCATATTCAGCGAGTACGGCCTGATCCGCCGGCGCGTGCAGGTGGAGCTGGCGTGGCTCGAGGCACTGGCCGACGAGGAAGGCATCGAAGAGGTGCCGGCGCTGGACGACGAAACGCGGAACGCCCTGCACGCCATCCTGGAGGGCTTCGACGAGCGCGCCGCGCGCCGCGTCAAGGAGATCGAGTCCGAGACCAACCACGACGTCAAGGCGGTGGAATACTACCTGCGCGAGCGCTGCCGCGAGCACGCCGGCCTCAGGCGCCTGAGCAGTTTCCTGCATTTTGCCTGCACCTCCGAGGACATCAACAACCTGGCCTACGCGCTCATGCTGCGCGACGCCCGCGACGGGGTCATGCTGCCCGTCGTCGAGGAGATCATTGGAAGTCTCAGGGACATGGCCCACGAGCATGCCGAGTTGTCCATGCTCTCGCGCACCCACGGCCAGGCTGCGTCCCCGACCACGCTGGGCAAGGAACTGGCCAACGTGGTCCAGCGTCTGGTGCGCCAGCGCGAGAGTCTCGCCGACTGTGCCGTGCTGGGCAAGATAAACGGCGCGGTGGGGAACTACAACGCTCATCTGTCCGCATACCCGGACGTGGACTGGCAACGGGTCTCGAGACGCACGGTGGATTCGCTGGGCGTGAGCTGGAACGCCTACACCACCCAGATCGAGCCGCACGACTACATCGCGGAGATGCTGCACGCGCTGATGCGAGTTAACTCCATACTCGTCGACCTGAGCCGGGACGCCTGGGGTTACATTTCGCTGGGCTACTTCCGGCAGCGCCACGTGGAAGGAGAGGTGGGCTCCTCCACCATGCCTCACAAGATCAACCCCATCGACTTCGAAAACGCCGAGGGCAACCTTGGCGTGGCCAATTCACTTGCCGGGCACCTGGCGATGAAGCTGCCGCTGTCGCGCTGGCAGCGCGACCTCACGGATTCCACGGTGCTTCGCGCCCTGGGCACCGCCTTCGGTCACACGCTGGTGGCCTGGCGCGCGCTGATGAAGGGCCTGTCCAAGCTGGAAACCGATCCCGGGCGCATCCAGGCGGACCTGGACGAGGCCTGGGAGATTCTCGCCGAACCGATCCAGACGGTCATGCGGCGATACGGCGTCGAGGACGCCTACGAGCAACTCAAGTCCCTCACGCGGGGCAAGCGCATCGGGCCGGACGAGCTCAAGCAGTTCGTGACCGGCCTGGACCTGCCGGAAACGGTCCGCAACAACCTGGCGGCATTGAGCCCGGCAGCCTACACCGGGTTGGCCGCCTTGCTGGCGAAACAGGTTTGACCCGTGGCTGGAGAATCACCATTCGGCACCCTCAGCGTGGATGAATTCCTGCGCGATCACTGGCAGAAGAAGCCACTGCTGGTGCGCGGCGCTTTTCCCGACCTGAACGACCCGGTATCCCCCGAGGACCTGGCGGGCCTGGCCGTGGAGGCGCCGGTGGAGTCGCGCCTGGTCCTGACCGAGCACGAGGGCGTGCCCTTCGCGGTCCACTATGGGCCGCTGGAACCGGGTGATTTCGAAAACCTCCCCGAGAGCGACTGGACGCTGCTCGTGCGCCACGTGGACAAGCTGGTTCCGGAGATGGGCGCCCTGCTGGAGCACTTCCGGTTCATGCCCGACTGGCGCATCGACGACATCATGGTGAGCTACGCCGTGCCCGGAGGTTCGGTGGGCCCGCACGTGGATGGCTATGACGTATTCCTGATCCAGGGGATGGGACGCCGGCGCTGGCAGATCAACACCGGCCCCGACGCCCCGGCGACCCGCCGCGAGGACACCGATCTTGACGTACTGGCCGAGTTCACGCCCACCGAGGAATGGGAACTCGAACCCGGAGACATGCTCTACCTGCCGCCGGGGGTGGCCCACCACGGCATCGCCCTGGAACCCGGCCTGACCTACTCGGTGGGTTTTCGCGCGCCTGCCCAGGACGAGCTGCTGGCGGGCTGGCTGGAACATCTCATGAAACGGGCCACCGGTCGCGAGCGCTACCGCGATCCGGATCTGAAGGCAGCCGAGCACCCCGGGAAAATCGGCCGGGAAACCCTGGACCAGGTGCGCAAGTTGCTCACGGAAGCCCTGGACTTCGACGAGACGGACTTCCGGGAATGGTTCGGGCGTTTCATTACCGAGGACGCGGGCCTGCCCGCGCCGGAACCCGAGCCGGGACGGCTGGGGCTGGAACGGCTCAAGCGGCAGCTCGACGCCGGCAAGCGGCTGGTTCGAAATCCCCTGAGCCGCGTCTGTTACATGGAGAACGGCGACAGGGCCTGGCTGTTCGTGTCCGGGGCGTGCTACAGGACCACGCTGTCCCTGGCCTCGCGTCTGGGAGACCAGCACACGCTGGGTTACCAGGAACTGCGCGATACCCTAAAGGAACCCGACGATTCCAGCGTGGTCCTGGAACTGCTCAACCAGGGCCACTGGCGCCTGGAGGATTGACCGGCGGGAAATGACCGAGCGTTCCTTCACCATCCGGGAAGCCGACTGGGTCCGGGATCAGTCCCTGTTGCGGTGGGTCCGGGAAACCGTGTTCATCCGGGAACAGCACGTCCCGCCGGATCTGGAGTGGGATGAGGACGATGCCCACGCCCTGCACTTGCTGGCGCTGGACCAATCCGGCGAGCCGGTGGGCACGGGACGATTGACCCCCGACGGGCACATCGGCCGCATGGCCGTGCTCGAGCCGTGGCGCGGGACGGGCGTCGGCGCGGCGCTACTTGAGGCCCTGATGAAGGCGGCACGCCGGCGCGGTCTCGCCGAAGTGGTGCTCAACGCGCAGGTTTCCGCCATCGGCTTCTACCGCCGCCACGGCTACACTGTGGAAGGGGAGGAATTCATGGACGCCGGCATCCCCCACCGGCTGATGCGCTGCAGGCTGGAACAGGGACATGAGTGAAGGCGAAGTCCGCTTTGGCGAACTGTCCACCGCGGCCGAGGTCCGGGCGGCCTCGGTGGCGCTCGCGGCCGGGGCCCGCCGCAGCCTGCACATCCACAGCCGCCACCTGGATCCGGACATCTACGACAACCAGCCGTTCCTGGACGCTCTGACTCGCCTGGTAACGTCCCACCCCAGCGCCTTCGTGCGTATCCTGGTGCGCGACGCCGGTCCGGCCATCAACGACGGCAACCGGCTCATCCAGCTGGCCCAGCGCCTCAGCTCCTCCATCGAGATCCGCGAGCCTGGTCTCCAGCACCGCGGCTACAACGCCGCGTTCCTGGTGGCGGACGCCCGCGGCGTTATTTACCGCGAACTTTCCGACCGCTACGAGTCCCAGGCGGACGAGGACAACCGCGCTCGGGCCCGCCAGCTGATCCATTACCACGACCAGGCCTGGGCGTTCTCGGTGTCCAACCCCAGCCTGCGCGCGCTTCACATCTGAATCCGCCGGGAGGCCGCGTTATAATGGGCACCGTTGATCGCGGCGAGGGCCCGATGCCCTTCTCCGGCCAAACCGCATTACCGAAATTCTCCTTTGGATTCAAGTAGATGCGAAACAAATCGCCGGGTCCTCGCGCACCCCGTTTCCCTCCTTCCGACGCCATGACCGGTTAGTCGCGTGAGCGAATCCCTGAAAAAACAGTACGAAAGTTCTTATTTATTCGGTGGCAACGCCGGCTTCGTGGAAGCCCTCTACGAGAGCTGGCTGGGCGACCCGGACTCGGTGCCCGGCCATTGGCACACCACCTTCGAGGCGCTGGCGGACGGCGGGACCGACATCGCCCACGCGCCCATCCGCGAGGAACTGGAGCGACGCGCCCGCCTGAATGGCGCCGCCGTAACCGCTCCGCGCATGACCGGCTCCGCGGAATTCGCAGAGAAGCAGGCCAACGTGCTGCGCCTGATCAACGCCTTCCGGGTGCGGGGCCACCAGCGCGCCCGTCTCGATCCGCTGAGCCTCACGGAGCGCCCGCCGGTCCCGGACCTGGAGCCGGAGTTCCACCACCTCACCGACGCGGACCGGAACACCGAGTTCCACACCGGCTCGCTCCAGGGTCCCGGCCGCATGAAGCTGGGCGACATCGTGAGCCTGCTGGACTCCGTGTACTGCGGGCCCATCGGCTATGAGTACATGCACATCACGGACACCAACCAGCGGCGCTGGCTGCAGGAACGCATCGAGTCCGTGGGCGGCAATTACGAGTTCAGCCGCGATGAAAAGGAGACTTTCCTGCGCCACCTGGTCGCCGCCGAAGGCCTGGAGAAATATCTCCACCGCAAGTACGTGGGCCAGAAGCGCTTTTCCCTGGAAGGCTCCGAAAGCCTGATCCCGCTGCTTCACGACCTGATCCAGCGCGCCGGCGCCGCCGACGTGCGCGAGATCGTCATGGGCATGGCGCACCGCGGGCGGCTCAACGTGCTGGTCAACGTGCTGGGCAAGTCGCCCCGGGACCTGTTCGAGGAATTCGAGGGCAAGGTGGACGAGGACAACGCCGGACGCATGGGCGACGTCAAGTACCACCTGGGGTTCTCCTCCGACGTGCACACCGCCGGCGGCCCCCTGCACCTGGCGCTGGCCTTCAATCCCTCGCACCTGGAGATCATCGACCCGGTGGTCGCCGGCAGCGTGCGCGCGCGCCAGACCCGGCGCGGCGACATCGCACGCACCCAGGTGATGCCTATCCTGATGCACGGCGACGCCGCCTTCGCCGGCCAGGGCGTGGTGATGGAGACCTTCAACATGTCCCAGGCCCGCGGCTTCTACATCGGCGGCACCGTACACGTGATCATCAACAACCAGATTGGTTTCACCACCTCCAATCCGCTGGACGCGCGCTCCACGCTCTATTGCACCGAGGTGGCCAAGATGGTGCAGGCGCCGATCCTCCACGTGAACGGCGACGACCCCGAAGCCGTGGTGTTCGCCTCGCGGCTGGCACTGGATTTCCGCCGCACGTTCAAGAAGGACGTGGTCATCGACCTGATTTGCTATCGGCGTCACGGTCACAACGAGGCGGACGAGCCCGCTGCCACGCAACCCCTGATGTACCAGGCCATCCGCGACAAGCAGTCCACCACCCAGCTCTATGAGGAACGGCTGATAAAGGCTGGCGTTGTCAAGCAGGACGACGCCAGGGAGTTCGAGGACTACTACCGCGAGGCCCTGGACGAGGGCAGGCCGGTGGCCGAGATCCTCGAGAACCCACCGGAGGACGAGCTGTCAGTGGACTGGTCGCCGTACCTGGAGGGCGAATGGGACGAGGAGATCGACACCACCGTGCCCGTGGACCTCGTCCAGGAGCTTTCCACGCGGCTCACCACCCTGCCGGAAGGCTTCGAACTCAACCCTCGCGTGGAAAGAATCGTCAACGACCGGCGCAAGATGGCGGCCGGGGAACAGCCCATGGACTGGGGCTTCGCCGAGACCATGGCGTACGCCTCGCTGCTGAACGAGGGCTGGAAGGTCCGATTGACCGGCCAGGACTCGGTGCGCGGCACCTTCTTCCATCGTCACGCCACGCTTCACGACAGGAACACCGGCGAGATGATCACGCCGCTCCAGGGGCTTTCGCCGAATCCCTACGACTTCACGATCATTGATTCCCTGCTCTCCGAGGAAGCGGTGCTCGGTTTCGAGTACGGCTACTCGACCGCGGACCCGAACACGCTGGTGATCTGGGAGGCCCAGTTCGGCGACTTCGTCAACGGCGCGCAGGTGGTAATCGACCAGTTCATCAGTTCCGGCGAGGCCAAGTGGGGCCGGCTTTGCGGGCTGGCCATGTTCCTGCCCCACGGCTACGAGGGCCAGGGGCCCGAGCATTCCTCGGCGCGCCTCGAACGCTTCCTGCAGCTTTGCGCGCAGTACAACATGCAGGTGTGCGTGCCCAGCACGCCGGGCCAGATGTTCCACATGCTCCGGCGCCAGATGCTGCGCCACTCCCGCAAGCCGCTGATCGTGATGACGCCGAAGAGCCTGTTGCGGCACAAGGCATCGATCTCCTCCCTGGATGACCTGGCCGGCGGCCGATTCAGGATCGTCATCGGAGAACACGAGGAGATGCCCCGGGACCGGGTCAAGCGCGTGGTGGCCTGCGCCGGAAAGGTCTACTACGACCTGCTCAAGGCCCGCGAGGAGCGCGAGATCGACGACGTGCCCATCATCCGCGTCGAGCAGCTCTACCCGTTCCCGGTGGACGCCTTCAAGGCCGAGCTGAAGAAGTATCCAAAGGCGAAGGAGGTCGTCTGGTGCCAGGAGGAACCCATGAACCAGGGCGTCTGGTACCAGGCCAAGCACCACTTCCAGGCCTGCGTGAAACGCGGACAGACGCTGATGTACACCGGCAGGCCCCGTTCACCCTCGCCCGCAACAGGTTACCCGTCGGTGCACAAGGAACAGCAACTGGCGCTGGTGGACGAGGCGCTCACGCCGGGCAAGGGCGTGGTGCTGGAAGTCGAATCCTTATGAACAGCCGATAAAGAATCACCGTACAAGGACCCGAACATGAGTATTGAAGTAAAGGTACCCGCGCTGCCGGAGTCCGTCTCCGACGCCACCGTCGCCACTTGGCACAAGAAGGCCGGCGAGCGCGTCAGCCGCGACGAAAACCTGGTGGACCTGGAAACCGACAAGGTGATGCTGGAAGTCCCCGCGCCGAAGGACGGCGTGCTCAAGGAAATCGTCAAGGAATCCGGCGCAACGGTGAACGCCGACGAGGTGATCGGCGTCATCGAGGAAAGCGAAGCCGCCGGCGGCGAGACGGAAGGGGAAAACGGCGAGCCGGAAGCGGCGGACAAACGGGAAGAAGAGCAGGAACAGGAGTCCCGCAAGGCGGAAGAGGCAGGCAAGGCCGACGAGGAACCCCGTCGGGTCAGTCCCGCGGCGCGTCGCGTCGCCGAGGAAAAGGACGTGGACCTGGCCGGCATCGAGGGCAGCGGACGCGGCGGCATGGTCACCAAGTCCGACGTGCTGGACTACCTGGAATCCGGCGAGGAGCCCGAACCGAGGCAGGAACAGGCGCGCGAGACGCCCGCGTCACAGCCCAGCGAGACCTTCGGCGAGCGCCAGGAGAAGCGCGTGCCCATGTCACGCATCCGCGCCCGCATCGCCGAACGCATGGTGGAAGCCCAGTCCACCGCCGCGATGCTGACCTCCTTCAATGAAGTGAACCTGAAGGCGGTCATGGACATGCGCAAGCGCTACAAGGAGCAGTTCGAGAAGCGTCACGGCGTCAAGCTGGGACTGATGTCCTTCTTCGTGCGCGCGTGCTGTGAGGCGCTAAAGAAGCATCCCGTCGTCAATGCCTCGGTGGAAGACAGGGACATCGTCTATCACGAGTACTACGACATCGGCATTGCCGTCTCAACCGAGCGTGGACTGGTGGTTCCGGTGCTGCGCGGCGCCGACGCCATGTCGCTGGCGGAAATCGAGCGCCAGATCGGCGACTACGCCACGAAGGCGCGCGAGGGCGGCCTGGCCCTGGAGGACCTGCAGGGCGGCACCTTCACCATCACCAACGGCGGCGTGTTCGGCTCGCTGGTCTCCACGCCGATCCTGAACCCGCCCCAGAGCGCCATCCTGGGCATGCATACCATCAAGGAGCGCCCGGTGGTGGAGGACGGCGAGATCGTCGCGCGTCCCATGATGTACATCGCGCTCACCTACGACCACCGCATCGTGGACGGCAAGGACGCGGTGCTGTTCCTGGTAGCGATCAAGGAAGCGCTGGAAGACCCGCACCGGATCCTGCTGGACCTGTAGGAACGAGGTATCAGGGCGGATTGTGGGAGGGCCCCTGGGCCCGACTCCGCGCGTCGGCCGCGAGCGGACTCCCACAGAGCACCGGGCCGGCCTCACGCGCCCCGGGGGCGCGCCAACAGACATTCTTGGCATCTGAAACGGACATAGAATTCATGGCTGACAAGTACGACGTCATCGTCATCGGCGCGGGCCCGGCGGGCTACGTGGCCGCCATTCGTTGTGCACAGCTCGGCCTGAAGACGGCCTGCGTGGACGACTTCACCGATTCCGACGGCAAGCCATCTCCCGGCGGCACCTGCCTTAACGTGGGCTGCATTCCCTCCAAGGCGCTGCTGGATTCATCGAAGCACTTCGAGCAGGTGCGCGATCACTACGGGGATCACGGCATCAAGGTCAAGAACCCGGAGATCGACGTGGGCGCCATGATCGCGCGCAAGGCGAAGATCGTGAAGCAGCTCACCGGTGGCGTCAGCCAGTTGTTCAAGGCCAACAAGGTTGAGCTCGTCGCGGGCCGGGGTCGGCTGCTGAAGGACAACCAGGTTGAAGTCGGTCCCGTGCCCAAGGGTTCGAAAAAGACGCTCAAGGCCAAGCACGTGGTCCTGGCGCCGGGGTCGGTACCCATGGCCCTCAAGGGCGTGGACTTCGACGACAAGCACATCGTCGCCAATGCAGGCGCGCTGGATTTCGATGCCGTGCCCAAGCGCCTAGGCGTGATCGGCGCTGGCGTAATCGGCCTGGAGCTGGGCTCAGTGTGGCGGCGCCTGGGCGCCGAGGTGATCCTCCTGGAAGCGCTGGAGGACTTTCTCGCCGCGGCCGACACCGACATCGCCCGCGCCGCCCACAAGGAGTTCAAGAAGCAGGGCCTGGACATACGCCTGGGCGCGATGGTCAACAAGGCGCAGCTCAAGAGCAGTCGGGTGAAGGTGAGTTACTCCGACAAGGAAGGCGACCACGAGCTCACCGTGGACAATCTCCTGGTCGCCGTGGGACGCAAGCCCGCCACCGACAACCTGCTCGCCGAGGGCACCGCCGTGGAACTGGACGAGCACGGACGCATCCAGGTGGACGACGAGTGCCGCACCGGCGCCGAAAGGGTTTGGGCCGTCGGCGACGCGGTTCGCGGCCCCATGCTGGCGCACAAGGGCTCCGAAGAAGGCATTGCCGTGGCGCACCGGATCGCCGGCAAGTACGGTCACGTGAACCTGGACACGGTGCCCTGGGTGATCTACACGGAACCCGAGATCGCCTGGGTGGGCAGGACCGAGAAAGAGCTCAAGGACGCGGGCGTCGAGTACCGCGCCGGCAAGTTCCCGTTCGCCGCCAACGGGCGAGCGCTGGCCATGAACGAGCCCGCCGGACTGGTCAAGGTGCTTGCCGAGAAGGAGCGCGATCGCATCCTGGGCGTGCACATCTGCGGCGCCAACGCCTCGGAGCTCATCTCCGAGTGCGTGGTGGCCATGGAGTTCGGTGGCTCCAGCGAGGACCTGGCGAGCATCATCCACGCCCACCCCACCCTGTCGGAGGCCGTGCACGAAGCGGCCCTGGCGGTGGACAAGCGGGCCATCCATCGGGCCAACTGACGACAGGATGTCGTCATCCCGGACAGGCCATGGATGGCCGTTGATCCGGGATCCCTGACAGGATGTCGTCATCCCGGACAGGCCATGGATGGCCGTTGATCCGGGATCCCTGACAGGATGTCGT
>Ga0102944_1000492_pt1 | contig 30416 bp, 38 predicted proteins | sample SalPonD_shore_MG_FD_78172 | JGI IMG/M metagenome (GOLD analysis project Ga0102944, IMG submission 78172) | Salt pond soil microbial communities from South San Francisco under conditions of wetland restoration - Salt Pond MetaG... | ecosystem: Environmental > Aquatic > Marine > Intertidal zone >... | reverse complement strand
TCCGATCTTTTTATAAACCCAATCGTAATGCTTCCGGGCTATTTGCCGGGCCTTAGAAATCCGCGGCTCCGTTCTGTGGGCGGTATCAACATTAGCTTCGATAAATTCCCAACAGTTCGGGCCGTCACAATGCAGTTCCGTAAGAATTAAAGAACTCATAGTTAAAAGAAGTCCAAGTCTTCGGGGCATTCCCCTTGGCTATAAGCTTCATACACATCTTCCAACGTCACATGTATTGTTGGTTGGTCGGGTTCCTGCTGAGTTACCGAATAGAACAGCGCATTTTCTTCCCCTATTTCATCTTTCGCAAAAGCATACAGGTTGCTAAGCAATTGAAATTCTTTGCCGTACTGTTTGCCGCTTCCGTCTTCCACAATACGAAGTGCAATTTCGCGCGCCGATCTTTTTTCATGTCCCACAATTAATTCGTCATGAATCCAAAGGGCCAAATGTTCTAAGTCCCATTGTCCCGGGGTTTCTCCGTGCCGGCATCGCCATTTCGGTTCTTGCCATTTCTTTTCAAATTCCCGGTACTGTGATTTTCCCGGTATGAAATCCATGATACATTGATTAGGATGATTGATACTTGGATGCGGGGCATCGGTATCACCTATATAAAACATGACTTGCCAATTTAGGTGCCCGTCGTACGTTTCGGCAACGCGGCCGCTATCAGGGAACGGGTATTCTTCGGGCAATACTTTCCATTTAATCCCTTCACTTGGCAATAGGTTTATGAACTCAGATAGGGAAGTCATAAATGTTTCAACTACTACTTTTTTTTCCTGATTAAACTTTGTCCTAATCAGGCTTTTGCGGTGCTTGGATTCGTTGCGTTCCTTTTCCTTAACGTCGTTTACAATGTCTTTAATTTTTCCCATGGCATTAATTTTTTTGATCAAATTCTTCGATTTTACTTAGGCTATCTTTCAGCCGTTCGGCATCATCCAAGTAGAAAAACTTGAATTTCTTGTGTGGCTCCGGTGAAAATTTACCAAGGCCAACGCCTATCACATACCAAAGTTCGTTCATCAGTTCGGCTACTTCCTCAGCTTGGGCCTTACGCTCAACGCTTGACGTTAAATCAGTATGCCGGTTGATCTGAGAAACAAATGTTTGCTTGTGATTATAGGATTTAATTTCCCGGGCAATAGCGGCCAAATTTAATACCCGATCTATCCTACAGATGAAAGATAAATTCGTGGGCCGCTGAAATTTTTCGATTTTAACTTTGTGTTCTCTGCTCATGATCTTTGTTTCTTTTTTGAATTCGTTTTCTTATTCGTTCCCGTGCCGCCGCGGCTTGTTCGCCGTATGACGGTAGGTTCTTTTTAAGTTCGTACCATTCCCGCCGTTCCTCATCCGTCAAAAAATCTACTGACGAATGATTCACGGTTATTAAAGGGTTTGAATCCTTTTCGCGGGACTTGGCAAGTTCACTTAATTCGTTGAGACGCTTCTTAGAGTCCATCATAAATAGATGCGCTTGATATTTTCTGATTGTCAAAGAAGACGTTCACTTTATATTCCCGGCCGGTGATTAATCCGTAATCTTTCGACATGGGAATTTTATCGCCAATTCTAGTATCGTAAAACTCATGCTTCGGAACCCGTACCCAATATCCTTTCTTTTTGTTGGCTTGTAAGATGATCAACACATAGTTCATGGGCGGGTGCTTGGTTGTGTTGTACGTGGGCGGCGCAAATGTTTTGTAGATTACCGTTCCTATTTCCATGGGTTCATGCTCTCCAAGTCCGCGATCTATCCCATAGAAACAAGCGGCCAAAATGATTAGTAGTATTAACGGTTGAAGAATATTTATTTTAGATGATTTCATTTTTAAGCGGGGTTGATTTCGATTTCTACGTTATCCATCTTCACATAGTCCCGGTTCGCTATGTGTTCTAATTCATTGGTAATCTGATAGTCAGGATACCAATAGATTAAACTGTTTTCGGTGAGCTGAATGTCTTCGCTATCCTCTGTCCATTCGATATTGAACCCGATGATAGGCGCGTCGGTCAGCGCTCCGATCTTACCCGGCATGATATATTCAACTTTGCCATTGGCCCGGTCATCTTCGGTTAGTTTTAACCACTTCAAATCTTGAGTATCCGAAGACTCATATATCTCTTGAAAATCTTCGTGCCGGTCATCCCGTAATACGATCATTAAGAAAGTTTCAAACAGGAAGTAATCAAAGATGCTACCTTTAATGTACTCATGTTCTTTTTTGAGCGGCCGCAAAGGTGAACGGAAAGGGTTAGCATCAATTAAGTGCTTGGCTCTATCTCTTGCGGCGGGTATCGTTTTAAACTCAACCGCATGATTCGGGTTCGGGCCAAACCGGGCGACGGTGCCGCCCGGTGTTGGTTTCGTTCCTAAGTAAAATTCTCCGGCTTGATCTTGAATATAATACATGGCCTAACTCCGTTTGTTTGGATTATAGAAATCTTCATGGGCAACCTTATCCATTGCCCTTTTCCACAACTGATCTACAGTGTAGTTGTCTTCGGCTTCAACTCGAACCCATCCTTCACGCCGTACTTGCTTAGCTACTCTCATTTTTCCCGGGGTGTTGGCGAACTTCTGATCTTCCATTACGCATTGCAGAAATTCTTCGACGGTTTCAGCTTCCGGGAAATCTCTTGACGTGGCTTTGTCCTTATCAAGTTTGAGTTCCGGGGTTAGGGTTTCCAAGGTAAATATTTTTTCACCTCTGTACATCGGGTCTTCTCTGATCATCAGATGATCAAAGGGTTTAATTAAGAAAGTTTGCATGGCTTTAGCTTCGGTTTGTTTATTAGTTGTAATCATGGCTATTAGCTCCGATTTAGTTACGTGCTACGTTACAGTTAAGTTTTTCTTCTAAGCTGTTAGCGGCTCGAATGTAAGCTAGTTCTTTCCCCTTATTGATTGTGCCATCCATGACGGCTTCTTCCATGCCGGCAAAAAACGTTGAGCCTTCACAACAGTCAACAAGTATTTCTTTACGCTCTTTATCAACCGGAATATTTTTGCGGCCGCGCTCTCTCATCATCCATGAAACATATTGAATAGTTTCCTTATCCCATTCCATTGAGAATTCAAGAGCTTCGCCTAAGCACTCCGGGCAATCAAGGCGATGTTCTAATATTTCCCATTCTGTTTTTGTAAACTGCATGAGTTCTTTTACTTCTTTAAACTCAGTTTCGGTTGCAAATTCTACCGGGCTTATATATTCAAACCCGGTATATAGTTTGCAAAATGTAGTGTAATCGAATTCTTGTTTATCGGTTAAAATTCCAGTTGGTTTTTCTTTAAAAAAGACTTCGTATTTCATGGCTATTAGCTCCGGTTAAATTTCCAGTATCCGTACACGCATCGCGTTCCGCCGCGCGCCGGGTTGTGAGTGTCATAGACGCAACCATCAATCATTGTAGTTATATGCTTAGATACACTTGCAACGATAATTCCGCTTGGCAATTCGTTAGCTCGAAGATGAACTTGGCAACCGGAACCGATCTGCATAGTTGCTTTCCATTCGCCGCCGTACTTTTGAAGTATCTCTTTTGTTACCTTTTTGTAGGTACCTTCCCGGGGTGACGGCGCTGTTTTCCGCCGGGTTTTTCTTTTGCGTTTATAACATTCTTTCTGCATCTGAAAAATTTCATCGTAAATACTTTGATATGCCTTTGCCGGGTTATTCATCCGGCCGGTTTGTATAAGAACGATTGCAAGCGCGCGCGTTACGCAATCGTCCGCGTCCCCTTTATAACCGGCGGCTTTCCGTCCGCCGTCATCGAACTTAAAACCAACGGGTTCATCTGTAAATGTTTTATTGGGGTTCAAATTAAATCGTTCCTTTAAATGATTCATGGCTATTAGCTCCGTTTATTTGTAAAGTGTTTATGTGTTGCCGTGCGTATAAATATACGCAAACGTAATTACAATGTCAAGAAAAATTTTTGACAGTTGACAAAATCGTTATCGGTTAAGTAGTGTTTTGGCGTCCTGCCATCGTTCCCCTTTATACCTATTGACGAAAACACTAATATCTATTTTGCTCCGGCCGTCCGGTAAGTCTGCTATATATTGTTCCGCAAATTTCTTGCATAAGATACTAGCTTTAGATGCACCTTCCGGGAATATCTTAGCAAGTATTTTAAATGCTACTCTTTCGTCTTTGTCTTTAGGTAACTTACAACCTTGGCTAGTTGCCGCTTTGCCATTCACAAGTACCGCGCCGCCGGCTTTTTCAATTTCGATAAACATGAGTATAAAATTTTAGGTGTTAATTAACATGCAGTATAAAACTTGCTTTGACTACTCGAATAAATACCGGCCGGCCGCCGGGCAAATTCCCGACGGCACAACCGGAACGGTAGCCTCAGCCATGAGAGCCGGCGTTTCCGCCGGTAACCGTTTCTTTTGAAATTAAAAATCTTCCTGAGATACTTCGAACTGCTATGATTTCCCATTCAAAACCTTTGGCAATCTCAGTTTCAAATATCTCTTTGGCAATCTGTTCTTCAAAGTTCCGAACGTCAGAATCAATATTTGATTCCAAGTCTATGATAATATTATTAACATTGTTCGGCGCATGAGTTAACTGCAATTCAACATGATATTCGTAATGGAACGGGCTTTCATCGTCCGGCAATGCTGAGCGGGGACAAAAGCAATTCATTAGTTCCCCGGTGTTTCGATCTAAATGCCGGTAAATTCCGAAAACATCATGTTTAAAATCATACTCCGGGAACTCAAGTAATTTTTCTAAGTCCATCGGGCATGTTTTTTGGGCCGCTTCTATATCCATTTCAATAGAAATATAATCCCTTGGCTTTCCGGCCGCTTTAAACATTTTGTGAGCGCGTTCAGCTATTTTACTTACAATCTTATGTTGATCTTTTGTCATGTCTGCAAATATATCTTGTCCCATCGTTCCCCCGGCTTAATCTTCGGTTATAATGAGTTCAACGTCAACGGAAAGTTGTACGCTGTTTCCTAGCTCAAACATTCGAATAATCCTGAGCCGGTGATCTTCTTTATTTATCGTATGAACGATAGCAGTTCCGCCGTCAAAGGTTTGGTAAGCGTAAACAACTTCTGAGTTCTTACCTACCCATTTTTCAGCTTCCTCTTGGTACTCTTGTTTTAAATCTTCGAACTTAAAATTCGGGTTCTTTTTTCCTTGAATATTTAACATGGCTATTAGCTCCGTTTGAATTAATATTTAACTACTTCATCAAGTAACACATACGAACCGCCGGGCAATGTAATCTTTTGCCGGTACTTCGGGAAGTGTTCATTGACGTATTTTTCTGCATGAAAATGATTATAAAACTTAGCAATCATATTCACATTTGTATCTGCAACTTCATAGAGTTCTGTATTAGGCAATTGATAGATAATTCTAAGAACTTTCCCGCAATGGCCTATTACCCTAATATCAAATTCATCTGAATCTTGCTCATACTTCTTTCTGAAATGTTTTGCGGCTATATCCTGAAAGTGTACGCATCGAACATGGCCGCCGTCTTCAAACAAATCGTCAAGCTTATTAATATCTAATTTCAATTCCTGAATTTGACTAATTGTAACATCATTCAGGGCCGCTTGATTAAGCAAGCTAATTAACATCTTTCTTGTAATGTCTTTATTGTATCCCATGGCTAAGCTACTTTTTTAGTTTGATTAATCACATCAACGTAATATAAATGATGCTTTGGGGTTATGAATTTACATTCTAATATCCGTTTATAAGTTACTATTTCGTACCATCGGAAAGAGCAACTAAATCCATCAATCTCAATAGATACTTTGTCATTAATCTTGATTCCGGCGCGGTCACAAGCTTTTAAATACCTATCATCTAGCTTGCTATATTGCGGCCGGCACAACTCTTTTTCATCTTCCAAGTCTTCAATTTCAAACTGATCATAATTCAGGTTATTCAATCGATCAATTAGATCAAAGTAGATATTGAAAACTTGGCGGTACAATTTTAAATCCGTTGGATGATTGTGTCTTTTCATGGCTATTAGCTCCGGTTTTAGTAATGCTTTAAGTTGTTATAGGTTTCATTCACATTATTTTGCTTGTGCTGATCTGCAAATTCTTCCAACATTACTGCCATTACGATCATTGGCAATCGGAAATCATTTCTAAAGTTTTCCGGGTCAACCCCGCCGCAATTATACAGATGCTTTGCCCGTTGCATCATCGGTTTTTCAAGTCTTCGAATCAGGGTTTTTGTTTTAGTTAAAAACCCTTGCTCAGTCAGCGGCTTAGAATTGGTTATAAAGTTATCTTTGTTTTTCATTTCCTTGAGCTTGTCAGAAATAAAATCCATTTCTTCAATGCTTAGGTAGTAATTCTTTTCACCTACGAAACGAACTTTATCTTGGTGCTTTGAAATGTATCCTAAGAGTTTGTTAGTTGTTAGGTTTTCGACTTTGTAAAACCCCGGTGTGCTTGTAGATGTAAAACTAATTTGTTCTGATAAATCCATGGCTATTAGCTCCGTTTATTTTGTAAGGTTGTAAGGTTTGTTTTGCCGTGCGTTTAATTATATGCAATTGTTTAGGTTATTGTCAACATTTATTTTTTTTATGTTAACATAAACTATTTAATTGCGGCCGGTTAAGAGCCGGCCGCGTTCAAGTTAAAAAGGGTAAACGTCGTTACCGTCGGCATCGTAAGCTGAAATCAATATAGAGTCAAAAATATGGCTGTAGTTATCCTCTAGTTTTTGCTCTGCTTCCTTCAATGTGTCGGCCTTGAAAGTTTTGGTATAGGTACGGCCGGGACAAAAACCGTCGGCCGCGTAAATAGTTGTTTCAAAAGTCCAACGGCCTTTTTTGTTTTTAGGTACGGCCGGCGTTTTCGGCGGCTCCGGGACAACTTCAACCGGCTTAGTTTCCCATTCGCTTTTTGCTATGTATTGTTTTTTCAAGTTACCGTTTAGAATATATTCGCCGGCTTCATCTTCATGTTTTGCAACTGCTGTTCGTTCCCCTATATCGTCCCGGACAAGTACAGAGTTATTTCTATTTTCTATAATTTTAAAATCACGTCGTTTTTGCATGGCTGTTAGCTCCGTTGTTTTTAGTTATTAAGTTAACAAGTTAGAAAATAAGAGCCGGCCGCCGTTCAAAACAGCCGGCACAAGTTTAAAATTTATCAACTGAGACGCCGCCGGCGTACTCATTGACAGATAAAGAATAACCGGCGTTTTTTAACTCATTCAAAATTGCGGCCGGCGCATCTGTAATGATCAATGCTTCATGATCAATAATTCCGTTATCATTCCATTTAGTACCAATTTTGACTTTGGCCGGCGCACATCCGCGGCCGTTGTCTTCATCATTTTGACGGCGTGAAATTAATTCAAGCGCTTTATTTCTATCTGCAATATTCATGGCTGTTAGCTCCGTTGTTTTTTAGTTGTTAGTTGTTAGTTAATAAAACTATTTCATTCCGTTCGCCGGCCAATTTTGAGCCGCAACATTCACACGGAAAAGAACTAAATTCGTTGTGATCATCGCCGGCGCAAAGTTGCGCGCCGTCTTCTGTTAGTCTATCCATTCCCGCTTTAACAGCTTCGTAACGTTCCCGCGCTTGAACCGGCCGATACCAATAATCAAGCGCGCTAAAATCTCCGTTTACAATTGGCTGAAAACAATCATTACAAACCATTATTTTTTCTTTTACTGTAGGCATTTTTTAGCTCCGTTTAGTTGTTAGTTATCAAGTTAAGAGAAGACCGACGGCGGCTATCAACCGGCCGCCGGCCGTGTTGGCTTAGTCTATGTTAAGAATATGATTCGCGGCTTTTTCAGCGCGCGCGGCGGCTCCGACAATCATAGCTTGATTATCTTCGTCTTTAAGCGCTTGAAGCCAATTTTTGATATATGCTTCACTGTTTTCGAAAACAGGTTCTAAAATGCCGGCCGCGTTATTCAAAAACGCCGCGCCTATTTCCGCTGTTAGCTCTTCTTTTGAATAGCTCTTTGTTCGCATATTTCCGTTTAATTCCCGGTTCAATCTATGCTTCGCGCCGGTACTGTGTATCGATTCATGAAACAACGTTTTATAGTACAATTCAGGACTTTTAAAATGCTCATTTTCCGGCATCTGAATTGTATCAAGTGACGGCGTATAATAAGCCGCGCCGCCGCCGGTTTTTAGCTCCGGCCGTCCCGGGTAGTTATCCCATATTTCCGCGGCTTTTTCGACGGGTTCAAAATCATAAGTTTTAACCGGCGCGCGCTTGATTTTATCTTCGTCTAAATTTTCACATTGTTCAATGTTAAACACGTTGTAATATCTGAGCAAAGGAATAGTTTTAACGCGGCCGCGCTTATCGGCATTTTTGAGCCACTTTTTAGCTTTTCCGCGGCTCAGTTTTTCGCCGGTTTTTTTATCCTTATAAAGCATTTTCCAAAATGTTACCGGCGTACTTGATTCACCCTTTTTGACGTTCCCGCCGGCTTTTTTTGCTTGATTAAAAGTGAGCCAATAAGGCTGTGAATAAGGCATCATTCCTAAAAGCAAAATGTTAACGCCGCTATATTGGCGGCCGGTTAAACCGTTCGACGGTAAAACGCCGGCCGTACTCCAAGGTTTTTCCCAAGGAATAACGCCGCGCTCCAAGGATTCAATAAATTTATCCGTTATAACTTTATAGACTTTGTTTTTCATGGCTGTTAGCTCCGTTTAGTTGTTAGTTATCAAGTTAGAAAATAAGAGCCGGCCGCCGTTCAAAACAGCCGGCACAAGTTTAATTTATTTATGTTTCTGAGCTAATCTATACTCTTTTTGCAGTACTTTTTGTAGCTCTTGAATTAAAAACAAGTGAGCCGGCTGAATCTCAAAAGTATTCAAGCTTACATAAAAGCTAGTTCTAAAAATTTCTATAGCTTCGTAGTTTTTGGCTGTGTAAATGATAAAACTTGCAGTTGATGAAGTGAACAAAGATTCGCCGCGCTTATATTTCAGTTTTTGATTGTTAATTAAAAACCATTCGTCAGGTTGAATATCAAGAGTATTTATTAACTTTTTCATGGCTGTTAGCTCCGTTTAGTTGTTAGTTGTTTTGATTAATTCTTTTTTGATCAACCGGCTATAGTTGCCGTAAAATGTGATCTTTTTTGTTTGATGATCAACAATTATAAAATTGTGGCCGTCTTCATATCTAGTTTGATTGTACGTGCTGTTTTTCTGAAATCCGTAAACATTGGCTAGTTTTTCGAGAGTATCTAACATGGCTTTTAGCTCCGTTGTAAGGTTAAAAAAATTGTGTGTTACCGTGCTTAACTGAGAGTTAATATATTGCGTTTAATTGTACGCATCAAGTTTTATTTTTATTCAGGTTAAAAAAAATGCTAAAAAGACTGTCAGTTTTATGTAAACGGCGAAAATAAAACAGGATCTTTTTTTGTGTTAAAAGAAAATAAGCCGTAAAACTTGCTATTTTGATTGATCACTTATTCAGATATTCCCACTAATAGTATTTATTACAGTTAAAAGAGAGTATTAATATAAAACTGTTTACAACTGTAAAAACTAGATAGTTATTTTCGGCTCCGGTTCCCGGCTTTTCGGCTGTCTCTTATGTAGCAAAATATCAAATCTAGCCTATTTTGTGGCTATTTTTGGCCGCTCTTGACAATTGACAAAATGATTTTGACGTTTGACAATTGATAAATAAATATTTTAGGTAAATAACGCCGTATTATTCATTAAATAAAGAGTGACAATATATTGTTTTCTATATTTTGTCAGTTGTAAGCATTGAATACAATTGAACGCAATATTTTGTCTTATAATTTATCTTATGTAAAGTCAGTAAAAAAAACCCCTCCCCTATCGTTTAAATAAAGGTATCAACCGGCCGGCGGCGGCTCATCGTGCGGCCGTTCGCGTTAATTTATGGAACCTTTCAAGAACCGACCCACCCCCCGGGGCAACGAAGGCCGGGCCGTCGGTTCTTTTTTAATATGGTACCTTGGATAGCTATTTTTTATGGGTTCCCGTGGGCGGTGTGGGGGGTACTTTTTTATAGCCGGTTTCAAAATATATTATGGAATGATTTATAATGGGAATTTCGACATTTGCCGCTCAACCGAAAATGAGTTATCATTAAAACAGCCATGAGAAAGAACCTTAACCGTAAACGGTACCTATTATGCCATACGCTTGTAAAAAGATTGATGGTAAAGTCCGGTTGGTAAACACTGCTACCGGCGCCATTGCCAAAACAAAAGACGGAACCCCCCGAGACGGCGGCGGACATGACGATATGGGCGATTGTCAAGCTCAAAAATCGGCCATTGCGCGCAAAGAAAAGCTGAAACCCCAAAACAACCCTTCCTCAGCTAAGCGTTATCGTAATCCAAGATAGTTCCCGCCATGAGTTATAAACAATATTTTAAGAAACAGTCAGAAGATAAGGCTGAAATTGCCGAATCTTCCGGTGAACCCGTAGTAAATCGCTTTTCAGACATCCGCCGCGTTGATGAACGCCGCCATGAAGTCTTAGATTACATGCTTATGGGGTATCAGCCGGAACAGATTGCGGAATTCCTTGATGAAGACGTACAAAATATTGAGAATGACATTACTGAAATTGTGAAAATGGGCTATGAAGTCCGCGATGAAGATGTTACTGAAATACGTGACGAGATCATGCGGATTTATCGGCTTGCGGCCCGGGAATCATATTCCGCTTTCAAGGATTCGCAAGGGAAGGTAGAAACCAAAACCGTGAAATACGGTGAAGGCGGTGATCAAGGTAATGGAGATAGAAACATAGAAGAAGAAACCGTCAAAACCGAACTGCAATCCGGGGATTCCCGCCATATAAAAAATATGATTGATGCCGCCAAGGAAATGGGTAAAGTTTCCGGCGCTCAGAAGCATAAAGAAGTTGAAGTGAAGCAAAATATTCAGCAAAACTCTATGAATATTTTGTCCCCCGACCGGAGCCAAATGCCGGACGATTTCGACCGTTGGACTAAAAAACCCGAAGGTGCTGAAATGCCGGATGACCAAGAAATAGATTTCGAGGACTTATAGCCATGGGCGCAACATGCCGACCTTTTAAAAAGTGGGAAGTTTCCGAACTTCTAAAACAGTTTAATAACCGGTATCAGTACCGGGATAAAGGACTCGTATCTCTTGGCATTTGCACCGGCTTCCGTATTGGGGAATTAGTTTCGCTAAAAGTGGCTGACCTTTATCATCGCGGCCATGTCCATGAGCGGTTAGAAGTCCCGAAAAGATTTATGAAAGGCAATCATCCCCGGCCGCCAAAGATGATCTTCCCGGAAGCCAAGTTCTTTTTAGAGAAATGGTATCAACAATTACGGGATGATTTTAACGGCACCCTTCATTCACCTGTTTTTATTTCCGAACGCGGCGGCTCTCTGCATCCTGATAGCGTTTGGAGAATTATCAAAACAGCGGCGCGCAATTCTAAAAAAATAAATCCGAAAGGCATCGGTACCCACTCAATGCGGAAGACCTTTGCCAATACAGTGTATGACTATTGGGTTGATCAAGCGAAGGCCGGCGCGCGCATAGAACCCATGAGAATGGTGCAACTTGAATTAGGCCATTCCAATATTGAAGATACCTACCGGTACATGGCTTTCAAGATGGAGCAAAAGCCAAGCGATGTATTCAAAGATTATTTCCAAGATTTTCAATTACAGATGGCAGAAACGGGGTAAATGTATGCAACTACTCAATAAATTAAAACGGCACGGGGTTTATGCTTCGGCAATACCTAATATTCCGATTTCTTCCAGTTTCCGAAAACAAAACAGCCGAAAATCTGAATTTTCCGATGTTTTCCCCGCGGATTCTAAAACCAAAAGTTTAAATAACAATGTATCTATAAACGGGGAATCCCTGAATATATCCCGTGAATGGGTTCATGTGCAATGAAAGGCGTTTATGTGAACATCAATCGACAAATAATATAATATAAAACAAAATAAAATAATTTAGAGAAAGTCCCTCAGCCATGGGTACACATCCTAAGAAAAATCAAATACGATGGCCGTATTGGCCCCAAAAGCGCCAACGCCAAAGTTGGGATAACATGGCCCCGTATGCGCGTACAACAGTTAATGGGTATGGCGCGGCCAAGTACGGGGGAAAGTCTTACAATATCCGGGCCTTATGTAATCTTTATGGATTCGACCGGCCGCTTCACATGTGTATCTTTGCCCGGGAATACGATCAGTTAAAAGATTTGCACATTGAGCCGATAAAAGCGGAAATGGGTTCTTTCATCGATGCCGGGAAATTGGTTTGGAACTCAAACGATAAGCAATTCCGATTTCCTGAAACCGGTTCGATTCTAAAATTTATTCAGATTAACCGCCCTTCGGATATTCATAAGCACAACGGTAAAGGTTTTGACATCATTTGTGTTGATGAAGCTCAGCAGTTCACACCTTTCGAGTTGAAATTCTTCCCTTCCCTATGCCGCCCGTCAGCTATTGCCATGGCGGCGCGCGAAAAAGTACGTCTTCATATAAAAGCCGCCGAATCTGAAAAAGAGCGCGACTACTATCAGAATTTACTTGAGAATATTTTTTACTATCCGAAAGCTCTTTATTGTTTCAATTGGGGCGATGCCGGCCATAATTATCTTGTTTCCCGTTTTTGGGAAGGTTGTGATCACCGTAAGAAACCCGGCCGTGATCTGATGCGCTTCGAGCATGAAGAAGTAAAAGACAAAGAAACCGGCGAAAAGAAACTCAAGTGGATTGAAGACCCGCAAGATTTCAGTTTCATCTTTGCCGATTGGCGCGATAATATTAAAGGCGTTAAGGATGACCCCGAATATATTCGTTCCCTGAAACGCTTGCCGGAACCCTACCGGACAGCCTACCTTAACGGTGACCCGTACGCCTTTAGTGGCCTGAAATATCAGATTGTCCCGCCGATTCATTGCGTTGACATGGATAAAAAGCTTGCCAAGTACGGCGGCATTGTCCCCGAACATTGGAGTTTAATAGGTGCTTTAGACCCCGGCGCGGCTTCTTATTGTGCTTTTTCTCTTTATGCTATAGACCCTTCCGGCAATATTTATCAACTCACTGATTACTACAAAAAAGGATTCTCTTTTGAAGAACATGCCGAACAAATATTTTATAACATTAAGCATTGCCGATGGTTAGATTCTAAAAACCTACGCTTGCCGGAATATGTTATTGCCGGAAAAGATGCTTTCCACAGAAAAAGCCGATATGCCATTCAGGCGCACGAAGTTACCTTGGCTGATCTTTTTTGGGATAAATACGGAATTAATCTTGTAGAATGTATCACTGATCGTAAATTGGGGGCCATGGCTCTTACAAGCGCTTTGGCTTACCGATTAGATGATGATACCGGAAAATATACCAAGTACCCTAATCTCTTTTTTGCTACCTATAAACGCCCCAAAGAGAAAAACCCTGATGAGTACGAAACGGTCAACGTCTGCAAGTCAACCATTGAAGAAATCACCGCGTTAAAATCAGATGAGCATGACCCCGAAGACATTGATCGCAGTGGTGATGTAGAAGATCACGCTTTTGATAAAACCAAGTACATGTTACTTGGTTCCAATAAACCCGTTGAACGAAAAAGCGACGTAACGAAACTTTATGAGCATTCCGATTACGGCCGCATCCCGGATTCAAAAGTTTATGGCAAGGATGAAGAAACGGAAGAATATAACATGGAAGATGCTTTCGGCGGCACCGCGCTAGAATCCACTATTTAACCCCAAAAATTCGATCATTATGTATTTTGTCCCAATTGACCCGGAAGAACCGCTTCATAAGCGAATAAAACATACCCGTACTACTGATTTTTTATGGGAAATTCAGGCGGTAGATAAAGATGATAACCCCTTCGATTTCACGGGTTCCATTTTTACGCTTGAGATAAAAGAATATAAAGACGATGCAACTATACAGGTAACAATTCCCAATTCAGATTTTACGTTGTCTGCATCGACCGCCGGAGCAACCGCCGGAGTTCAAGACATCGTAACTATTAAACATCCTCCCGCGGATTTCTCTAATTTAATTGCGGAGCCTTTTGAATATTATTTTGATCTTCAAATTGAAGACGCCGCCGGATTGGTTTATGTTCCAATCTTAGGCGAATTTATAATTCGAGCTAATTAAATATGGCTGTTAAGCGAAAAACAAATATCAAAATTTCGCGGAAGATTGAAGATAAAGTAGCGATAACAAAACAAGTTAAGCTTACTGACAATATAAAGTTTCTTGAATCTCAACGATTAACCGCTTCGCCGCATACGCCGCAAAATTTTTCAGTGGATGCCGTGCGTAATACAGAAATTGATATTAGTTGGGATGATTTAATCGCGCCGTACACTTATGATAGTTTTACCGTAAGAGTTCAAAACAATACCGTCGGCGGCATAGAACAAGAAATAACCGGAATAGCCACAACGTCAATTACGGTTACCAATGTTACCCCCGGGGATGATTATGAATTATGGGTAGTTAGTGTTAGAAATGGGGTTGAAAGCCCTGACTCTAATCATGACTTTGGAACGCCGAACGTCCTTTCTTACTATGCCAATTGGCCGTATAAAAAACAATTTACAATTACCGGAGCAAATGGCGCCGGAACCGATTTCCAAGTTCCTGTTTTCGTTGGTGCAAGTGCTACGGCTACCGGTTATGACTTTCATGTTGATGGCGATAGTGCCGCTTTTCCTTCCGGCAAAAATGACAGTGGGGATTTAAGATTTGGCAACCTTGCCGAAGATACCCAATATCCTTTTTGGGTTGAACAGGTAACCGGCGCGGGAAGTAGCGCTGTAGCTAAAATATGGGTAAAGGTTGGCGCGAATCTTGACACTGATAAATCATTGTATTGCTATTATGGTTATGCCAACGCAAGCAATGTGAGTGATGGCGATGCGACATTTGTTTTCTTTGATGATTTCGAAGGGACATCATTAGATACAAACAAATGGCAACCCAACGCTAATGTCAGTATTTCAAATAGTGAGTTAGATGTTACTGATACAGCTATTAATTCGGTTAATACTTATGATCAGCCGATTGATATTCTCACGCGGCAGAAATGGGATGGAGTAACACAGTTTGGAATTGCGATTGTGAAGAATAGTGACCCGCAATTTACCGTGTTTTCATACAATGATAACGGGGCTTATATCCGAACAAAATCAGCGGCACAGGGCCAACATCAAACAAGTAAAATTTTCAGCACCTATTTAAACAACGGGGATTATTACTATTTACTTTTACAACCGAAATTGGATACCGATACTAATATCAATGGGTATGTGTATGATGCCAACTATAATTTAAAAGTTCAGTTTTTAACATTTAGTAAATTTTCGATAGATGCTACCCCCGGAAATATACAAATTAACGCCGGGTATAATCCCGTCGGCGGCAATGCCTATACTGATTGGATTATTGTAAAAAAATGGAATAGCACGGCCCCTTCATTTTCAAGTTCCGGGGCTGAAATAATAAGATAAATAACCATGAGCCATTCCGATAAGATCAAAATAAACAGGTACTTACGAAACAACATAAAGCTGACCGGTTCCAATGTTAATTACCGTTTTAATGGTAAGAATTTATATGTGCTAGATGGAAGCTTGGCGATGATATTTCAATATTCGCTAACTACCCCGTGGGATATTACAACATGCGTCTTCAATCAATCCATTGACATAAGCGGAGCCATGAACGCCCCCGGAGATATATATATTCAAGCGGATGGAACCAAGGTTTATATGTCAGAGAATGTTGCCGGCGCGACATCGGATACCGACGCCTATGAATTTATATTAAACACCGCTCATGATTTGAGTACCATTCAATTTAACCGAACGGTAGATTTGGGGGTTGGAAACCCGAACTTGGTTGATATTACCGCCTACTCTTTTAGCCCAAATGGCGATTATTTATTTATTACAGATGACAATGAAGATTCTATTTTTTCTTATCAACTGAATACGAAATTTGATATTTCTGATTTCACATATTTATCAGAGCGTTCTATTGCGACGCCCGGCCACTCAAGTCCCCATGATTTATTTATCAAGGATGACGGATTAACCATGTATGTTGCCGATGAGTATATAAATGCAATAAGGGAATACACCTTATCAACGGCTTGGGATATTGGTTCGGTTACCAACGAAGATCAAACGCCGGTAAATAATTTGGCGGCATATAGCGGGTTATTTTTCAAACCGGACGGAACAAGAATGTATATGTATGATCAAATAAATAACATCGTTCATTCTTACAGCCTGTCAACCGCTTGGGATTCAACTACGCTAAGTCCTTTAAATTCATTTGACATGAGTAATCGCATTTCAAAAGGGAATTCAATCTCATTTTAAATTACACTTTGATAAAAATGATTTTTGTGCGTTTATTAAAAACAGTTAACTTTAAATAAAGTACGTTTGTTATGCCGAATCCCCACAAGAACAAAGAGTCAAAAGGAAATATCCACAGCGGCAACCCGGGCAAGAAAGCCCATCGCGGTAATGCTTCCCATGGAAGTATCAACAGCGGAAACCCTTCAAGTGGAAGTATAAATTCAGGAAATAAGGCCCATTTGGCAAAAATTCCGAATTCCACTACGCCGCGAACCCGACGCCCCGGTTCGGCCAAGCACAAAGATATTAACCCGTAGAACAGCGGGTTATTTTTTAATTTAAAAACTAAGCCTACAGCCATGTCACGAACAGAAATCAGGCATTCCCCTAGTCCGCCTAATCAGCTAGATCGCAATGAGCTTCATATCCAACATGCCCCCGGTTCCGCGAATATTGAAGGAATTTGGGCCGGTAACAAAGTGGATGAAGCTAGAGTTATCGTATCCTATAAAGTAGTGCATGCCGGCGATGGCAATGACCATACCATTCTTCCCGAAGAACGATATACCGGGATGGATTCAAATTCAGCGCCCGTCACTGCTACCCTTCCCGACCCTTCCAAAATTAATGATGGGCATGAAGTCCTTATTGATGACGAAGGCGGTTTGGCCGGTACCAATGCTATTACCATTGCAACGCCCGGCGCGGAAACTACGGAAGTAGCTTCCATTGGTACGAACGATGGTAAAGCGAAACTGATGTGGGACGAAACAAATAGCAATTGGGTTGACGTAAGCTAATATCATCATGAATTACGACGGCTTTATCGATAGAGTAAACGATAAAGTCCGCACAGATGATGAGTGGCCGACGAGTGCCAACGTTACTCAAGAGCAAGTTGATATTTCTTTTGTTGCGGCGTTGGCAGTTATGGCTACTTTGCCCTTATCGGCATTTTCATCTTCGGGCTTTTCCAATGGCGCCCTTACCGGCGGTACGGATGTCTATGAGCGGTTAACCCGCTATGATATGCCGGCCGATGTATTCCGGTACCGGGACGATCTTGGTATCAATTCGATAGAGCTTGACGGATTCGAATATCAGCTTTCCGAAGCAATCCCGCTGTCCCTTCTCAGAAGCAAGGCCAAAAACGTACTTTACAAAGATTCAGTTCTTTTTTCTGCTAATGCTGAAAAACGGCGCGTTCATACTTTCAGTGTGGACGTTGCCAAACTGAATTACTTGGCCGAACCTTCGAAGCCGGCACCGGCGGACATTGGCACAACGGCGTTCCCTATTGATGGAACTCAGGCAGAGCAAGCCGCTTCTATTGCGGCGGCCCATGTGCTTGGTGAACTCAAACGGGATACGGCGGCCGCTCAGTTTCAGGCTATTCTTGAACGGAGTTATGATACCAACCGGGAACCCCAACCCCAACCCCAACCCCAAGGCCAATCTTAAATTATGAAACGACCAACTAATCTTACCCCCGGCGTTACATATCCCCAAAATGTGAATGATACAGTTTATACCATTCCCCATTCCAAGCGTCAGAACGGAGATATGCGCGCCGCCGGCGCAAAAATATTGGTTGAAACCAATGATGGCCGCCAAGCTTACGGAGTTGACCCCGCGCAAGGCGGATTAGGCTATCCCGTAACAACCGGCACCGAAATTGAGCTTAACAGCTACGAAGAAATTATGAATTGGCGGTTTATTAATGACGCCGCGGCAACCCCAAGTGACCTGACAATCACAATCTTCTACAAAAAGTAATGAAGAAATTTAGCATAGCGGTTCTTACAAACTTTGCGTTTACCATTGTTGGTATTGCTATGCTCTTTCTGCATCGGGCCTTATTGCCAACCGGCGTTTTTGTAGTGTTGTTATCGATTGAAAGCGGACTTCATCACTATTATGACACTTATTTAACGCGCCGCCTTGACTATTTGGGAATGTTCACTGTTTTAATATCAGCGATGCTAATGATGGCCGGGTTATCCAATTCCTTGAATATCATTTTGACGGCGGCCATTGGCATAGGTATCGTTAAAAAGTTTGGGCCTTCCCGGGTAATATTGGGGATATTATTGGGACTATCATTTTTAACCATGGGCGCGGTTTTGTGGAACAATGTCAGCCCTTATTTTGCGCTTCGGAGTGTGGCCGAAATATCATTTATCACAGCCATTGGATATATGTTCAATTTTATAGGTGATCATATCCATGAACCATTCCACAGTACGATTCATGGCATCGGATGGCATGTAGTTATCAGTTGGGGCCTTTTGCGATTTTCAGAAGTGATCATCTTCGCATTGTATAAGGTATCACTAAATACCAAAATGGCCGCAACAATACAGTTATTGTTAACATAAACCCCTATAAATGTTACAGTTATGAGTAACAAGTTTAGAATAGATCAGATTCAGCCATACGTTTGGGCGCTGTCCCAATCATGGCCGTCTATGCCGAAGGGGTTTGATGGGGATAACGGGCATAAGCTATTGAAAGATATGGCCCCGGGGTATAAATCAACGGTACAGGCGTCTTTAGAAACGCTTGATCGAAAACTCGAACAGGAATTACAGCTTGACGCGACGCATCAACAGCATTTTTGGCTATGGGTTGACCGGGCCATTGAAGCCGTTGGTATGTTGGAAGCCGACGGACTTGACATAGGAACCCGCGGAAAGATTTTTGCCCAACACTATTACGATGCGTACAAAAAATCATCTTCGAAAAACGCCTTCATTTCTCTTGTGAAGCCGAATATCGATATGTACGAATCACAGATCAATCAATCGAATGTTGTTTTTGAAGCTACCCCGAATGACCCCCGCCAAGATGCTCAGGAGATTGCGGATTTCAACCTTTATAAAACTGAAATCCTGAATCAGAATCATTTCAGTAAGACGCAAGAAAATCAGATTCATGATTTTGCGTCGTTTGGAAGCGGTTGTTTGCTTACCGATCATAGCATTGATGAAGCCTGTCCCGATGATATGTTCCTTGAAGAACGTATCCGAAAAGGGGAAGTCATCGATTATGATGAATATATCCGCTATAAAAAGCTGATTAAATCCCATGTCATAAAGTACATTGATACTTTTGAAATTATCGCTCACCGGAACGCCGCCGGCGCGGACTCATGGAATATAGCCGAATCGTTTCAACATCCCTACGTTCATTGGGTTCGCCAAGAACGGGTTGCGCGTCTCAAACGGAAATACCCCCATGTAGAAAACCGAATCAAGGCCAACACGTCAGATATTTACCGACAGACAAACCCCCAAAGTTTTGTTACCGATAAGAATGACCAAGATCAGGCTACGATAAAAACTACATGGATTCGTTTTCCCGTCAGCTATGATTTGGTTGTGCCGGTACGGCTTGCCAACGGAGATATTCACCGGGTAATGAACCATAAAAACCGGTCAGCAATATGCCGGGTTGATCGCGTTGAAGGCGTCGGTATCGTTGATATGCAATTAGATCGATTCGCTCACAATCTATTGCCGGTGACCCAAGCGGTAAATATGCCGTCGATGAAACATTCCCGCGGCATTGGCCTTTGTAAGTATGGATATGCCCCGCAAAAGGTTCATCAAATTATGTTCAACGGGCAACTTCGCATGTTTGAACGTATGGTGAAAGGCGGCGGTTGGTTTTTCAAAGGTGTTACTTCCCGAAAAGAAATCCGTGAGCAACAGAAAGAAGGCACATGGATTGGTATTGACCGGGATAGCTTACCGACGGATTTAAAGAACCGGCCAATCAGTGATTTAATTGCCGAAAACCAAAGCATGCAGTTCCCCAATGTTTATGATCGCATGCAAGTTCAAACGGAACGCTATGTTAATACTGCAATGAGCGCCCCGCCCCCGTCGAAAGGATTTAAAAGCGGCACATCCGGCCGTCAAGATATGGCTCTTATTAATCAGAGCAATCAGGTTTCATCCGGCGGAATCCGGGCCTATGAAGCCTGTATGATGCCATTAGGTGAACAAGTAAACAACAATATTGTTCAATTTGATGGCGAACGGATGAATTTGGAATTCGCTACAAAAGACCCGGAAAACCCCGGTAAGATGCGAAAGGTTGTTCTTAACAAAGTTATCCATGAGGATGTTAAATACGACCCCTACGCCCCCGAAGATAGTATGTTCAAAAGGTGGACGTTGGTACCTACGCTGATCAAGAACAATTTGAAAAGCATGAAATGGACAACCCAATTGTCCACGCGCTCACTATTGCCCAACAATCCTACAGAGCGGCGCCTATTCATGCGGGACTTCATTCAAAGTGCGCTTCAATTTACCGAATCCAAACGCGGTATTCAGTTGCTTAAATGGTTGGTTGAGTCCGGCCTTGGCGGCTTGCCCGGATTTGATCGGCGCATTAAAGAGATTGAAGCAAGTATTGATCAAGACCGTAAGTTTCAAGCTAAGATGGCTCAAGAGGAAAAAGCCTTTGAACGTCAGAAGTTCATGGCCGAACATAAAGGTAAGATGGAAGAATTGGCTCAAAATCTTAAACGCCTACGAGATATTGATGATGACAATAAGCGTAATGCTATTATCGATCTGCTTAAAGCGCTCATTGACGGCGCAGAATCCGATAAGCCTATTAACGTGAATAGTCTTCTTCAAGAAAGCCAAAATACCAACTTATTAATGTAAACCATTTATCTTTATGAAATTCTTAGACCAATTACGGTTATTGGGTTTTTATTATGACAAACCCGGTGACGGCGGCGGCGGTGGTAAATCGCTTGAGCAAATGACCAACGAAAAAATTCACGGAAACCCCAATGGCCCCGACGGAGGTGAACCCGAAGGTGGGGAACCCGAAGGCGGCGGTGAGCCGGAAGGCGGCGCGGCCGGAGAAAAAGGCGGTGGGGAAGAACCCCCCGAAGGCGGTAAAGGTGAAGGTGAAAAGGCCGGCGGAGAAGAACCCCCCGAAGGCGGCGGTTCCGAAGACGAAGACGAAGACGAGGGCGGCAAACCCGAAGGCGGCGCGGAAGATGAGGGCGGTGACGGTGACGGTGGTGAGCCGGACATGTTTTACGACCCGGAAGTTCACGTTGAAGGGAAAGCGTCTCATTCCAATAAGTTTCCTACCCGGGATAAAGCGGAATTTGCGGCTATTCAGAAAGCCGAAATGCTTGCCGATAAGTTGGCCGAAATGGAGGAAGACGATGTTGACCGCGGCGCGATTCGATTGCCGAAAGCATTGCAGGGGAATCCCGATAATTTAGAGAATATGAAATCCCTTGAGTACGTCAATTCGATGTCGGATGACGAACTCAGGAACTTCCTGAATGAATCTGATGGTTCCCGCCAACGCCTTGACATCAAGCACAAGCGCGCCAAAAAAGAAGCCGAAACCCGGCAATATAAAAATGAACTTGAAAAAGTTCAGGGCAAGCTTTTTGATGATCTGCAAGAGGTTATGGACGTTGAAACTATTCGTGAAAACATGAATAAGTTCAATGACCCCGAGCAAGGGAAAGCGTTAATAAAAGAAAAGATTGATGCCAAAATTGACGCTCAACTTGAAGACGATATTAATGATCTTGAAGACTGGATTGACAAAGTTGATTCAGGCGAAATCGATATTTCCTATAAGGAGTTTGACGATCAGAAACAGAAGAAAGTCAAGAATATCGAGGACAAAGAACAGAATCTACGAGAGAAGTATAATTCAGCTTTAGACACATACGACCGTGTTTTTGAGCTGAATGACAACATTGATGAAACTCAAGAGCTTACCGCCGCTCAGAAGAAAGATAAAATGTGGGGCGCTTTTTCATCGATGCAGAAAGACCTTGGCGAAATCGCTATTGAAGAAACGGGTTCCCCCGATCTTGATATTTTAGCGAAAACGCCGGAAGCCCGTGCCGAATTAGTGGCCGCGAAAAATTGGGCCTTCCAAAACGCCGAAGATTATAATGGCCTGATGCACCCGGCCGATTGGCGGGAAGCCCTTGAAGTTGGATGGCCCGCTCACAAAGATAAGATTCGAGCCGGCCGCCAACGCGAAAATCTTGCCGAAGATGATGATGGCGCCGGCGGAGGTTCCGAGGATGACGATATACCGAATCCCGGAGATCAGCGTAAGTTAAACGGTGACGAAGATACAGTTCGCCAAAAGAACAAGAGCAATCTTGATAAACTCGTAGAACTTACCAACGCCAAAGTTGGGTAACTAAAATTTCACTATAAAATAATTCACTATTATGGGTTACGAACAAATAGACGGAGTAAAGAACATCTTGGTTAACGAAAAGGGCTTTGTCCGCCAAGGGTTACGAACACTATCATGGGATGATGACCGGTTTGAATATCAGTATGATGATAACGGCCAAAAGAAAAATGAATGGCCGCTAGTCGTCGTCGATATTGACGAAGACGGTACCGAAGACAAGCGCCTGTTACCGGCGTTGGTACTCAAAGAGCATGGCAAGCTTCCGCGTCAGCTTCCGGTATCGGCTAAAGATTTCAAGGCTAAGAACGGTAAGAAATTGCCGCCGAATTGCCATATCGATAACATTGAATATGTTGGCGATGGCAAATTTGAAGGCCAAAAGCCGTATGCGGAACCCCCGGAAAAGACCAAGAAAGATGAGGAACCCGAAGGCCAACAGGTGCAACATAAGACGGCCGATAAGGGCGCCCCGGAATCATCCGGTATTCCTGATGATCTTGAAAAAGCAACCAATGAAAAGGTTGCCGATACCGCGGACTTAGAGGAAGATGCCGAAGGGGAAGCCGCCGACGATGCACCCAAAGAAGGCAAACCGGAAGTCAGTTCCGGGCAAGGCCCCGAACCGGAGCCTTCTGACCTGATGAAAGGTTCCGGCGCGCTGAAAGCCAAACGTGCCATTGAGATCATTTCCAATTTTGAGTATGACGAATTGGAAGATGTCGGGTTCTATACCGAAGATGCGCGCGATAAAGGCGTACGTGTGACCGTCAAGGAAGCATGGGAAGCAAAAAAGAAATCTTCCTAACCGATGACGGATAAAGGAATAAAAACGCTTCGGCAAGAGTTGGATAGGATGATTCGTTCTATTGAACTCAGTGAGCTTAGTAGCCGCCCTATTTCATTGGCGGTTACTAATCTTGAGAATGGCCGCATGTGGCTTGGCGAATCACTGCAAGAGTTGGGACTAGCAACCCCTTATAAGGATAGCTTAGACCCAACCAATAAAAAGATTGCCGCCCGGGCAGACATCTATAGGGAAACCCTTGATGGCGCGCCGGCCAACGAATCACCGGTTAAATACGTGAAAGAACTTCGCGTTGAATTGGTGAAGGCATCTGAAAAGATACGCCAAGAAATCGTCAACGGCGCTTCGGGTAAGCGATTCTATAAGATTGCGATGTCTCAAGCGTACGTTCATATTTGTAACGCGCGCATGTGGCTTGGCAATGAACTTAACCGCCGATGTACCGACGGCGGCGGGTAAAGAGATTCCGGGAAAATCCCGGATAAACAACCACTTGATGATTGCTAGACGCATCTAGTGCAAGCCCCCATGGCTTACCGGCCTTGGGGGCTTTGATATGTGGGCCAATGTCATTACATTGTTTTGGTGCGGAACTCTAGTAAGAATAGTGGCCTTGGAGGAAGGCATGAGAAAATATTCTTCCAATAAAATTCCCGCCTGTCACGCACGGCGCGGGAAACCCCTGTAGCTAAGATGGTTACAGGGGTTTTTCTTTTTGTAGTTACGCCGGTTTTTGTTACCTTGATGTAGGAACCGAAAGGTTTCTTCCCATCCCATGAACATACGTTAGTTATCGTGCAAGGAAGCATGTTGTAAGGTGCATGTTATCTTTTCATTTCGATTTCCCCGGCGTTTTACAGCGCGCCGGGGTTTTTTATTTGGGCCGCAATGGGTTATATTGCTCTCACTTACCTTATGCAAATGGGTAATCGTCTTGTATTAAGCCCGGGGATTAGCCGCCCCGGGTTTTTTATTTGCATCTATCTTTTTCGTTTTTTACAATACAGTCGGTTCAAGGTAGCTGATCCTACTTTTGACAAAACGATCTTTGTCCGAGCCAATCTTGATTGACAAATTATCGTACAGTCGAAAAGCGGCAATACTTTCGTTGGCCGAAAGAAATGATCTTCGAGTAGCCTACCCATTTTTACATTGCCCCCCAAGGCGAACTGTACCTATCTATAAACTTGAACCCCAATTCAATAGGATTCAGCCATGAGATTCCGAAAGAATACCCTATATACGATTTTGTCCTTATTGGCGGTTGCCGTTGTTATGGCGGCTGTGCAATTTGGCGTTAATTGGCTTGTTAGCTCAGCCGGAATGGTAGTCGCCGTGAAGGGCTTGCTTGCTAAAGTATTTGATGACCCCGATCTGAAACAGATGTGGGAATCAGAAGCATTAAAAGAAGGTGAAAACCAAACAGAGTTTACCGAACTCGAAATGGGTACAACCTTTGCCGATGACGGGGCTAAACCGTCAGAACGTGTACCGGCCGCGCCGATTTTATTTTATGATAAGCTTGCCAAAGGCGGCGGCGGTGGACGATTTGTTAACATTGATGTTGACAAGCCACTCTATACCGATATTCAAGACATCTTGAAAAAGTGGCGTTACAGTTCTCAAGACCGTGTAGGTTCCGAACAGGAAGCCGAACAGGGCCATGTCCGGGCTGTAGTCGATAACATTTTCCTTGCTCTCAAGGAAACTGAAATCAAGCAAGGCTTACAGGAAACCGGCGGTTCCGTTACTACGGCCGGCGGATTGATGCGCCACTTGGTTACGTTAATTTCCCGAAATACTCAGAAGCGCCAAGATGTTGGTATCTTTTGGGCGTTGACCGCGGGATATGACTTTCACCACTACGTTAATATTGGACTTCGAAAGAGCCTTGCCGACGGCGCGGTTCCTGTAGGAGAAGCTAAGTCAGGCGTTTATCTGCCCCCTACTGAGCATCCCAATATGTATGTGTGGCAACCAAACAATGTGATGACGAAGGTTACCTTCTCAACCACTCAGGCCGATCACGGTGATAACATCAATACTGAGGTTAATAAGGTTACTTCGGCGGCCAAGCCTTCTCTTGCTTGGATTCGTCAAGTATGGCGCATTGCTTGGAGAAATAATATTATCCCCGCGCGTATGAACGTGAAGGGAAGCGAAAGCGCCTATTACATTCTTTATGTGCCGGGCCGCGTTCGTGACTTGCTTGAGCAAGATGCTGATTTTATGGACTTATTTGAAGCCGCCTATCAAGGTAAGGTTCGCAATAATCCATTGATCAACGATGATGACCTGATGTACAAGCGTTTGGTTATCCGTGATTCCAAGTGGCTTGAGAATAACTATTTCTCTCTGTCAAGTAACTTTACCGCCGCCGCTTCCGGCGATGGTGATTCTACTGCCATGGTATTCAACAAAACTACTATTAGTGGCGTTGAATGGGCCGATATTGACCCCGGTACCCGTTCGGTTGCCGCCGGCTCTGCCTTGGAAGGTGATTTCAATGATATGAATCAGATTGCGCGTTGCTTCCTGCTTGGAGCTAATGCCGTTGTCCGTGCTACGGGCCAAGATTACGCCTTGGAACGAATGGAAGTTACCGATTACGGTAACAATGACGGTGTTGGTCAGGATAAATACTTCGGTCAAAACCGGGTTGATTCCTTTACCAATCAAGGGAACTTCGATCAGACGATTCAAAGTCTTTGCTTCGTAGTTTATCAAGGCGGCTAATACCCCTTGGTTACCCCAATAACCACTACAACTTACCTACCCGAGTGAGCGCGGGTAGGTAAGTTTTTATTTAAAAGTGAGGGAACTATGTCAAGCAATGCAACCATACAAACGAACACGTTTTTGGCGGATGTCGAAAACGAATTGTCAGACCTTTATATCGATGGCGGCATTACTGCGGCCATTTATAATTTAAAGAACCAAACCCGGCCCATTGTACATGCGTTAATTCAGGCCGACCGATTCATTTGTCTTCAATTAAAGGTTGCCGCTCATATTGCTATTTTTGTCCCATCCGGCCAACGTACGATTTTCTTTTCACGTCAGAAGGAACATGTTGGCGATTTCATCAATCAATATGCCGATGTAAAAGCTACAGATAAAGGACAGTACGCCCTTTTTCTTGCTCAGGATGAGTTTCTTGATGTTGTTTCGGTACTTAGCACATGGGCCTATGCGTATGACAAAATCCCCATTGCTTCGGCACAAGCCAAGGAAAAGCTTGAAAACTCTGAGCCGGGCCAACTCGAAGGAACCCAAGCCCGCAAATATTCTACTACAAGCGGCGCGGTTAAATATGAACAAAGTCCTACAAAGCGGTTCTATTGTGAACCCAATACCCGAAAAATGGTATTGTCAGATTCTTTTGCCGCTGACCGTTGGCTTCGATTCAAAGCACAGATAGCCCCTATTGAGCCAAACGCGGCCGAATATACTAAATCAGAAATTGATAACTATGTTATCCGTTCGCCCTACTTTGCCCGGCAATGGTTACTGATGGTGACGATGCAACGGCTCTTATCAACCAAGGGCGCTCAGGCCGGCGGGTATTATGATCTTGAACAAAAATTCAAGAAAGATGCCTTTGATAATAAACCGGGTACCGGCAATGTGATTATCTCAGGAAGTGAATTGGATGGAAACTATGAAGCCGAATTAAATGATTTTTAAATGTTCTCAAACCAAGATATACAAGAACTTGGCAATTTGCCGCCGGCACAGCGGGAACAATTGCCGTTGGCCCCGGGGGATGATGTAGCAAAATCCCCATGGAGAAACCTGTATAACTTACGCCTACAGGTTGATGGGAATTATGTGTTTTGGAAAACCCGCGGCGGCTCAACCGTTGTAAACTCTTTCTTTGGGAATGTTCTTACCGTGTATCCGTTTCAGGCCCGGGTAAGTGGCGTTATCACAGAATATCTTGCCGTTCATACCGCGGCCGGGCACCTGTATCTTTGGAACATCGGCGCGCAAACTTCCAATCAGATTGCAAGCGGCGTATTTTCTACTACTCAGCAAGTGCAATTCGGTTCCCTTGGCCGGTTCCTGTATGTCTTTGATTATGATGGCGGTGCCGCCAAGTATTACAATATTACCGATGATAGTATTGCCGATTTTCTGAGCTATGATAAGTCCTATATTTCAACCGTGAATTGGTTGGCGGAAGGGCTTGACGAACCCAATATTTGGGATTTCAAAGTTGGCAATGACATCATTGTTTGGCCCAATCAGATTCCTACTTCCGGCGTTGAGATTTATGATTCTTCCGGGCTTGCTCAGGGTTCCCCGGGGGCATTCAATCCCGATTCTTATGATGAGAATTCATTCCTGTATATCTATAATGGGGGAATGTACCTGAAAGATGCCGCCGGCACAGAATATAAAAAGTCTCAGTTTATCACGTTTGGGGACAATGCCCAACCTTTCAGCTTTACCGCCGAAGGTTCCGGCGCCGGGTTTCAAATTAACCGTTTCTATGTCCCGCTGAATCAGGCCGGGGATATTGCAATTGAATCGTATAAAACGAAGATCGATTCAATCAATAATGGGATTGTCAATTTTAAAGACCCTACCGGCGTTCCCCGGAGTACGACACTTGGAAATGTTTCAGCTTCCGGGTTACCGGACATCAATACGATCATGCCCTACAATCCTGATCTTGACGAACTTGTAGGGGTTCCGGCAAACAAGATGCTCAACCCGGCCGGCGATGGAATAATTGCTAACCCTTCCTATGAAGCCCCGAAGATTTACCGGCAATACGTGTTGTTTGATATGCTTTCTGATGGTTCTTATACCGTTCCCGGAAAACCGTTTGAGCTTCAAGGCAATCAAAGTGTGATTCATACCGACGGAAGTACGGTACCTAATTTTACGATCAGCGCGCCGTCAGCCAACGTTGAAAAAAGATTTCTTTGTTGCACCCGATGGCAAGCAACCCCGGAAAACGCTTTTGACCCGTCAAACGAAAACTATTCTAACTCTCCCCTGTTTATTGTAACGGAGGTTAATGTAAATCGTACGTTTGTTAAAGATCGTACTATTGATGACCGCCTGTTTCGCGGCATTACCGAAGTTCAACCGATGAACGGCGGAATCTCTGATCTATTCCATTCCGGTTCTCTGCAACCTAACAGTGTGGCTCAGTTTACCGGTTCTTTGATGCTTGCCGGCTATACCGTAAATCGGCCGATTCCTATTCCTTATACCAATGCGGCCGCGGCCACTGATGGCAATATCCATGTGGACATTACGCCCACTACACAATTGCCTAATAATATGGCATTGGCGTTTCAGTTTGAATATACCGACGGCCGCCGAAGCAACATTGTTGAGACGAACGAATATCTTCAAAAAGGTTCTACAAGTACGTCGGTTCCGGTAGCTTGTAATCAGGTGAAGGCAACCGGAAGTCATCAAGTTCAAACCGGTGTGACTACCGACGGAGATATAACAGTTACTTATCAAGGAATCACTGTAACAGTCTCTTTAACAGTTGCATCCCACAGCACGGCCGCCAATGTGGCCGAAGCTATCCGCCAAGCTATCGTTGCCAATGCTGATATTCGTATCACGGCCAACGTGCCAAGCGGGGCCAATATCGATTATACAGAAAAGAGGTTTGGAGAAGAATTTAATACCAACATCGTTGACATCACCAAGCTTGCCATTGCGGCGGTTGGATACATCGATGTGGATGCAAACAATCTTGTATCATCCGCGGCAACCGCTTCTTATGATGTTACCGCCAATAACTTGGCGGCATCCGCTTCGGAAAATCATACCCTTACCATTGATGGGGTTTCATCGAATCCCATTACTATTAACGATACTGATACAACTCAGGACATCGTTAATAAATATGTTACTGAAATTAATGGGAATGCAAACCTGAATGGAGCTTGGACAGCATCGGCCGTTGATCAAGGAAGCGGTACGTGGCGTTGCCTTATCACTTCAAATGTGAACGATGAAGCCGATAATGGTAAAACAATTTCTATTACCGGCAATACCGATGTGGCCGTTACAGTCAATTCCCCCTTTGCCGGCGGCGATGACGGTCAGGAAACTCACACTATCGATGTGGGGGCAAATACTACAGGTAATATTGTTATCAGCGATGCGGATACCGTTCAACAAATTGCCCAAAAGTATGTTGACAAAATAAATAACGACGGTACTATTTCCGGGCTATGGACAGCTTCATTGGTTGATAATGGGGATGGAACTTGGCGGTGTAAGATCACAAGTGACAACCCCGGCACCGGCGATAATGGAACTGTTATCAACGTGAATAAATCCGGCGCGGTGAGCGGCGGTAGTGAAGTTCCCACAACGTCTTCGGATGCTTCGGGCGGCGCCACTGATTGCGGTGTTACCTTTGATACCGAAGACCCGACCCTTACCGGCGCGCAAGAGCCTTCCGGTATTCCGGCGAAAGGATTTTTTGCAGTGGGACAAGCCGGGCTGATAGCGGTTGACGGGCAAGCAAGCATGGATATTACCATTGACGGGGTATCACTTCAAAATCAAATTACCGTTTATGATACCGATACCGCCGATGGCATTGCTTCATTAATTTCTAGTGCTATTAACGGTGACCCTAATTTCAGTCAGGATTGGACGGCCACAACGACGACGTTTACCGTTGATGGGAACCAACTTCCCGGGGTTACAATGTCAGCTAAACAAGGCGGCCCGGCTTGGAATGGTATTAGCTTTTCCGTCTTTTCGCCCAAAGGTGTATCTGTAATTACAAGTAAGCCCGGGGCCACTTGGAACGGAAATTCAAATACGACGGCCGGCGGCGATGTAGGATGTATTCAGGCCCAAGCCTATATAGATGTTTCAGCTAACGCCCTTGGCGGCGGAGCAACCGAAGATCATACCCTTACGATTGATGGCACCGCGACGAATCCTATAACGATCAATGATACCGATACTACTCAAGGCATCGTTGATAAGTATATCGCTGAAATTCAAAGCACCGC
>Ga0102944_1000490_pt1 | contig 30475 bp, 23 predicted proteins | sample SalPonD_shore_MG_FD_78172 | JGI IMG/M metagenome (GOLD analysis project Ga0102944, IMG submission 78172) | Salt pond soil microbial communities from South San Francisco under conditions of wetland restoration - Salt Pond MetaG... | ecosystem: Environmental > Aquatic > Marine > Intertidal zone >... | reverse complement strand
TTTTAAAGTTATCGTGATTAATTCGGGTTACAGAAAGATTGTTTTACACAAATAACAGATGTGTTTTTAAAGTATCATAATCATCTTCTTAAACAAATCTCACGTTAATTAAGTTATGATACATTTGAAATACGTACAGAATTGGCTATAAAGCAGTAATAGTATAGTTATAGAAATCACATGCTGTATAAGTATTTAGAATGTTGATACACGGATCTGGTGATTATTAAATTAATTATTTTGGTTTCAAATCTACTATTGTAGCCCCCCAGCTGCCACCATCAATTCCGGCTAAATGATAATCAACTACATAGGGATTTTTTTTCAGTATGGAGTGCACCTTTTGTCTTAAAACACCGGTTCCTTTGCCGTGTATGATGCGAAGATGCAATATTTTTCTCTTACGGCATTCTTTGATGTAATCAGGGACGAGATGTTTAACATCACGAGGATTGAATGTGTGTAAGTCTAATGTTCCGTCAATTGGAAATTGTACTGGTCCGTTGCTCATAACTGTAACTTTATAATTTGTTACTATTTATCACTATAATTTTTGTAGTATCTATATGTAAATGTAACTTCATTGTTGTAACGAAAAAAGGAGGAAATACTTATGAGGATAAAGAAATTTGTATTCGGAGTGATCATTTTGATAATATCCGGTTTCTTTATGACTGTTCAGGCACAGAAAAAGAATTTCGATCCATATTCATCACCGCTGGCCCATACATTTTCAATTGTAGCAAAAGATGCCCAAACAGGTAATATAGGGGTAGCTGTACAATCACATTGGTTTGCCGTAGGTACCTCGGTAACATGGGCTAAAGCAGGAGTAGGAGCTGTCGCCACACAATCGTTTGTAAATCCAATGTACGGTCAGATGGGCCTGGAATTAATGCAAAAAGGTTTATCTGCCAAACAAACATTAGATTCGCTCATATCGACCGATGACGGTCGAGATTTTCGGCAAGTTGCGATGATAGATGCTTCGGGCAGGGTAGCGGTGTATACAGGAAAAAAATGTGTGGCAGATGCTGGAGACATGCAAGGGGATCAATTTTCCGTTCAGGCAAATATGATGTTAAGAAACACTGTGTGGCCGGCAATGGCAAAAGCATTTCGTGAAAGTGAGGGTAAACCACTTGCCGAACGCCTGGTTGCAGCACTTGAAGCAGCACAAGGACAGGGTGGAGACATACGAGGACAACAATCGGCGGCGGTACTTGTTGTCAGGGGCATGGCAACGGGTAAAAAATGGGAAGATCGCCTGGTTGATCTCAGGGTGGATAATTCACTAACTGCAGTTCATGATATCGTTGAGCTACTTAAGGCACAACGGGCTTATGAGCACATGAATAATGGTGATCTGGCAACAGAGCATGGGGATACACAAAGAGCCCTTGAAGAATATGGTGCAGCCGAAAAAATGTTTCCGGATAATCTCGAAATGAAGTACTGGCATGCCGTGCAGCTCGCTAATATGGGTCGGGTAAAAGAATCACTGCCGTTATTTAAGGAAGTATTTGTGCGTAATGTACACTGGATGGAATTGACGAAAAGATTAATCCCTAATAAGTTACTTGACGTGAATCAGGATCAATTAAAAATGATCCTGAATAGTGTCAATAATTAGAATATAATGCCTGTTATTCGATAGCATCATCTGCCAATTTGGCTCTCAGTTTACTTTTATGGTAACCATAAGAGAAATAAATTACGAGTCCTATAATTAACCATAAAGCGAAACGCAGCCAGGTTATCCAGGGGAGTCCGAACATTAAATAGAAACAGGCTATTATTCCAAAGACAGGTACAAAAGGTACCAAGGGAGTACGGAATCCACGTTCCCGGTCGGGATCTTTAATACGCAATATGATGATGCCGGCGCATACAAGGATGAAGGCGAAAAGGGTACCAATATTTGTTAAATCAACCATTTCATTTATTGTAGTGAACATAGCTGTTACACCTACGGCTACACCTGTTAAAATGGTGGTAACGTGAGGAGTATGAAATTTCGGGTGTACTTTAGAAAATACTTTTGGAAGGAGTCCGTCACGAGACATCGAGAAGAAAATTCGTGGTTGGCCCAGTTGAAAAACAAGCAGTACGGCTGTATGTGCAATAACAGCTCCAAAGGCCACAACGCCAACTATGAAATTGCCCCACTGTTGAATATTAGCATACTGAAGAGCTAAAGTCAGTGGCTCTGCCTGAGATGTTGAAAGTGTATTAACTAATGCTTTATAAGGTATTATGCCGGTGAAAACCGCTGCTACTACTATATAAATGACCGTACAGATAATCAGCGACCCGATGATACCAATTGGCATATCTCGTTTAGGATTTTTTACCTCTTCAGCTACTGTTGATACGGCATCAAAACCGATATATGCAAAAAACACGATTGCTGCTCCGGCCTGAATACCTGCCCATCCATTTGGTGCGAAAGGACTCCAGTTGGCAGGTTTAACATAATTAAAACCAACGATTATAAAGATTGCCAGTACGATAAGTTTTAGAACGACCATGCCGGAATTAAACTTGGCACTTTCTTTGACCCCTACAACCAGGATTATTGTGATAAACGCAACGATAGCAAACGCAAGGAAATTGAAGACGATCGGTATCCCGAATATATGCGGGGCATGTTCAATTAATCCCGGTATCCTGGTCGCCGTCTGGTAATCGGTCGAAAACCAGTTGGGTATATGAATCCCAAATCCCGCTACAAATGTTTTAAAATAATTGGCCCAACTAATGGCTACAGCCACGTTACCAACGGCATACTCGATAATTAAATCCCATCCGATAATCCATGCTACAATTTCACCCAGGCTGGCATAAGAATACGTATAAGCACTACCGGAAATAGGAACCATGGCGGCAAATTCAGCATAGCAAAGCGCCGAGAAGCCGCAAGCGACAGCGGTTAAAACAAAAGAAAGCATCAGGGCAGGACCGGCACCTGGTCGTGCGGCATCACCGGCGGCAGCGGTACCTATCGTAGCAAAAATACCAGCACCAATAATAGCTCCGATACCAAGCATGACAACATCGAATGATCCCAATGCCCGGACCAGTTTATTACTGCTTCCTTCCTCGCTGTCTTTAAGTATGGAATCTATGTTTTTAACCTTGAAATAATTTTTCCTCATACGTAATCACATATAATTGGGTGAGAGTCTGTTATCCTTCCAAAACAGTATATTAAAAGGCAAGAATACACAAAGGGTAGAGAAAAGTCAATTGGGATAAAATCAGGTTATTATTGAAGTAAGAGATCATTTAATGAGTGTGCTTTCATTTCGTATTTGGATGATCCCCCAAGCAAAGTCGTTGTTATTTCACAGAATAGTTACGGTGAACCTTTAGGATAAACAGGTAGATCGGTATACCTGATTGGATTTGTTAAATTTTGTTAAATGGAAAGCGAAGCAGGAAAATGTGGGGAATACTCACGATAGTATTCAGGCAACAACAGATTTGGTTCCTTTATTGTTCAATAAAACATCCGGAAATTGGCAAAGAAATTAACCGAATAAGATCAGTCTTCTGCGGCAATAAGATCTACACAATCACCATTTAAATCTTCTTTGCATTTTTCAAATTCAAATTCCAGTGTGGAATGACCGATATTAAAATGTTTATCAAGACGATTTTTTACCATACCCTTTATTTGTTCCATATCATCCAGATCACGTTTATCAATATGAATATGAGCTTCCAGGCAGGTGTTGTTCTCGTCAATTTTCCAGATATGTATATGATGAATATTATTCACACCCTCAATGGTGCTGATATCCCTTGCCAATTCTTCAAGATCGAGATTCCCGGGTGTGCTTTCCATAAGAATGCTGATAGTTTCTTTTAACATTATGTAACTTTCAACAAGGATATAGATGGCAATACCAATGGTTAATAATGTGTCTACTATATAAATCTGATAATACATTATCAAAATACTGGCTATGATAACACCAACCGACGATAGCGTATCCGAAAGTATATGTAAGTAAGCACTCCGGATATTGATGTTCTCTTTTGATCCTTTAAATAGAAGCCAGGCGGTTAGAAAATTACCGATTAAACCTATAATGGCAACTATCAGCATAATGGGCCCATTGATAGGTTCAGGCTCAAAGAAACGATGTATACCTTCCTGTACAAGGTAAAGGGAAACAATAACAAGAATAATCAGATTGATAAACGCACCTATTATTTCCGCTCTTTTATAACCAAAAGTTTTGGCTTCATCTGCTTCCTTTTTGGATATCCGGCGGGCGCCGTAGGATATTCCAAGTGAAGCCGTATCGCTGAAATTGTGTAATGCATCCGATAACAAAGCCAAACTATTGGACAGGATACCACCAATAACTTCAGCGAGTGTGATTATAAGGTTCAAGAATATGGAGATAATTAATCGACCACTGTTAACATCTTTACCGTGAGTGTGATGCGCATGTCCGTGGTTGTGTTTGTGAAGAATCTCACTTTGTTCCGGAGTCTTATCTTGGGACTCTAAGTTCATATAATTATTGCCGTAAAACGTTTAATACAGTATTAAGTATAATGATAAAATAAGGTTAATACTTATTAATTTCATAAAAGCTAAATGAACGCGGGTAGTAGTGATTTAAAATGTTCTCAAGATTTGCATCAATATATACAAAGGCAGCTTGTTAGATAATGTGAGATGGTTAGTAATTTAATGGATAAACAAAAAAAGCTCCCTGAAATTCAGGAAGCTTTCTCTTAAAAAAATAATATATAATTCTTAGGCTTGTTTCTTAACCCATGATGTGCAATGCCCTTTAGGATTAATGGGTCCTGCTACAACTGAGCAGCTACCACAGGAACTTCCATCTTTAGCCGGTGTATAAAAATTACAATTATCACATCTTTTATCGGCATAAGGAGAGTGTCCCGTATACTGTAGAGATTTGCGCATTTTCTTTTGAGCATCTGACAAGCTACTGATGTCCGTACAGGGATCCGCTTCAGCCGTAGCCTGTGCGCCGGATTCAGCGGTACTACCTTGTGCAGATGATTTCATTTCTGATTGAGACGCACCTTCTTTTTTACCACCACCACAGGCGGCTAACAGTGAACTGCTTCCAATACCTATGGCACCTACCATTGATAAGCGTTTCAAAAAATCTTTTCGTGAAATCTCATTCTTACTCATAACAACAACGGTTTTTTTTAAAATTCAGGTTTATGTTTGGTAGTCTATCAAAAATCGTATATAGATCAAATCTAAATACTCTTGCAATTATCCTAAGACTATTAAATGCAATAACATACAATGCATCAATTAATATAGTATGCAGGCGTTATTAATAAAATCATTAAACGTTATTTATAGATACATTAGAAAATCTTATGCAAAAACTAATATCGCTTACCTATCAAACAAATGAAATGATTCTGTGGTTCATTTCATTAATAAATTTTTCCTATAGCTTTAGAAATCCTGTTAAGTAAGGCTATGAGTAATTCATTTGTGGCAGTACTATCGAAAGGCTGAATAACAATGGTAGTAACATGTTCCCGGTCGGCTTGTCTGAATCGATCATATAATTCACGGGTCATAGCATCAAAATCACCAAAATAATTTATAATGTTATTATGACTCTTTATATCGTCAAAATCCGAATGCAATAGATAGATAGTATTAGGATCGGATATCGTCTCATCAGGTAATAACCATCGAACATCGGCATCAGGAGAGTAATGGGTATATTTCATACCCGGACTTTTCGGTTTTTCGGCCGAATCATGTTGACGATAGGGCAGGATCTCACATTTTAGAATTTTTTCTATTGCCGATCTGCTGACGTAACCGGGCCGGAATATTTCAAATGGCCGTATCGAAAGATCAAGTACAGTCGATTCTATTCCTACATCACAAAATCCACCGTTGATGACGGGAAAATCATAACCGAAATCTTCATACACATGCTCGGGTTTCGTTGGGCTTGGTTTGCCCGATGTATTGGCGCTTGGAGCTACTAATGGCCCGGCTTGTCTGATCAATGCCAGAGCGAGGGGATGGCGCGGCATTCGTATTGCTACCGTATCAAGACCCGCCGTTATAATATCCAATACTTCTGGTTTCTTTTTAAAAATAAGCGTCAATGGCCCCGGCCAGAAGTGATCAATCAGTAGTTTTGCCTCAGTGGGTATTTCTAGAGCAAAATCTTCAACCATATCCAATCCTGAGACGTGAACAATCAACGGATTATCAGCCGGCCGGCCTTTGGTATCAAATACTTTTTGTATGGCATCCCGATTCCATGCAGAAGCACCTAACCCATAGACAGTCTCTGTAGGGAAAGCAACAACACCGCCTTCGTGTATTATTTCAGTATAATAATCAGGCAAGATTAGCTACTTCCTTTTTATCCGCTAATTCCTGAAGAAAGGTAATTGCGGCATCAAGATTAGGTATGTCATCTATCACCAGGCGAACAGAGTCGTTTTTTTGGACAACCTTAAATTTGTCTTTAAAATTCTGTTGCAGGTTCTGAACAATATTTTTAAACCGACCATCTTCATAAAAAGCAACTCCGTCTTCAGTCTTTGAATTAGGACACATGAGCCACATTTTCTTAGCTCTTATGGTAACCTTTGTCATAAACAACCTTGAAGCATATAATTTTATAAAAGCGGCTTTAATTAGGTTTTGACCTTCATTGGGTAATGGACCAAATCTGTCGGTCACTTCACTTTTCCAGTCATCTATTTCTTCCGGTTCCTGGGCCTCCGCAAGTTTTCTATAAAGGTTCAAGCGTTCGACATTGTCCGCTACATAGTTGTTAGGAAGTAATGCCGATAAATCGAATTCCACGGATGTTTCGGGATGATCAACATTAACTTCTACTTCATCAAACAGGCCTTTGAATTCTGTTTCTTTCAACTCTTTTACAGCATCGTTCAGTATTTTCGTATATAATTCAAAGCCGATTTCATTAATAAAACCACTTTGTTCGGCACCTAATACATCACCTGCCCCCCTGATATCCAAATCGCGCATGGCAATATTAAAACCTGAACCGAGATCCGAATACTCTTCAAGAGCCAATAATCGTTTTCTTGCTTCTACGCTAAGGTCTTCCAACGGCGGTGTTATGAGATAGCAATAAGCTTTTCGATTTGAGCGGCCGACACGTCCGCGGAGCTGGTGTAACTCAGAAAGCCCAAAACGATCGGCCCGGTTAATAATAATTGTATTGGCATTTGAAATGTCGAGGCCATTTTCCACTATATTGGTGGATACCAAAACGTCAAATTTATAATGATAAAACTGGGTGATAATTTTCTCTAACTGGGTACCTGTCATCTGTCCGTGAGCAAAACGAACGCGGGTATTGGGAACAAGTTTTTGGATCATATCCGCAAACTCAGAGATATTTTTGACGCGGTTATGAATGATAAATACCTGGCCGCCCCGGGTTGTTTCCTGCATTATGGCATCTCTGATCAGATTAGAGTCGAAACTGTGTATTTCCGTATACACGGGTTGACGATTTGGAGGTGGCGTATTAATTATGCTCAGGTCTCTTGCGCCCATCAACGACATATGCAATGTTCTTGGGATGGGAGTCGCTGTTAATGTCAATACATCGACGGTAGCCCTGAATTCTTTCAGTTTCTCTTTGGCGGATACTCCGAATCGCTGTTCCTCATCGACAATCAATAAGCCCAGGTCTTTAAACTTTATATCTTTCGAAGTAATCCGGTGAGTGCCAACCAGGATATCTATTTTACCTTCGGCCGTTTTTTTCAGAATCTCTTTTTGTTCAGCTTTAGTACGAAAACGGGATATCACATCAACCTTAACAGGAAAATTAGCCATTCGTTCTTTGAACGTTTGATAATGCTGATCGGCAAGAATTGTTGTGGGAACCAGGAGCGCAACCTGCTTATTATTCATGACCGCTTTAAAAGCTGCACGTACAGCTACCTCCGTTTTCCCAAAACCGACATCACCACAAACCAGCCGATCCATTGGTGTCGGTTGTTGCATGTCATCTTTCACGGCATCAATAGCACTGATTTGATCGGGAGTTTCTTCATATCTGAAAGAAGCTTCCAGTTCCGTTTGCCATTCATTGTCTTTGGAATAAGCGAAGGCTTTTTGAGCTTTCCGTTTGGCATATAATTCGATGAGATCACGGGCAATATCCTTGAGTCTTTTCTTAGTCTTGGCTTTTTTTCGTGCCCATTCACCTGAACCCAGCTTGGTCAGTTTGGGTTGAGTGCCATCTTTTCCCGAATATTTCTGCAGTTTGTGTAAGCTGGTGAGATTGACATATAGAACAGAATCGGCTTTATACTTTAATTTTACGGCTTCCTGTTCAATATCACGGACTTTTATTTTTGTAAAGCCGGCAAATTTACCGATACCATAATCAACATGTACTACAAAATCACCAACATTGAGATCCCGCAGTTCTTTAAATGAAATCCCGCCTCTTTTACGCTGGGATTTAAGATTTGGGCGGTGATACCGGTTAAAGATCTGATGATCCGTATAGATGGCAATCCCTTGCTTATGAAGCAGAAAACCCTGGTGAATGGTTTCAATTGAAAGGTGATACCTGTTCTTCTTATCATGTTCACCAAGTAAATCCTCGAACCGGTCACGTTGTCCTTCGTTATCACACAGAATGTACACATCATATCCTTTATCAGACAGATCACGGATATTGGCTTTTAATAACTTTATGGTTGAGTTGAAATCAGGCTGAGGTGATGCATCGAGAGCGAATTCCCAATCGGCTTTTAACTGGCTTAATAATCCACCCATAAAAACAGAAGGGTGATTCACCATATTTTGTTTGAAAACTTCAGGAGTCAGGAACAGGTCATCCGGTGGCAGCAGATCCAATTCCTCATCATCATGAAGTTCCAGGTATCTCTCACCGGCTGCTTGATATCTTTTTTCAAGTTCCGCATAAACAAGCGGCAGATTAAAAACCACTACAATGGTATCGTCATCCAGGTATTGGAAAAGATCCATTTTATGTTCTTTATCGAGTTGATCCACATTTGGAACAAGATGGGTAGTGTCCAGATAAGCTATAGATCGTTGTGAATCAGGGTCAAATTCACGAATCGAATCCACTTCGTCGCCAAAAAACTCAAGGCGTACCGGATATTCGCCGGAAAATGGGAAAACATCAAAAATTCCACCTCTTTGAGCAAATTCACCGGGGTTATCAACAAAACTAACACGGCTATACCCCTGATCCAGAAGGTTAGCTTCGAGGTCTTCGAGCTCCCATTGATCACCTTTAGATAGTTTTAAAGTTGCCTTGGAAAATGATTCGGGTGAAGCAATTTTATCAAAAAGAGCTTCGGATGACGTGATAATAGTGTAGCTGTCATTATTAGATATGGACTCGAGTACTTCCGACCTATGAACCATTGCTCCTGAATCCAGGAACTGCCTGGAATCATACGGCTTATGATTTGTAGGCGGGAACAGCAGGTTATTTTGCACTTCTAATGCATCGAGATCCGACTTCAAAAACTGTGCACTTTCGTGTTCAGGATATACGGCTAATATTTTCCTCCCTCGTTTTTGTAAGGCCTGGATCAGGAATGATGATGTAGAACCGACAAAACGATCAAGTTTGATGGAATGATGCTTTTTTAAATGCTGCTCAATTTCTTTTAAGGGCAGATCAGATTGTACAAGCTTGCTGATATTCTGCAGTGCCATCTATAAGAGTGTAGTATTATGAAAAAGTGGTTTCCAGGAGACCGTCGGGCTTAGATAAATCTACTGCAAATTCGTTATGATATCCTAAGACTGACAGCCTCGCAGTTAAAAATATTTTGAAAGTAAAATATGAAATAACCTTTAAGATAATGAAAACGAATGGTTGAAACATTTATGACATGAAGATCAAAATTTTTTGATTTTCTTAATTTCTTAACTGGCATATGGTTAAAGATCAAATAATAAATAAAATCAACTTATGTATATAAATATATTGACTATATGCGATAAAAATTGTTAAATAATAGTGGGATTTATATAGATATGGCAGGTTCCCCAATCCTGTTTCCTCTCAATATCAAAAGGCCATTCCATTATGCTGTGTTTCAAATTAATGATATTAGTCGTTTTTCTACAGGTTTATCCGGGAATTTCGGATAATTTAGCAAAACCCATACATCACGACGCCTACGATAAAGGTGTAACCAAAAAAGTAAATGGTAAATGGGTCAAGGCATTAGACATCTGGTTCAATGCAAGGGTTAAATTGATGAAAAATGGAAAAGTGGATCCCCGTATAGGATTTGCTTACATGAATCTTGCTACTCAGAAAAAAGCTGTTAAATATTATAAATCTGCCTGTATTATGTATTTCTGGGCTTTAAAAGCCAGGGATATAAGCACTTATCATGATATCATTTCTAAAGAAATACTTCAGATTAAACCGATGCTTACCCCCCCAAAATTCAGGGAAATGATGCGTCTGCTAAAAAAGGACGACCCCCGCGTTATGAGAGAGTTAAGAGGTTTTTGGATTCAAAAAGACCCAACTCCCACAACGTTTGTCAATGAACGTCTTCTCGAACATTATGAACGTATTGCATATGCAAAAGAACATTTTCGAAAAAACACGTCAACGATTTATGGTACAGACGATCGGGGAACCATTTATGTTAAATACGGTGCGCCTTCACGACTTCGTAAAGGGACGATTGTGATTGATCGTTCAAATATTGAGGCATGGGCCCGGGAAATGCTGTATAAAACAGGCGGGCGCTCCAATACCAGTTATGCCGGTTTAAATCCGGTGGCAGCTATGCGACAGGCCGATCAGAAAGATGAAGGAAAAATAAATTATATCGTACATACAATTTTACAGTACAACAATTACAATAACTATGAGATCTGGGTTTATAATCATCTTAACAATGAACCGGATCGGCATGTGATTTTTATTTTCGGCAGTCCGGGCAGCGGAGGGGGATTCGGGTTATTGAGATCTTTTGATGAACTGATGTCACCTGCAGTTTTCAGACAACGGCGTTTTCCTTTTAATGCGAAGCCATTTAATATTGGAACCATTATGCAATTGCTTTATTACCAACAGGTAAAGCAAATAGACAATTATTTCAGCAATGCGTTTCTGAATCTTGAATCATCCTGGGTATCGGAGAATCTGACGGCCGATTCATATGCTCCGTTACATACCTCCGCCACGCATAAACAGGAAATAAGAAACAGGGAAGAAAAAGCACCCAAAGAGAAATCAACTTATAACGAAGAACTCCCGAAGATATGGATCAAATACAAGCAGGCAAGATATCTTGGGCAGGATAATAAACCATACAGCATTTTATTTGTCTACTCGAAACCTCAACATGTACTATTAAAAAACTATTCATCGGCTTACATGCTTAAAAATCAGGTAGATTATTATGTGAAACACAATATCACGCTTTGGAATAAAAATTGGTTGGAACTCACTAGTATAAATCAACTTCCGGATGTACATTTCGATAAGTCGATTTCTAAAGATAACGGTGCATTACCGAGCCAAACGATATTTAAGGTCGAACACAAAGATAAGGATATGCACGCCAGGATTGCTGTTGATGCGTATAATTTAAAGAAGAAGGAAAAGAATCCGGATGATCCGTTCCCGGCCTATTTATTAGGTACAGGGAAAGAACAAGTCAGTTTCAATGACCCCTTAACCATAGATAAGACCAGGTTAGAATTGAGCGATATCGTTTTGGGTTATCAGGATAGTTTGCTCGACAATGATAATAAAGTCTCCGGGTATCACTTCTATGTACCATTCAAAAACGATATTCCTCATTCAAAAAATTTGTGGATTCATCTTGAAGTATATCATTTACAAAAAAAACAGGGACAAAATGCAATTTTTGATGTCGATTATCGCATCATCCCGCTAAATAAAAAGGGAAAACCGGTAAAAAAAGATACGTACGTCGGCCTTACCCTGAAATATGAATCTCCGTATGATTATTCAAAAGAGAATCTGCAAATAGATTTAAGTGATATAAAAAGCGGGAAATATCGACTCAAATTGAAAGTAAATGATAAAGCGTCGGGACAGTCGGCTTTACGGTATGTGGATTTTATCAAGGAATAAGCCGACTATTAGAATTATATCTCAATAAAAAAGCGATCCCTTAATTGGAATCGCTTTTTTGGGAATTTAAAAAAACGACTTACAATACGGCAGAAATTTCTTCCCATTGCATGTCAAATGCTTCAGCGACATCTTTATAAGTTATAACTCCATTAGCAATGTTTAACCCTTTATCCAATTCCTGATTTTCATTCATTGCTTTTTTCCAGCCTTTATTAGCAATTTGAACGGCATAGGGCAGGGTAACATTCGTTAATCCGATCGTACTGGTAAAAGGAACAGCACCGGGCATGTTAGCTACGCAATAATGGATGACACCATCAACAACAAATGTCGGATGATCATGCGTGGTCGGTTTCGCTGTCTCAATACAACCACCCTGATCGATAGCCACATCAACAATAACAGATCCGGGTTTCATTATCTTCAGCATATCACGGGTAATAAGCCGTGGAGCTTTGGCACCCGGGATAAGTACGGCACCAATCGCGAGATCAACATGGGGTAAAAATTCGCGTATGTGATGCTCGGATGACATTATTGTTGTAACATTCTTAGGCATAATGTCGTCAAGATATCGTAATCGGGCTACATTAATATCCATCATAGTCACATTAGCGCCCATACCGGCGGCTATTTTAGCAGCATTAACGCCAACGATACCACCACCAAGAACAAGTACATTAGCAGGGGGTACTCCGGGAATACCACCAAGAAGAACACCGCGTCCACCTTGTGCTTTTTCCAGGTATTTAGCACCTTCCTGAACCGACATACGTCCGGCTACTTCACTCATTGGAATGAGAAGCGGGAGGGAATGATCGGCTTTTTCTACTGTTTCATAGGCTATTGCAATACATTTTGAATCGACAACAGCTCTTGTTAATTCTTCACTTGCGGCAAAATGAAAATACGTAAAAATAATCTGCCCTTCGCGCATTCTTGGGTATTCGACAGGGATAGGTTCTTTGACCTTCATTATCATGTCTGATTTTGCCCAAACTCGTTCAACGTCCTCTATGATTTCGGCTCCGGCCTCAATATATTTATTATCCGGGAATCCACTTCCCAAACCGGCATTCTTTTCAATATAAACGGTATGACCGTTTTTTGTTAATTCAACTACACCGGCTGGCACAAGAGCAACACGATTCTCGTGTGATTTAATTTCTTTTGGAACTCCTATTACCATGAAAAATCCTTAGTTTAATTTCTTAGGTTAATAATGTTTTACGATCTTTTGTATTCTTAAATAAAAAATCATTGAAACTTATGAATAATTTTTAATAAGTACGTAACGTAGTTTTGCAGCAATTTTTGCAGGAAAGCTATCGTTAGCTCAAACATCGGAGCTATCCTGGATTTGATCACAAATTTACATACGAATATCACCTATAGATGATATCAAAAGAAATTTTTAAAAAAGTTAGAAAACTTGAAATTCGAACCAAGGGATTGGTCAATTCTCTGTTTGGAGGAGAATATCAATCGGCTTTCAAGGGCAGGGGAATGGTGTTCTCTGAAGTCCGTGAGTATCAATTCGGAGATGATATCCGTAAAATCGACTGGAATGTCACAGCACGAACAGGCGAGCCCTATGTGAAAATATTCGAGGAAGAACGTGAACAAACCCTGATGCTTTGCGTTGATATATCTTCCAGTGGTATTTTCGGTAGTCAGAATCAAAGAAAAATGGATCTGGCAATTGAATTATGTGCCGTTTTGGCCTTTAGTGCCATAAATAATAGTGATAAAGTCGGTTTGGTTCTTTTCAGTGATCGCATTGAGAAAATGGTACCACCCCGTAAAGGACGCTTACATGCGCTACGACTGATACGGGAATTATATACAACGGAGCCCAAAGGAAAAGGAACGGACATTGCCGGAGCAATTTCATATGTAAATAAATTGCTCAAAAGAAGATCTATTATCATATTAGCGAGTGATTTTCAGTCATCTGATTATGAGAAAGAGATGAAGGTGACAAATAAAAAACATGATCTGGTGAATGTCGTGATCGAAGATCCGTTGGAAAATGAATTACCGTCTTTAGGATTAGTACCGTTGAGAGATGCAGAAACCGGTGCCGTAAAGTGGGTAGATACATCCAATAAAAAAGTTCGAACCGCCTATAAAGGACGCAGGTTAAAAAGACATCGTGAGTTATTAGAATATTTTCTGAAATTACAGGTTGACACGGTCACGGTCAGATCGAATGAGTCGTATGTGGAACCGTTAATGAAATTTTTTGAACGGAGGGCAAAGCGTTACTGATGAAGAAAACTCATGTATTATTTACTTTTGTTGTACTGATACTTACCTCATTTGTTAACTTCAATTACGTCCTTGGACAACAAGTCAATAGCTATGTTAAAGTCGATACTGTAAAAGTCGGTGATAAATTCGACTATGTTCTGGTTGTTAAAAAGAATAAACAATATGACAATGTTATTTATCCTGATTCGAGTCAATTTGGAGATTGGTTTCATGTTGCCGGTGTTAAGCAATTCAAAAAAACGGATTATTCCGACAGCCTGATCTATACTCTTCAGTTTTTCGGTGTCAGAGATACGTTGATTCCACCTTTAAATGTAGCATTTGTGTCGGGAACGGATACGACTGTAAAGAAAACTTATCCCGTACCAATACATTTTAAAAGTGAGGTGGGAGACAAGAAGGATGCAAAGTTTCGGCCTCTAAAACCGATATTTGAGTTTGCCCTTTCGATTCTTCCGTATATAATTATTTTAATACTGCTTATTATTATCGGATATTTTGCCTATAAATATTATCTGAAGAAAAAGAACGAGGAAAAAACCGCACCGAAACCGGCCCCTGTTCCAAAAGTATTTGTGGATCCTCTTGAGGAATTGGAAAAGAATTTATTTAGCCTTAGATCAGATGATTCTCTCACAAATCAACAATTTAAAACGTTTTATTCTAAGCTGGGCGATACAATAAGATTATATTTTGAACGTGTCTACCATATTACGGCGCTTGAATTAACAACCCGTGAATTGATCCGGGAATTAGATACAAAAGTTGTTGACAGGGAATTGTTTAAAATAACAAATAAGATCTTGCGCCAGGCGGATATGGTTAAATTTGCCAAATATACTCCGGTTCTGGATCAGGCTTACGATGATTTGAAAGCAGGCGAGGAATTTTTAACGAGGGCAAGAGAAATAGATCAGGGACGTGTGAATTATATGCGGCAACGTTTTGAGGAAGAAAATCGTCAGGTAATGAATGATGAAGAAAACGGTGAAGAAGAAGTTAATCAGGAAGAAGTATCATGATCTGGAAAAATCCTGAATGGTTCTGGGCATTATTGATTATACCGGTTGTTATCGGTATACAGTTTTGGAGGTATTATAAACACCGTTTACCAACTCTGACGTTTTCCAGTGTGACCGATCTCGATAACTTGCCTGGTAACTGGCGTCAATATGGTTCATGGGCGACACTGTTTTTTGAAGTTCTGGGTATTATACTGGTGATTATTGCCCTGGCACGCCCCCAATTGGAAAATACCCATATCAGGAGAAATGCAAAAGGCATCGATATTATGCTGGCTCTCGATATATCCACTTCTATGAAGGCAGAGGACCTAAAACCGAGTCGTTTTAAAGCTGCAAAAATCGTAGCAACCAACTTCATTAATAAAAGATATTCTGATCGTATTGGACTCGTTGTGTTTGCCAGAAAAAGCTTTACCGTTTGTCCGTTAACACTCGATTATTCATTGCTGAAAAAGTTATTACAGAATGTGAGGATGGGTGTTGTCGAGGATGGTACGGCCATAGGTATGGGGCTGGCCACGGCCATTAACCGTCTTAAAAACAGTAAAGCAAAGAGTAAAGTCATCATCTTATTGACAGACGGACAAAATAACGCCGGGGAGATTGACCCGGTTACAGCCGCTGATATGGCTGCAACTTATGGCATTAAAATTTATACTATAGGTGCTGGCAGCAGGGGTACGGCACCTTATCCTGTGAATGACCCAATTTTCGGTAAACGATATCAGAATATTAAAGTCGATATTGATGAAAAAATGCTGACAAAGATAGCCAATATCACCGGAGGGGAATATTTTCGTGCAACGGATACCAAAAGCCTTAAGCAGATTTATAATCGTATTGATAAGATGGAGAAGACTAAAATTGATGAAAAGATATTTACCGATTACAAGGATCTGTACCCCAGGTACCTTTTCCCGGGAATATTATGCTTTATATTGGCATTTGTTAGTGATAAAGTGATCTTCAGGTCTGAGTTAGGGTGATGAGCGGATAGCAAAGCTCATAGTGTTTTACTAATGAATAATTAGCAATTATTATTGACCGGGGAAAAGTTTTACTCAATGGTTCCATTGAGGTATGAATCTCATTACCCGCATTCGTCTCGTAACTTTTAAACGATGATCCCGAAAGCATGCGGGATTAACGCTGCCTTCCACAGGATTCGTAACGCCTGTTTTTCTAAAGCCGGAGTCGTCCAAAGATGCATCGATGTTTATGCGGGATCACAAAAACGTAATCGAATTCAGGTTGAATTTTTAACTAAGGTGTAAGGCTTTCTTGTTAGATTTCAATAAAATCTAACTTATTCACGTATAAAATAGCGATTATTACAGAATTTGTAATTTAACGGGACATAAGTGATTAGCAATCATCGCTTAACAGTTAGTAATTACATTGCAGTATGATCTTCTTGCATTTCTCATTGGTAAAAAAAATATCCGGTTAACTTGAGAATACAAAGGGCTTTTAGTAAACTCATAAATACTTTTAAAATTATAATTAACCCCAGAAACGCAATGAAGCTCATAAAATTTGCTGTAGTATGTTTTTTATTCCTCGCATTCGGTTTTAGTTACAGTCGTGCCCAAAATAGCCTGTATAAATTTGCGGGAAACATGAATAGTTATAAAAAAGTAGATAATGATATTGATGTCCAATTAGATAACGGAGCAGTTAAAATAGCTTATATAAAGGATGTTGGTTTCCGTATCCGCTATTCATTTACCGGAAAGTTTGATCCGTTATTTTCTTATGCAACTGTCGATCAGTTACCGCCAAAAGAAAATATCGATGTTGAAAATAATGTAAGCGCTTTAATTCTTAAAGCAGGTGATGAGATCCTGCAAATTCAGAAAAAACCATTTCGAATAACCTATCAAAATTCTGCGGGCAAAACCTTTATGCAAGATTCTTTTGGTGCAGGACATCAGGGGGATAAGGTTTGTCATATAGTTAAGAGATATAACGGGACCGTCTATTATGGACTGGGTGAACGGCCGAGTGATTTGAATAGAGCCGGTAAACGTTTTGAATTGTGGAATTCAGATACTCCCGGGTATCCACGTGGAACCGAGCCGTTATATGAGTCCTATCCGTTTTATATCGGATTACATAATGGTAAAGCCTACGGTGTTTATTATGATAATTCCTTTAAAAGCCTGTTCGACTTCGGCGGACAACTGAAAACCCATATAGGTTATTATGCTTCTGGTGGGGAATTACGTTTTTATGTATTTGAAGGTCCGGGTATCAAACAAGTGCTCAGAAAATATACCAATCTAACTGGTAGAGCCCCATTGCCGCCCAAATGGGCGCTGGGTTATCAGCAAAGCCGCTGGAGTTATTATCCTGACAAAGAATTGTATCGTCTGAAAGATGAATTCCGCAGCCGTAATATTCCATGTGATGTTTTTTACCTGGATATTGATCATATGGATGGTTATCGCGATTTTACATGGAATAAAACGTTTTTCCCTCATCCTCGAAAAATGCTTTCCAATCTTAAGAAAGATGGTATCAAGGTTGTAACCATTATTGATCCCGGGATTAAAACAGACAGCTCTTATTCCGTATTTAGCGAAGGCTTGAAAAAAGATCTCTATGTGAAATACCCGGATGGCAGTAATTATATCGGGGACGTATGGCCGGGCAAAACGATGTTTCCTGATTTTTCAAATCCTAAAGCACGAAGCTGGTGGGGCGGTTTGATTGGTAAATGGCATCAGGAAGGTGTTGCCGGAATGTGGATTGATATGAATGAACCGGCTGTCTTCGGAGGGAAGACCATGCCATATATAACGCAGTTTGATAAGGACGGCCGTAAAGCGAGTGAATATGAAATGCATAATGTTTATGGGTTCCTCGAAGCTAAAGCAACATATAACGGACTGTTAAAGCAAAATCCTAACAGACGCCCATTTGTATTGACCCGGGCCGGATTTTCCGGTGTACAACGTTATTCGGCCATGTGGACCGGTGATAATACAGCAAGATGGGAAGATGTATCCCTAACTATGCCGATGATCATGGGAACAGGTTTGGCAGGTGAACCATTTGCAGGTTTTGATATTGGAGGTTTTAACGGTTCGCCAACCGGCGAGATGTATATGCGTTTTCTACAGATTGGAGTATTGATGCCTTTTTGCCGTACACACTCGGCGCAGGGAACTGTTACCCAGGAACCGTGGGATTACGGTCACATGTATACCTATATCAATAAAAAATTGATCCAGCTCCGTTATAAGCTGTTACCAAATCTGTATACGGCTTTTTATGAGCATACGCAGACCGGTGCTCCAATTATAAGGCCGTTGGTGTGGCAATATCAGGATGATCCCCATACGTACAACATTAATGATCAATTTATGCTTGGTGATCATTTAATGGCAGCCCCGGTCATTAAAGAAGGGAAGAATAAACGAACACTATATCTGCCAAAAGGCACCTGGTACGAGTTCTTTAACAATACGAAATATGAAGGCGGGAAATCTATTACGGTTAATGCCCCTATTAATGCTGTGGATGCCTACAATAAAAATTTTGATCATCCTTACGCCGGTTTACCATTGTTTGTTCAGGCCGGTTCCGTAATCCCGATGCAGAAATTGCAGCAATATGTCGGACAAAAAGATATCACGAATATGAATCTGCGGGTATATGCGGGTGGCTCCCAAACGAGCAAGCTGTATGAAGACGACGGTAAAACACAGGAATATCACAATGGCCGGTATCGTCTTTCAACATTTACAACGCAGTCATCTTCAAAATACCTGAAAGTAAACGTGTCTATGAAAGGCGATTATTCAGGAGCCGTGAAGACCTTCACCTGGCAGGTTCATGAATTGGCTCAACAACCCCGATATGTAAAAGTAGACGGCAAAAAAGTGAATGTACAATATGATCAGCAAAATCATACGGTAACATTCAAAACGTATGCTAAATCGATGAACGTAGAGATCAGAAAATAATCTGATTATAAATAAAAATTAATACCATTAAAGGGCTGTTAATACAGCCCTTTTTTATTCGTGCACATGGAATGTCCAATAATTAGGTAGATTTCTTGGATACTCTGTGTCTTTTTTAATAAAATTCCAAACGCGCAATGAACATGAATTTAATTATAGGTGTGTAATGAAATCCTCACGTGCAGTAATTGTATTACTATTAATGGCGGTCTTATTCTGGTCAGACGCTTATGCTCAGAATAGCTTATACCGGTTTGCAGGCAATATGGAAAGTTACCAAAAGAACAATCAGGGTATAACTTTCAAATTGACAAATGGAGCTGTGAAAATAGCCTATTTGAAGGGTGTCGGTTTTCGTATCCGGTATTCTTTTACGGGAAAATTTGCCCCTTTGTTTTCCTATGCCACAGTCAAAGATATGCCGCCGGAAGAGAATATTAATATTACGAATAATGTAAGCGCTTTACTCCTTAAGGCGGGAGACGAATCGCTGACTATTCAGAAAAAACCGTTTAGAATCATGTATCAAAATGCTGATGGTAATACCTTTATGAAAGATACATTTGGTGCCGGACATCAGGGAGATAAAATTTGTCACATCGTTAAAAGAGAGCAGGGGACTGTTTATTATGGTCTGGGTGAACGTCCGGATGGTATAAATCGTGCCGGAAAACGATATACGTTATGGAACACGGACCATGGAGGATATAACTGGGGAACAGAACCTCTTTATCAGTCTTATCCGTTTTATATCGCTCTGCATAATGAAAAAGCTTATGGGGTTTATTATGACAATTCCTTCAAGTCCTTGTTTGATTTCGGCGGACAACTGAAAACCCATATTGGTTATTATGCAGATGGCGGAGAATTACGTTTCTATGTCTTTTACGGCCCAAGTATAAAAGAAGTTCTCAGTAAATATACAACATTGACAGGCAGAGCCCCGCTTCCACCTAAATGGGCTCTTGGCTATCAGCAAAGCCGGTATAGTTATTACCCTAATAAAGAATTATATCGGCTGGTGAATCAATTTCGAAGCCGGAATATACCGTGCGATGTCTTCTACCTGGATATAGATTATATGCATGGTTATCGTGATTTTACCTGGGATAAAACTTTTTTCCCACATCCTACTCAAATGATGAATCGTCTCAAAAAAGATGGTATAAAAGTCGTTACGATTATTGATCCCGGGATTAAGAAAGACAGCACCTATGATGTTTATAATGAGGGCTTGAAAAAAGATCTGTATGTGAAATATCCCGATGGAAGTAATTATGTAGGAAGAGTTTGGCCGGGCAAAACAACCTTTCCGGATTTTTCTAATCCTGAAACAAGGACATGGTGGGGTAATTTAGTTTATAACTGGGAACATAAAGGCGTATCAGGTGTATGGTTAGATATGAACGAACCTTCGGTATTTGGGGGTAAAACCATGCCCTATATCGCTCAATTCGATAAAGATGGCCGAAAGGCAAGTGAATATGAAATGCATAATATTTATGGCTTGCTTGAAGCTAAAGCGACATATGAGAATCTGAGAAAGAAGGAACCGAATAAACGCCCGTTTATTTTAACACGGGCCGGTTTTTCAGGTACTCAGCGTTATGCAGCCATGTGGACCGGTGATAACGTCGCTCGTTGGCAGGATGTCGGACTCACAATGCCTATGATCATGGGAACCGGTTTAGCCGGGGAGCCGTTTGACGGTTTTGATATCGGCGGATTCGGCGGTTCTCCGTCCGGAGAATTATATATGCGTTTTTTACAGATCGGTGTGTTGATGCCGTTTTGCCGTACTCATTCGTCAAAAGGAACGGTTTCACAGGAGCCCTGGGATTATGGACATATGTACACCTATATCAATAAGAAATTGATCCAACTCCGTTATAAACTGCTGCCGGATCTGTATACGGCTTTTTATGAACATACACAGACCGGAGCTCCGATCATACGACCGCTTGTATGGCAATTTCAGAATGATCCCAAAACATATAACATAAATGAACAGTTTATGCTTGGAGATCATCTGATGGCCGCACCTGTAATTAAAGAAGGGATGAATGAACGGACTTTATATCTGCCCAAAGGTACCTGGTATGGGTTCTTTAACGACGCAAAGTATGAAGGAGGCAAGTCAATAACAGTCAATGCCCCGATTCGTGCCGTGGATTCCTACAATAAGAATTATGCTCACCCTTATGCCGGATTACCGATGTTTGTTCAGGCAGGGTCTGTGATACCAATGCAGGAAGTTCAGCAATATTTCGGACAAAAAGATATCACGAATATGAATCTTCAGGTATATGCCGGCGGATCACAAACGAGTAAGTTGTATGAAGATGATGGTAAGTCGCAGGAATATCACAATGGCCGGTATCGACTTACTACATTTACAACGCAGTCATCTTCCAAATACCTGAAAATCAATGTTTTAATGAAAGGTAAATACAAAGGTTCTGTTAAGACATTTACCTGGAAGCTTCATGAGCTGGGAAATAAGCCTGGCTGGGTTAAAGTGGACGGCAAGAAAGTAACTGTTCAGTATGATTCACAAAATCATACGGTAATATTCAAAACGGATGCAAAACCAATGAATGTTGAGATCAGGAAATAAATAAAACTATTACCCCTAATAAGGAATCATCAGCCAACAAAATAGTAGACATCATACCTGGCCCAATCGACGTTGTTCCGGGCCAATCAACGCCAGGTCAAATGACGTCATTCCAGGCCTTATCGATGTCATTCCGGGCGCCGACCAGGAATCTCCTGGCTATGGTCTGGGAGTGCTGTTTTGATTATAAGTTAGTATAGATGGGCTCCACTCCATGCTTTTCCGGAGTGGTGTCCATCTTTAATTACAAAAAGTAAAATCCTGATCATTCTCGTTGTGAAAGGAAGAGGCAAAAAGTTGTTTTGTCCGGTAGAAGGTATCTACCTGCCAAAAGATATCACATTTAGCGGATTGGTACGTGCCGCGACCCTGGCTGGTATGTATGAAGCCAGTGAACATAGTAATAGAGTGAAAAATGATACTACAAAGAAGTCGGGGAGGTGTGGCTCAACAGGAGCATACGACATATAATAATTTTGCTGTGATAATGGAATGAGATGATAGGTTCCCTGCAGCCAATTAAAAAGAACAGCAAGACCGATACCAACAAGTAAACCGACAACGGCTACAAAGAATCCTTCAAAAAGAAATATTCTTTGTATGTCTTTATTATCTGCTCCCATAGTTTTAAGGATACCGATATCTTTTGTTCGCTCCAGAACCATCATAAGTATCGTACCAATCAGGTTAAAAGCTGCAACGATAATCATCACACTGATTACAAAAGGTATGGTTTGCTCCTGCAGATTTACCCAGGCAAAAATGCTGTTATAGGTTTCATAAATACTCGCAGCATAATAGGGGAATATGGATTTATCCTGAATAGCCTTGGTCACATTACGAATATCATTAATATCGGAGACCCTGATCTGCATAACATTGGCCTCTGTAGTATCATATTCAAAAAGTTTGCGGGCATATTTACGGTCCATCAAAACCTGGACATCATCAAATTTGTCGATGCCGGTCTGATAGATACCGGCTAACCTGAATTGTTTGATATCCGGTAGATTTACGGGTGATGGCAATCCCTGCATGGCATATGCTGTAAGTACGGATCCGATGTGAGCATTCAGTTCACGGGCCAGTTTACTACCCATAACGACACCCGGTAATCCGGAACTGTCGGGCCGCAGATCAAATGTACCTTTAATAATATAATTTTTGATGGATGTGATATCACCCTTTGGGCCAATACCCTTAATAAATGTCCCCTGGATCTCATTACGCGTCTGTATCATACCCTGACCGGTTATGGCAGCCTGAACATTTTCAACGCCTGGTATTTTTAGCAGGTATGTTTGTAATGTATCAGCCCGGAATATGGGCTCATCAGCATATTTTTGTACGGTGATATGAGGAGCAAAACCAAGTATCTTTTCTTTAATAGTGGATTTAAACCCGTGAACGATAGAAAGCGCGATCAGGAGTCCGCCTGCACCAATTGCCACACCGGTTATAGCCATAGCTTTTATAAAGGATAAAAACCGGGATTCTTTCCTTTTGCCGCGAAAATAGCGTTTGGCGAGATACCACTCAAATTTCATATAGTAAAAGCGAAGGGGAAGGGCATAAAAACCTTTCCCGGATTATAAATTTACTCAGGGCGCATGTGGGGGAAGAACAATACATCCCGGATAGATTCCTGATCGGTCATTATCATAGCAAGGCGGTCAATACCGATGCCCAATCCTGCTGTAGGGGGCATACCGTATTCGAGAGCCCTTAGGAAGTCCTCATCCAGGGTCATGGCTTCATCGTCACCTTGCGCTCGTAAGCGGGCTTGTAATTCAAGCCGTTCGCGTTGATCCACAGGATCATTCAATTCAGAAAAAGCATTACATATTTCTTTCCCGTTACAAATTCCTTCAAACCGTTCAACCAATCCTTCTTTAGTCCGGTGTTTTTTTGCCAATGGACTCATTTCTATCGGGTAATCGGTGATATATGTCGGTTGAATGAGCTTATGTTCCACATGTGTGCCAAAGATCTCGTCAATGACCTTGCCTTTGCCCATTGTTTCATCTACCTCCACATTAAGCTCTTTGGCCGTTTTCTGAAGGTCATCGAGGCTCATACCGTATAAATCCTTACCGGTCTCTTTTTCAATAGCCTCGAGCATCGGAACACGTGGCCATGGGCGTTTGAAATCAATAATATGCTCACCTACCGGAACTTTTGTTGAACCGTGCAGTTGAATGGCAACCTGTTCCAGCATTAATTCAACAAAATCCATCATCCAGTTGTAGTCTTTATAGGCTACATATAATTCCACCTGGGTAAACTCCGGATTGTGAAAACGGCTCATACCCTCATTACGGAAATCCTTGGAGAATTCGAAAACTCCATCATAACCGCCGACAATCAGCCTTTTTAGATATAACTCGTTAGCGATACGCAGGTAAAGTTGCATATCCAATGCATTGTGATGAGTCACAAAAGGGCGGGCAGCCGCGCCACCATATATAGGCTGAAGAATAGGTGTTTCAACCTCGAGATAACCTTTTTCAACCATAAGCTGACGCATTGTCTGTACCATCAGCGAGCGTTTACGAAAAACATCACGTACTTCGGGATTGACAATTAAATCGACGTACCGTTGACGATAACGCTGCTCCCTGTCTGAAAAAGCGTCAAAAATTTTCTTCTCGCCATCTTCCTCAACTTCTTTTGGAACCGGAATCGGGCGAAGGGTTTTCGATAAAAATTCAAAGTGTTCGGCATGAATAGTTGTTTCCCCGGTACGGGTTACAAATACAAAACCTTTGATACCAATAATATCACCAATGTCTACAAGTTTCTTGAAAACGGTATTGTATAATTCCCTACCGACATCATCGCGACGAATGTATACCTGTATGGTTCCTTCCGAATCCTGAAGATTGAAGAACGAAGCTTTACCCATTATTCTTCGGGTCATGATGCGCCCGGCAACAGATACCCGCTCCGGATTTTCATTATCCTCAGTTTTTATTATATCAGGAGTACTTAATATCTGCCCGGATGTATGGGTGACATCAAATTCATAAGGATACGGATTGATACCCATTTCCTTAAGCTGTTCAAGCTTTTGACGTCGTTGTTCTTCCTGTTCGCTAAGTGTGGACTCTTTTTCAGTCATGTACTTTACTAAAGATTTCTATTCAAAATTATTGATTAAAAAATGTTGATAACACGAAAATTGATATAAATTAAATAATATAATGTCCTCTTAAAGACGTATTAAAGTTCAACGTTTACGTCTCTAAACGTTGAATATAGTCCATAAATTGGAATAAGATAAGGTCTTAAGATGAGATTTACATATTACATGTTGATATAAAGCCGATAATAAGTTCTAAATAATTATTGGAAACGCTTTTTTATTGATCTAAAAGATTTTCTTTATGGATTCTCTACACTAAATTAGAGGAGTTTTTTAGTTATAATTTACGACACTTTAAAGGTATCAGATTTTTTGTTACAATCAGTCGATTTTGATATTGAATATTTACAGGGACCTGTTAAATCATTACATATTGGTTTGGCGGCTATCCGGGAAGGTTTGCCCGTTAAGTTTCTGCATGACGAGGAGAAAAAGGAAATCTATCCCGGTATGACATTGTCGCGAAAATCTGAATTAGTGACATCCCGCTTTCTTCAAAAAAAACTGGCTGCAAAAATCGGGTTATCCGGTGACGATTTTTATATAAAAAAGGAAGCTTCAGGAAAACCCGTTGGCTATTACAATCAAAAAAAATATGGAGTAGCTATCAGTCATACCAAAAATGTGGTGGCAGCGGCTATAAATGAAGCCGGTGATGTGGGATTGGATGTGGAATTGAAATCCCGCAAAACTAATCCGGGAATAAGAGAGCGAATATTGAATAATGGCGAAATAAATAAGTTGAAGGAATTTCAAACATTACAATTATGGACTCTAAAAGAGGCCGCTCTGAAATTAGCAGGCACCGGTTTGCGCACAGGAATGCGGGCAATTAGCATCGAACCGATTGAAAATAATAACTTTCAAACTGAATTTAATGGTAAACGTATAACAATCCATTCCTATGAGTTACAGCACATATGGTTAGCTGTATGCTATTTTGGGTAAAGGATTGAAAAGCGTGAATTTCATATAAGAGTTCTGAACTATTATAAAATTTAATTTCTAACATTTAAGTACTTATGAACATATTATCCTATCCAAAAGAGAAAATTATTAACGGACTCAACAATGCCCGGAATAAAAATATTCAAAAGGGAGCTAAAATTCTGTTTTCACCAGTTGAGATTAATGATGAAAATTTTGAAGAAGTCTGTGAAATATACTCCAGTGTGATGCCCGGAAACTATGAGACTGTTGTCGTCGTCGAAGGAGTAAACCACGAATTGGAAAAAAAGATACCTTTACCTTCACTAAATACATTTAAGACCCCATTTGGAGAAGTACCGGTTAATGATCGACTGCGTAATGAATTTTGTGATGAAGAAGATGATTTCTTTATCGATGATGAGGCTCATAATGAGAATATGGGCATTTATCAACAGCTGCCAATGTTGCAATTCACTATTAAGGATTTCAACGTTGTGAGTATTCAGATATCCAATTACGAACGTCCTTCTATCATAAGAGAACTCGCATTCGTTTTGGATGAAGTACTTCTTTCAAAAAATGTTCTGATCATTGTATGCTGTGAGATGGAAAGTGACCAGATAGAGGCACTTAATAAGTTGAAAAAGTATGTCAAAGAGGGGCAAACTTCGAACCTTTTGAATATTATCAATGTCTCTTCAACAAAAATCCGTGGACGCTCACCATTTCTGATAGGCCTGATGATAGCCAGCAGCTGGGAGCTTAGTCTGAATTTTATTGATGAAAAATATCAATCGAGTGAGATATATAGTCTTATTTCTGGTTTTGCATCTTTAAGAAGTAAATAAAGGAACGTTATGACTATAGCAGATTCTATAGAGGTAACGGTTATTGGAATGGGAGCCTTGGGCCGTAATTTGGCAAGGGCTCTCTTTGAAAATGGATTCAGGATTAAAAGCATTTACAGCAGGGATACAAGGAAGGCCGCCTTAATAGCTAAAGAAGTTAGGGCGGGTTTTCATGGTGATTTACCATTACATAAAGAAGAAATCGGATCTATTGTGTTTATATGTGTATCTGATGATGCCATAGAAAAAATAGCCGATCAAATAGCTTCCAAAGGATGGATCCTGAAAAACACGGTTTTTGCTCATTGTTCCGGTGCAAGGCCGGCATCAGCATTGAAAATACTTAAAATAAAGAAAGCGGTTATCGGTTCACTTCATCCCTTGCAGACTTTTACGGAAGATATTGATAGCCGGCGTTTTAATAATATTACAGTAAGTGTACAGGGTGACGATGAGGCCATTCCGGTATTAATGGATGTGGCAAATCAGCTGGGATCACGACCTGTTAAAATTACCGAAAGAGATAAGGTAATGCTTCATATTGCTGCTGTCTTCACGTGCAATTATTTAGTCACTTTGACTGACGTGGCTGCATTGTTATTAAAGGAGATTGATAATGAAGGCGATAAGGAAAGCAAACTTAACATGCTCATGCCTTTAATGAAGGAGACATTGGAAAATATCCGTAAAAAAGGGCCGGAGGCTTCGTTGAGCGGGCCTCTTAAAAGAGGGGATGTAAAGACAATACAAACCCATATGGATGCTTTAGAACAGTTTCCGGATATTCAAAAATTATATTCGCATTTGGGAGACTTTACGATACGGAAATTATATAAGAAACATTCCGTTTCGGAAGAGGTTTATGCGGATATACACAAAATGTTTTGGCAGCAGTTAAAAGAATTAGATGGCTGATAGTGATTTGAAAGAAAATTTCTTTAGCAAGGTATACCAGGTTGTAAAACAGATACCGTATGGTAAAGTAACAACATATGGTACCATAGCCTCCTATCTTGGTGCCAGGAGAAGCGCACGAATGGTCGGATGGGCATTAAATGCAACGAGAGATGATCCTGAATTCAGCAATCTTCCATGTCACCGTGTTGTAAACAGGAATGGAGAATTAACCGGTAAACGGTATTTTTCCGGAGAAGTGATGACAGAGAGACTGAAACAGGAAGGTGTTACATTTATCGATGAAAATACCGTTGATCTCGATAAACATTTGTGGGAACCTTTTTAGTATTTAGTGGAAAAAATCTGGCTAGATTGGAAAAAGTAAAATGCTAAAAAATTTGATGTGATCTAAGCATTTACAACTAAATCCGTAGCGTCTGGTAGGCTCATATGTTTCAATAATGGCCGATGATATAAGCTTCGACCTTAAACTTCATCGTTTCGGTATAAAAAGAGTTGAAAAATGGTTATATTAAAACCTGCTAATATTATTATAAAAGCCTTTCTCATACATGGAGAGGCTTTTATTTATTTTATAAAGTGAGTATTAAATGCCAACTTGGAAATTAAATACAGAATTTAAGTTTGATTCCGCTCATTCCATTGAAGGTTATGATGGTAAATGCAGCCGTCTTCACGGACATACGTACAAAGTGCGTATTACTGCCATATCACATAAGCTTAATCCCTCAAAATATTTGAAAACACCTGATATGGTTTGTGATTTTAATGAGTTGAAATGGGCGGCTAAAGATGCGGAAAAAGGTGGATTTGATCATAGTTTTTTAAATGAGAAAATACCATCTGTTACAACAGCGGAACGTCTGGCGGAATATATCCATAAGGAAACCAAAAACAGAATACCTGATGATATTGAACTGACTGTCATTGTCTGGGAGACCAAAGATAGTTGGGTAGAATATACGGATAAAGATGTATAACAAAACCGAACATATAGCCATTGACGAAGAACACATTAATCTGGATGAAGTAACCTATCCTGTTATGGAACATTTTTATACCATACAGGGTGAAGGAATTCATACGGGAAAGGCAGCTTATTTCATCAGGCTGGCAGGTTGTGATGTGGGGTGTTGGTGGTGTGATGTGAAGGATAGCTGGAATACTGAAAACCACCCGAATGTGTCCGTTCGTGAAATGGTAAAATCCGCAAAAGAAAGCGGAACGGATATGGTTGTCATAACAGGCGGGGAACCTCTTTTACATGATTTAAATGCGCTGACAGTACGCTTAAAGCAGGAAAATTTTAAAATACATATTGAGACAAGCGGATCTTCACCTGTAACCGGCCATTTAGACTGGATTACACTTTCGCCTAAAAGGTTTAAAAAGCCTAAGGATGAAATATTCCCTTATGTAGATGAATTGAAAGTTATTGTTCTGACAAATAAAGATTTAATTTGGGCAGAGGAAAATGCAGCAAAATGCCCTGACAGCACTAAGTTGTTATTACAGCCGGAGTGGGAAACACCTAAGTCTATGCCGCTGATAGTTAATTATGTAAAAAAACATCCGGAATGGTTAATTAGCTTACAGACACACAAATTTTTGGGGGTTAGATAATAATATGGCTTTTGAAGAACGGTCCGTTGTAATTACAGGTGCCAGTAAAGGAGTCGGTGAACGTATTGCTCTTTATTTTGCTAAACATAGTGCTCATCCATTGGTATTATTGGCCAGGAATAAAGATGGACTCGAAAACACCCAAAAACTATGTCACGATACCGGTGCAACTGATGTTATTACTTTTTCGTGTGATCTGAGTAATGCTGAAGCAGTAAAAGAAATTCAATTACCGGAGAAATTCAAAAGGGTAGGGGTACTCGTCAATAATGCCGGGACATTCACAACCGGTCCCTTTAGTGAAACAACACTTGAGCAGTTGTATAAGCAATTTGATATTAACGTTGCCACTACGTTCAACACCACACAACATTTTTTACCGAATTTGGAAGATGGAGGGGAAAAAGCATTTATCATAAATATTTGCTCGGTGGCAAGCCTGAGAGGTAAAAAGAACAGCAGTGCCTATGTCACATCCAAACACGCCACTCTCGGGTTAACCCGTTCCCTGAGACAGGAACTTAAAGATATAAATATCGGTGTTACGGCCATCAATTTGAGCTCAACGTATTCGACATCCTGGAAAGGTTCCGGAGTAGATGAATCCCGCTTAATCGATCCGGATGACCTGGCACAGATCATTCACGCCATCACTAAATTATCCTCCCGTACTGTTGTTGAAGAAATACTGATACGCCCGATGCAAGGGGACTATTGAGCAGTTATCAGGGAACAGTAAACAGTATCAGTTCAATGATCAATGTCCAATAAACAATATTTCTTGTTACGAGACTCTGTCTCGTAACAAACAAGAGGACACTCTGTGTCCAGTTTAATATATGGGAAGTGATACGGAATGCAGAACTGTCCGATTAATATTGCACTCCGGTATGATTTTACAGTGATCAATAAAACATGTATCACATACCAATGATATCACTTATCGACAAAAATACTGAAGGGGATTACCAC
>Ga0102944_1000489_pt1 | contig 30564 bp, 25 predicted proteins | sample SalPonD_shore_MG_FD_78172 | JGI IMG/M metagenome (GOLD analysis project Ga0102944, IMG submission 78172) | Salt pond soil microbial communities from South San Francisco under conditions of wetland restoration - Salt Pond MetaG... | ecosystem: Environmental > Aquatic > Marine > Intertidal zone >... | reverse complement strand
GGGCTCTGCCCTGTGATGCCGGGTTGGATGCTCTGCGTCCAGTCCTTTTAATTACGCTTCTGGAGGCAGAGCCTCATTCTCTCCGTGAAGGGGCAGAGCCCCATCACGAGATGAATTGATCATTGATCATTGCTAATTGATCATTGTAACCCCCCCTTTGTGCCTTTCAGTGCAGCTGATAACAAATTCTTAAAAACGCACTTGTCTATGATCACGAAGCCTGGCTCCCGAAATTCCTCGGGACAGGCTACATCTTCCCCAGGGAAGGAATTTGAAATGAACTCAAGGGTTCAGTTGTTTCGGTAATTAACAAATAAGTATAAAACTGAAGGCTGAAAGCTAATAAACCCAAAAACTACAACACTGTCTTTAAATATTTTCCCGTATAGCTTTCATCATATTTCACCACCTCTTCGGGGGTACCGGTACAAACGATATTTCCTCCTCCGAAACCACCTTCCGGGCCAATATCAATGATCCAGTCGGCCGATTTAATGATATCAAGGTTGTGTTCAATAATAATGACCGAGTGTCCGTGGTCTACCAGCCTGTTGAATGAGTCCAGCAACCGGTTCGTATCTTCAAAATGAAGTCCTGTTGAGGGTTCATCAAAAAAGTAAAGTGTGTGATTGCTGGCCGGCTGGGATAAAAATTTGGCCAGTTTAACCCTTTGTGCTTCACCACCCGAAAGGGTTGTGGCACTTTGTCCCAATTTCAAATAACCCAAACCGACATCATCGAGCACTTTCAACCTTTTAATAATAGACGGTTCGTCAACAAAGAAATCGATAGCATCTGAAACGGACATCTCCAGTACGTCGTAGATGTTTTTTCCCCGATATTTAACGGAGAGAATATCCTTACGATATCGTTTTCCGTGACAAACTTCACAAGGTAATTCGATATCAGCCAGGAACTGCATTTCAATTTTTTGTACCCCTTCACCCTGACAAGCTTCACATCTTCCGCCTGGAACATTGAAAGAAAAATGTCCGGGTTTGAATCCCATGATCTTGGCCTGACGTGTCTCGGCAAAAAGATGACGGATATCATCAAAAACTTTGATATAGGTCGCAGGATTGGAACGGGAAGAGCGCCCGATTGGAGATTGGTCGACCATTTCGACCGATTCAATATGTTCCAGTCCGCGAATATTACGGTGGCGGCCTACTTTATCGCTGTACGTACTGAATTGCTTCATGATGCCGGCGTACAAAGTATGATGAACGAGTGTTGATTTACCGGAGCCACTGACACCTGTGACACAAATTAGCTTACCTAAGGGAAATTCAACATCGATATTCTTTAGATTGTGTTCCATGGCACCCTCAACGACTATCTCTTTACCATTGCCCTTGCGTCGTTTTTCGGGTACTTCAATCTTTTTGCGTCCGCTTAAATACTTACCGGTCAGCGTATCCGATTTTATCAATTCATCAACCTTTCCGGAGAACATGACTTCTCCGCCAAATGATCCGGCAAAAGGTCCGATATCAATTACGTGGTCGGCCGCCGTTATCATTTCGGGATCGTGCTCAACTACAAGTACGGTATTACCGATATCCCGCAGTGATTTCAGGATACTGATTAAGCGATCATTGTCCCGAGGATGAAGGCCAATAGTCGGCTCATCCAAAACATACAGACTACCTATTAGTGAGCTTCCGAGCGCGTTAGCCAGGTTTATTCGCTGGGCTTCACCACCACTAAGGGTATTAGTGAGACGATCAAGCGTCAGGTAATCCAGGCCTACTTCATCCAGGTATTTCAGGCGTTTTTGAATTTCAAATAAAATCTGGCTGGCAACCTGTTGTTCAAAATCATTCAATTCCAGCTTATCGAAAAATACGTGGGCATGACCAATGGTCATTTCGGCAATTTGTCCAATATGCAGGCCGTTTATTTTGACATTTAAGGCATCTTTTCGAACCCGATAGCCGTCACATTCCGGGCAGCGTGAGTATCCGCGATAACGAGCATAGAAAACACGCATATGCACTTTATAAAATTCACTGCGTATTTGTTTGAAGAAACCGTTGATACCTGCATATTCGTCTTTACCGTCCCATAAAATTTTTATTACATCTTTAGGTAATTCGTTGTAGGGGACGTCAATAGGCAACCCATAACGTGCTGCCACTTTGATAAGATCCTTTAGGTTTTTGCTGAATTTAGGTGAATTGAACGCAGCGACGGCACCCTGACGAATGGTTCGTTCCGGATCCGGTATGACCAGGTCTTCATCAATTCCGGCGACCCTGCCGAAACCTTCACATTTCGAACAGGCACCATAAGGGTTATTAAAAGAGAACATCTGTGGAGTTGGTTCTTCGAACTCGATGCCGTCCATCTCAAACCGTTCACTAAAATGGTATTCTTCCCCGTCACGGATTTTAATGATGATACGTCCGTTGCCTTCTTTGAAGGCCATGTCCAGTGAATCGGCTAAACGGCTGTGACTGTCTTCATCATCCTTTCGGATCGATAAACGGTCAACCAGCACTCGCAAATCATTAGCTTTATATTTTTTTGATGGAATATCATCTTTGGTGATATCGAGCTGTTCTTCCTTTTTGGTCAACAGCCGGGTAAAACCTTTTTCCTTGAGCACCTGAAGTTCGTCTTTCAGTTTCTTCTTTTTGTGGTGCGGGATGGGGAAGAGGACATAAAACCGGGTTCGTTCTTCAAGGGTTGATAAAAGATCATCCGTTACGCTTTGTGTCGTGTCTTTTTTAACCTCTTTTCCGGATACCGGGGAGATCGTTTTCCCGACACGGGCAAACAGTAAACGAAGATAATCATAAATCTCTGTTGATGTTCCTACGGTTGATCGCGGATTAGTCGTCGTGTTTTTCTGCTGGATAGCCATGGCAGGAGAGATACCCTGCATGTAGTCGACATCCGGTTTATCCATGCGCTCCAAAAACTGACGGGCATAACTTGATAAGCTTTCTACATATCGCCGCTGGCCTTCGGCATAGATCGTATCGAAAGCGAGACTCGATTTCCCGGATCCCGATACGCCGGTTAAAACGGTAAGTTTATTACGGGGAATGGCGACATCGATATTCTTCAGGTTGTGTACACGGGCTCCTTTAACGATGAGCGCGTGTTTTCCATTGGTATCAAGACCGTTTTCAACTTTTTTCGTTTGAGGCATGGAGGATCATATTTAATTTCAATCAGAACCACCAATATACAAAATATCCAAATGATAATGTAGAATTCTCTTTATACAGTGATGTTGAAGGAAAATAAATATAGCCGCAGATTTACTAGCATAGAGCATAGAGCATAGATACCTGTATTTAAACAAGGCCTGTCATCCCGGGGAACTCGAGGGATCTATAACGGCTTTAAACTTTCATGTGTTTATAAATCATATAAAGAAAATAGCCGTTGTTAGATTTCTCCGCTACGGTCGAAATGACAGGTTAGATGATACATGGTGCCCTGTACGTCATCTTTTATAGTAAGAATCGCGGATTACACTAATGAAAAGATTAACGCAGTTTAGTTGGTAATAGTTGATTGGGTTTATAATCCGGTAATCTATTAATCCAACTAATCCCAATTCAGACTTTTCCCCTTTATACACGTAATAACTATTTCAGGTATCTGTGTAAATCTACCTCATCCGCGTCAAATGCGTTCTTTTTTTGAATCAGGATGGTCAGGATTACAGGGATAGGCTCGGATTCTTTTTAGGATTTATAGATATGTCCGATGGGCTCCACCTTCAGGGTGGCGTCCATCTAAAAAAGGCAAGAAGTTTAAGTGGACACCTCTACTCCTATAATGATAGCCGCAAGTTTACAACTTGTGACCAATTTCAGATAATATGTATAATGTTCCAAGTTACAAACTTGAAACATTTTTGAGATAGACACCACTTCTAAAAGTGGAGCCTACCGGCAAATACTATTCTGACTTCTACATTCTTTATTCTACCCTTCAATAAACTTAATAACCTAATAACTCAATAACTTGATACATAATTTGTGTTCTATTATTCCGGTATCAGGCATCCGGCGACCGGCCATCAATCATTCAAATAGATACTGCCCCCGGAAGTTCTCAGGGTGACTTTGGGCCCGCCGCCTCTAACCGTTCCTTCCACTTTATCGGATCGCATGGTTCCGTTAAAATCGTGCAGATTGGTGTGAACTGATTCACCTCTTAATTCAAGGGAATATCCCTGTCCTTGCGGTATCTTGGCATTGATATTACCACCACTGGTTTTCAAGGACAAATGATTGGTGATTTTATGAATATCCGCATGAATACTCCCACCGCTTGTGTTACCGGTGATATTGCCGCCTGCATCGGTCAGGTTGATCTCACCACCGGAGGTATGGATATCCATTTTCCCGTTGGCGTCTGTTAAATCGATATCACCGCCACTGGTATGGGCTACAAGATTTCCCGTTTGATGATGAACGGTGATATTTCCTCCTGATGTCCTCAATTTAAAATCACCGGTTATATCGGTCGCTTTAACTTCGCCGCCGCTGGTCCTGCTATTTAAGCTTCCTTCCAGATGACGTAATGAAATATTACCGCCACTGGTATGCAGCTCGCCATTAACCGATTTAGGTGTGTAGACCACAAACGAGATACTGGGTTGGTTACCAAAACTGAAATGAATACTACCGCGTTGATGAGCAATGGCATTGATTTCATTGCCATGTTGGGAGATATCAATATCATAACCTTTTAAACCGGTATCGCCAGATGTCAAATAACGATGTCCCTTCCTGACATACATCTCCACACGCACTTTATTACTGTTACTATTTCGTGATTCCACTCTAATATTCCCACCTGAAGTTCTAACATTCAGACGTACGGGGGCGTTGACATTAAATTCTTTGACTGTATATGGTTGCCCGTCTGGCTTTGAATGGCCAATATTGGCAAATGTAGAGACATATCCGAAGGATAAAACGGATAGTAATAATAAGCTGAAAGCTGTTATCTGGTATAAATGGCGGCGATGTTCCATGATTTAGAAAGTTTGGTGTTCAGTAAATAGGTAACAATTCTTTATTACGGATTGTGGCTGTAAAAGTTTCTGTCTTATGTAAGAGTTAAAGTTATTAAGTAATAATAAGTGAACCCTTTATAACTTAATATACCCAATAACCTAATAACTACGACAGCTCTTAACGCTATTAGATAAAAAAGGCCGCTAAAAATAGCAGCCTTTTTCATTTAAGTAAATCGTTTATTTATCGACTCAACTATTCCCACTGGTATCCCTTTTCATTTGAACGGGATAACCATTGATAAGCACACTTTTACCGGAAACGGCAATTTCCTGGCCGATTTTCAGGCCTTTATCAATCATCACCCATTTTCCATTACGCTGACCTTCTTCCACTTCCTGGGAATAGGCTTTACCGTCTTTAATGACCCACACAATGGAACGGCCTTCCTGTTCATCCAATGCCTCTTCTGGTACCGCCGGTTGATTTTTCAATTCGGGTAATTCGAAATCGGCCGTACAAAACATACCGGCCGGAATGCTATTATGTGAATTATCAACGCGGATTTTAACCGTAAATGTCCGGCTTGCCGTATCGATGCTTGGGTTAACCTGTGTTACCTTTCCATCAACAGATTTAAATTGATTTTGGAAGGCAATTTTAACGGGAAGTCCAAGGGGGATGCTTCCGGCATATTTTTCAGGAACGTCCATTTCAGCTTCCAAAACAGACAGATCCGTAACTTCAAAAGCAGGATCGGCAACAGTGGCATATTCACCGGGCAACAGATTACGTTTGGTTATATAGCCACTAAAAGGTGCCCGTATTGTGGTATCGTCAAGTTTTTGTTTGGCATCATCCCGGGCAGCTTTGGCCTGCATTAACCCTGCACTTGCCTGTTGATAAGCTGCATCAGCCTGATCTTTTTGCTGAGCCGTTGCGGAACCAGCCTTGAACAATCCATCAATGCGTTGTTTTTCTTGCTTAGCATTTTTGTATTGTGCCTGAGCTCGTTTAAAATTGGCCTCAGCCTGTTCCACTGCAAGTTTATAATCCACCTGGCGAATCTGCAGCAAAACCTGACCTTTATGAACATGATCACCAATATCGACAGTTACATGTATAATGCGTCCGTCTACTTCCGTGCGCAACTCGGCACGTTGTTTGGCTACCAATGTTCCGGTAACATTAAATGACCGTCTAAAACTTTTACCCTCTACCTGAGCGGTTTCCACCGTAGCAGTATCACTGCGAAATGTAGTGCTTGTTTTTTGGTTATTTGAGGACGTATCCTCTTTACTCCCGCAAGCTGACAATCCAAATAATAATCCTGATATCAGAAAAGCAGTTCCGAATTGTCGTATACGAAGGAATATCGTTCGCTTAATCATAATTTCCTCTGAACGTTACGAATAATGTTTATGAATTTTCGTTGTTTGTGTTTTTTGTAAATAATCTCTTAACCCACTCCGTGGCGTCATCAAATAAGAGATAAACTACCGGTATGACCAGCAATGTCAACACGGTTGAAGTGATCATACCCCCAATTACCGCAACACCCAATGGTTGACGTGTTTCACCACCTTCACTGATAGCCAGGGCTACCGGAACAAGAGCGATAATAACAGAAGCGGCAGTCATAAGTATAGGACGCAGACGTAAACGGCCCGCTGTAATCATAGCAGTTATCTTGTCATCGCCCTTTCGCCGCTGTTGATCCGCCAGATCCACGAGCAGGATAGCGTTCTTGACCACTAATCCTACCAACATGATGATACCGATAAAGGTGAAGATGTTTAAGGTAATACCGGTTAAAAAGAGGGCTCCGAAGACCCCGATCATTGTTAATGGCAATGAAATGAGAATCGTTAATGGGTGGATAAATGATTCGAACTGTATGGCAAGTACCATATAAACGATTAATATAGATATTGCGAGTGCCTGCAACAGGTACCCGAATGATTCTACCATGTTTTGACTTTGACCACCAAGTTCTGTGGACCATTGATTGTTTTTGGGCAGGAGTTTCTTAACCGTATTTCCTACAATCGTTAGTCCTTTTCCGGTTGATATACCCTTTGTATCGGCAAATATTGATACCGACTGCATCCGGTTATACCGGTTAATAACATTCGGGCCTTTTCCGACCTGATAATTGATCAGATTGGCAGCTTTCATGAGATGTCCGTCACTTCCCCGTGTTTCTATTTCGTCGAGGTTGGACGGCGTGTCCCTGTAATCAGGTTGTGCTTTAACCCTGATTTTATAACGATAGCCGTTGTGAGTGTATTTGGCTACGTCCATACCACCAAAAAGCGCGTAAATTTCATTAGATATTGAACTAACGTTCACCCCAAGGTTATAGGCAAGGTCTCGATTGATATCCACCTGGATATTTGGTTTGGATAGACGTAAATCGGTATCCAAATCCACGAAGTTACCCTGTTGCTTCAATTTTTTGATCACTTCCTGACTGATCGTACCAAGTTTCTGAACATCCGGTCCGCGTATAATGTACTGGATATCAGCCTGACGTCCACCGCCACCGGCATTTGAAACGGGGGATACCGCGATTGTCATACTTGGGAATTTTTTAGTGAATTGGTTTCGTACCTTATTCATCAAATCCTGTTGGCTGATACTTCTTTGATCTTTAGGTACCATGTTAACTCGGAATATACCTTTATTTACTTCCTGGCTGGCACCACTACCTACCGATCCGAATACAGATTTTACCTGATCATATTTGAATAGGAGTTGTTCCATCGAGTACATCCGTTGATTCATCTCATGAATGGATGCACCGGTCGGCATTTCAAAACTAACCTGGAAGCGCGATTCATCTGATTTCGGAATAAACTCCGTACCTATGAATGGCAGGAGGGACATCCCACCGACAAATGCGGCCACGGCAATTCCCATTACAGCGCCCCGGTGACGAATTCCCCATTGCAGTGTTTTGGCATAGAACTCTTCCAGCCAGATGAAGAAATTTTCCAGAGTATTGTAAAAGGCATTGTGTTTCTTTTCATGCTTCAGCAATCTGGAGCACAGGAAAGGGGTAAGCGTAAACGAAACAAACAGTGAAATAATCATTGTAATCGCCACGGTCATACCAAATTGGTAAAAGAACCTTCCTATGATTCCTTTCATAAAAGCAACAGGTAGAAATACAGCTACCACTGTTGAAGTCGCTGCCAATACGGCAAATCCTACTTCCGTGGTTCCCACACTCGCAGCTTCCATGCCTTTTTCACCCATTTCAACGTGCCTGAAGATGTTCTCAAGCACAACGATGGTATCATCAATAACCAGACCCACGGCAAGAGACATGGCTAACATGGTAAGATCGTTAACCGTAAAATTAAGGGCATTCATGATAATGAATCCACCAATCAGTGAAATAGGGATAGATACGATACTGATCATCGTAATCCGCAGGTTCCGCAGGAAGACAAACATGATGATGGCTGTAAGAATAACTCCTAAAATGATATCGAACTGAACACCGCCTATCGATTTCTTTATAAAATTCGAGTTATCAGAAGCAATAGATACATTGATTCCCTGGGGAGAATTTTTCCTGAGCTGATTGACCTTGGCACGTATAGCGTCGGCAACAGCAACCGTATTTGCCCCACTTTGTTTCCGGATACCCAAACCGATGGTAGGTATGCCATTGTAGTGTGCAATCGTTCGGTAATCTTCTGTACCGGTCTGTACTTTGGCAACGTCGTGCAGGTAGGTTGTTTTACCATTTTCGCTTTTAATGACCAAATTACTCAGGCCTTTTGGCGTTAAATATTCACCCTGCACCTTAATAGTGTATTCTTTCTTTTGCTCTTCAATACGTCCGCCTGGAAGTTCCAGGTGATTACTTTGAATGGCACGGACAACATCCATGGCCGTAAGGCCCCGGGCGTATAATTTCTGCGGATATAACCAGACTCTCATTTCCCGTTGACGTAATCCGGAGACTTCGACGTTACCCACACCGCTCACTGTCTGTAACTGTTCTTTGAGTGTTTTATCAGCATATTGAGAGAGTTGCAGGTAGGGTACTTTGCCAGAAACGGAGATCCATACAACAGGGCTGGATGCAATGTCCAGCTTTTGAACGATCGGTGGATCGATATCTCTCGGAAGGTCTTTTCTTGCCAGGTTCACTTTGGCTCTGACTTCCTCGGCTGCCACATTAGCATCTTTTGACAGTTCGAATTGAACAGCGATGTTGGACAGGCCGTCATAACTCTGTGAGGTTATATTTTTAATACCACTGATCGTATTGATCTGTTCTTCAAGAGTGTTCGTTACTTCCTGGTCCATTACATCCGGACTGGCACCTGGAAGAGTCGTCGTTACCGTTACGACAGGAAATTCCACTTCCGGAAATAGATCGACTCCCATTCTGGAAAAAGCCATGTATCCGAATACAAGCAAGGCCGACATTATTGTAATGGTCGTAACTGGTCGCTTAATGGATATATCTGTAATTCGCATGTTTAAATATCAAAAAGGTTCAATATTCTCTTGTGAGATTAATTCTCGTTTTTAACAGCTTTGACTTTCAACTGACCGGTGGCCTTTTGCAATTTAAGATGAGCCACTTTGTGTTGATATATGCTGTTATAATAGGATAACTCGGCTTGTCGGAGTGCCTGACGGGCGTCTAATACCGATACCTGATCGAGTGTCCCATTTTTAAATCCGGCCTGGGCCAGCCTTAGTCCTTCTTTGGCCTGTTGCAAGGTCATTTTCTGAGCTTCAACCGATTGTGCCTCATTATTAATTCCCAATAAGGCGCTTCTGACATCGTAGAGTACCTGTTCTTTACTGTTAAGATAATTCAACTTTTGCTGACGATATTGTGATTTACTCTGTACAATAGAACCTTCACGGGACAAATTGAATATGTTCCATCTCAAAGTTAAACCGGCATTCCACGCATATCCGAAAGTAAAAAAGTTATCCGGGTTAAAAGGGGATCCGTGTGGGTTGGGTTTATTATAATTTTGATTCAGATATGCACTGAGAGTAGGCAGATATTGACTGTAATTGGCCAGCACAGATTGACGCTGCAGGCGTACCTCTAACAGGTTTGTTGCCAGTTGTGGATTTTCATGAAGGGCCAGACGGACCGCATTGCTTTCGTTGGTATCTACGGGTTTGTATTCAAGAGAATCCTTAAGGGTTACGTCGCTATGTTGAGATAACCCCAAAAGCTTATAAAATGCTGCCTGTGCCTGTTCCAGGTTGTTTTTTGCCTGAATCATCTGTGTACGTGCATTGGCCACATCAACTTTGGCGCGTAAGACATTAAAATTCGTAGCGGTGCCGAATTTGGCTTTATTTTGAACATCCTGAAGACTGGCTTCACTAACACTCAGGAACTGCTTATTGACATTGTACTGTTTTTGAAGCAGCAGCAACTGGTAATAACTCTGCTCAACACCATAAACTACATTCTGGCTGACATCCTGTACCTGCTTATCTGTTAGAGCGTTATATAATTTGGCAGCTCTCAGTCCGGCAGCTGCAGAGCCATCGATTAATGGTTGCTCGATATGGAGTTGTAAATCATAAGTCTTAAGTGCACCGGCTTTAAAAGTACGCCCGTTAATGTTGAATTCGGCTACCTTATCCAGGTGATTATAAGTACCGTTAACAGTAGCTGTGGGAACGACACTTCCGTATGCTTCTAAAATACGTCCATGAGCATATGTTTGGTTCTCTACCGCTGTTTGAATGTTCCTGTTGTATTGAAGGGCCAGTTTGATGGCATCCGTAAGTTGTAACTTACCTTTCACAACAGGCAATTCATCTTGTTTTACTTTATAGCTCGATGGCTTCACTGTCTGACCAGAAGGTATTGTATCCGCCTTGGTTTTCTGTTGCTGCCAATCCTGGTAAGCCTTTGTCTCGGTGTCCTGTAAATCTTGATTTATGGACGCAGGTGTCATACAACCCTGTAACAAAACACATGTTAGCAGCAGGGTAAGAATTGATGATAATGATTTCATGTTTGTGACTGGTTTGACAAAATTCCGTTCAAAATTATATCAAAAAAATTATTTACGTCGTTTTTCAGATCTCTCTGTTTGTCATTAAGAATGTATTGTACGGTTATGGCAATGGTCGATTCCATGAATGAAATCGCCGCAATCTCGGAATCGACTGGTCGAAATACGCCTTTATCAATTCCTTGCTGAATTGTGGTTGCCAGCTTTTCTATAAAAACTTCATAATTACTACTCATATATCGCTCTTTACGAACATGAGCCTGATGGTGGTTATACAGTAAAGCCCGGAAAGTGTTTCGGTATTCGTCAAAAAAATTGGTGCTGAACAACAGGTATTTTTTCATTTTATCAACAGGTTCCAGGTTGCTGTCAAGAATATTCAACAACTCCGTATATAATGGATTTAGACTTGAATCGATAGAAGAACATACCAGCTCATCTTTATCCTTGAAATGGAGGTAAACCGTCCCTTTGGCAATTCCAGCTCTTTGAGCAACCCGGCTAACGGTAAGGTTTTCCACCCCTTTTTCTCCAATGAGTTCCAATACAGCCTGATGGATCGTATTTTTGGTAAATTCCTCCAACAGGTGTTTGCGCTTCTCCTTGAGTTTCAATGTCTTCTTATTCATTATAATGGTTCGGTATAAACGAATTGTTACGGGCCATCTAAATGTAAAAACAAATACTTAATGTATTCTCGGTCTTGTAAAATGACCAGATGGTCAAATTAATGACATTATATACATTTATCAAATTTTTTAATTGTGAATTTTACCGGTCGGCTTTAGTACCTATGTCGCTGCTTATCCCGATTTCAGGATAATTTGTACGTTAATGTCTAACAAAAGTTTTAATTGAAAAGTTTGTTTTTCATATCGTTTCAAAAATTTATTAAAAAAGAAAAAAAGAGCTAAATTATCGGCAGAACAAAGATCATCCATATAAAAACCGGAATAAAAAAAACATGATTTTTCCGGGTGCTATATGATATGATTGGTTATACATATTATATTGCCGTTGATTTTAAAAAAAATTTCAGGATGAGATGCTGCGGGAAATAGAAAGAATATTTCGTAAATTTTTCACGCTTGCGTAAATAATTGATTATTAATCTTTGAATACATGAAATTACCATTTGTTTTAGCCAAGAGATTCGTTGCCGGTGAAAATTTTTCCCAGGCAATACCAAAAGTTGAGGAAATCAATAAGTCTGATATTAAAGTTACATTGGATTTATTGGGTGAGAATGTAAGAGATCGAGAAACCGCTGACGAAACGGTCAAAAACTATATTAATTTACTGAAAGGTATCAATGAGAAAGGGCTGAATGCCAGTATTTCGATTAAGCTGACAATGCTGGGACTTGATATTGATTATAAATATTGTCGCGATAACTTATTTTCACTTCTCGATGTCGCCCGCAAATTCGATCAGTTTGTCAGAATTGATATGGAGGGATCTGATTATACTCAAAAGACCATGGATATCTTTCGGGAAGCGCATGAAGAATACGGCAAACATGTAGGAATCGTTATACAGGCATACCTCCATCGTTCAAAACAGGATATCGACGAATTAGCGGAAATGGGTGCCGATGTCCGTCTCGTTAAAGGGGCATATAAAGAACCGGAACGACTTGCCATTCAGGGGATGCCGGCTATTCGGGAAGCCTTTAAGGAGTACACGAAAGTATTATTGGAGAAAACGCCATATCCACGTATTGCCACTCATGATGATGAGCTTATAGAGTGGACAAAGAAATATGCCGCGGATAATGGAATAGGCAAAGCACGTTTCGAGTATCAGATGTTATATGGATTGCGACAGCAAACATGTGAAGAACTCTCTGATCAGGGATACAACGTGCGTATTTATATTCCTTACGGGACAATGTGGTTCCCATATTTTTCCAGACGGCTGAAGGAAAGAAAAGAAAATATATGGTTCGTTCTTTCGACCCTATTTAAAAGTTGAGCTGACAAAGCGCTTTTATATTCGAATAAGGCTATGCATTATAAATGGGTATAAGAATGCATAGCCTTTTTTCGTATAAATTGTAAACATAAGACTATTGAAGCGAATACTCTCAAAATACGGTGTATCACTGGGCATAGGCGTCATCGCTTTGTTTATTCCGCTGGTTCGAAACCTGCATATCGAATCAGCTATCATTGCGTCTGTTGCCGGTACGGTTCTTGCCGCTTATGTTTCCACTAAATCAAGTGAAACAAAAAGTGACAAGCGAAGACTCCTGGAAATTATTACGGTTGTCTACGCTGCCGCTGTCCCGTTAGCCATATTCAGTTTCATTGGCGGATGTTTTAGCGTGGATGGACTGGGATATTGGATCTTTTACCCTTCGTTCAGTATCTATTTCGTATATAGCATCGGACGTTATTTCAGAAAGTCGGGTTTCTCCCATGCCTTGTTTTGGACATGGATAATTATTCTATTCATTGCTGTGGGTGAGTTTTTACTTGAGTTTTACCTGCTTCCCCAGGTCTATTTTTACAATCATATTTGGGGAGGGTGGCCCGGCCCTATTTATGATGAAGCCATTCATTTTCGTGTGTCGGTTGTTTATTTCCGGTTTATAACTTTCTGTTGGGCCAGTATATTTTGGTTATTACCGGAATTCTGGGCGAATCGTTTTGCCAAATGGGCTGTTGCTGTACTCACATTAAGCCTTGGGTTGAGTTATGCTACAATGGCTCAGAACAGGATAATTTCACCACGAAGTTATATCCAACAGGTATTGGGAGGTAAAAAAGTTACTCCTCATTTTGTATTCTATTATGACAAGAAATTTTATTCCGATTGGGATATCTACCGGTTTAGTAAAATGGCGGAATTTGATTTTGAGGAAATAACCCGGAAACTGAATATTCCGCCACCTGACCAGAAAATTCAGTGTTATTTTTATGCGCACGCATGGCAGAAGAAAGAACTGGTTGGTGCCAAATATACCAGCTATGTACCGGTTTGGAGTTCTGTTGATCAATTACATATCGAAAAGCAGGCTATTAACAGGGTACTGAGACATGAATTGGTTCACGTTCTTGCCAAGCAATTCGGGAACCGGTGGATTCATGCCAGTTGGAGCATCGGGCTGGTAGAGGGATTGGCCGTAGCTCTTTCTCCGGACGAATCGCAGGTGGCTACACTGAATCAGCTGGTGGCCGCTTCCAAACCGTGGCCGGATACGAAAGACCTTGAGAATGCCTTGTCTTTTTCAGGTTTTTATACCGGTCGTGGAAATGTTAATTACACTACAGCCGGTTCTTTCGTTCAATATCTGTTGAATAATTATCCGGTTTCGGATCTCAAAAAAGCATATAAGACATCTGATATCAAGAATGCATACCCGGCCAATATGAATAAAATTGTTAGTGGCTGGCATCAGGTATTAAAGAAAACACCGGTCGATTCAGCCGATATGGAGGCTTCAAGGCAGTTATTTTCCGTCCCCTCAATTTTTGAAGAAAAATGTCCGCATACCATTACCCCGATGTACGCCCTGTATGATCATTACAAATATGATATGGCGGTCAAAGACACCGGTAATGCGATTGTGACGCTCGAAAAGGGATTACATATGCATCCCGATGAAGAAAGTTTCTGGCTTCCATGGTCGTACCTGGAATTAAAATGGGGACGCCCCGATAGTGTAACGACATTATTCAATCCTGTAGATACGACACAAAAAGGATCAATTATTAATGTCCGGCTCGCGGATGCTTACCTGATGCAGGATAGTGTCTCGTTGGCCCATGAATATCTTGGCAAAGCCAAAAAATTAAATAACGGGAAAAATCGTATCGATTGGTTGGCAGAGCGTCTGGATTTTCGCGATACACTTTCAAACTGGAGAGATTACCTGGATATCAATTACCGTCATCATGTAATCACACCAACCTGCTTTGATTCGCTTGCACCCGATAATAGGTTGTTGGCCATGCAGCTAATGATTCGAAATAATCAGGATAAAAATTTTACAGTATATGCAGAAAAGTTGCTCGGTACTCCTTTATCCAAATATTACTTTGATGATTTCCTGAGGACCGTTGAATACGCTGCATTGAAAAGGTATTTTGGAATAGCGAATCAAATGATTCAAAAAATGGGGAAATATCCCTGGCGATTGCGGGAAGAACAACGACTTAACACGATGAAACGATTCGTCGCTTTTTTGCAAAACCCGGAGCCCAAGTAATAATCGATGGGTTTCAATTTGGTATTAACGTTGACTGTAGGTAATTATTCAACCATATTTCTTTGTGCCTTTGTGCACTAAGCTAAATCTGAAATAAATATCTGTTATTTTGATTATGACCTTGAAAGGTTTTAATTATAAAAGTGACGAAGAATAAATAACTAAGCTATTCGAATTAAAAAAACTATTAAAATTATTTTATTATGAAAGAGAACATAGTTAAAGCTGTTAATAAACAGATTCAGGCAGAATTTGAATCTGCCTATTTGTATTTGGCCATGTCATCTTATTTCGAGTCTGAAAATCTTAAGGGTTTTGCAAAATGGATGAGAGTGCAATGGGATGAAGAACTACAGCACGCCTTCAAATTTTATAACATGCTTATCGAACGCGATGAGAAGGTGGAATTACTCGATTTGAAAAAGCCCGGTAATGATTTTGGCACCCCGATGGAGGCTTTTATAAGCACACTTGAGCATGAGCAGTTGATCACAGGGAAAATTAATGATCTTTACAACCTTGCACTGGAAGAGAAAGATTTTCCCTTGCAGAATCTCTTACATTGGTTTATAGACGAACAGGTTGAAGAGGAAAACAATGTCAGGGATATCATCGATCAATTAAAATTGATAGGGGAAAATGGTACGGGATTGTATATGCTTGACAGGGAATTAGCCCAACGACAAAACGTCTCTGACGGGCAAAATTAGATAAATTTTTTAGACACAGATTTACGCAAATAAAAGCGGATTTAATTCTATCGGTCAGACGGTTCAAAACCGTCAGTCCGATGGATGATTTTTAAGCAAGCCTACCACGCTGTCATTCCGGGGGAATCGAGGGATCTTTTAGGGCTTTAAGCTTTTAATCGTTTAGAAATAAGATCAGGAATTGTCCGTTGATAGATTCCTCCACTTAGGTCGGAATGACAGGCAGGGAAAGAGTCCCGTTCATTCCGAGCGGTCTCTGGGACCAATGACAGTTAAAGGTTCTGACTCATTCCTGCTCAACAGGTTATTATTTCTGTGACCTGCCAATCTGATTATTTCTTTTGTTAGCTGCTATAAACATAGGTTGACAGCTTAGTTGGTTGGTCGTTGTCGGTGGTTTAGCTATTCGGCAAGCGGCCGTTTCATGTCAACGGCGGTCTGTGGTTAGTCGTCTAATTTTTCAGAATCCCTGATGTCCCGGGAAATTTTCTTAATACACTCAATAACTCAATAACAATTCTGGCTTCTATATTCTGTATCCTTTTCTCAATCGGCAAATCGATCGGCGAGTCGGTTGATCAGGTAACTGCTTTCCCGCAAGGCCTGAGGTGCAAAATCCCCGAAAAATTCAGTCACTTCTTCAAATTCCCTGATGAAACCTTCCTTATCGTCATTTTCAACCAATTTTGACAATTCCTGGTGATGACGGAAAAAATCCATCAGTAAGTCCCGGCGTTCTTCATTGGAGAGGACAATATCAGCATATAAATCGGCATGTTGTGCAAATATTCGTCCCGTCATCATTAATTCTGCGCGATAAATCGGGCTCGAAAAATCAAGGATGTCTTCAGGGCGCAAATCGTATTTCAACATGAACGAGCCATGCAACAACGCAATAAAGTGGCGCAATCCCTGAATCAAATGCATAGCATGATCGTGCTTTTGTGGATCAACTATTTTTGTTCGCATACCCCAAAGCTCAATCTGCCGCAACAGCCAGGCATATTTTTTTTCTTCTCTGCCCGGACAAATCAGCATGAGTTGCTTGGATAAATTGGGCGCGCCCGGACCGTGCATTGGGTGAAGGCTTACTACGGGGCCCCGATGTTTCTCCAGCATAAGTTCCAGTAAACCGTTTTTGTTGGATGTGAAATCAGCCAGTATGGTATTAATATATAAATGTGGGGCTAAATCGGTTATAACCTTTTTGGTTACGTTTATCGGTACGGAAATGATGGCAAGGTCACAACCACGCGTCAAATCTTCGACTTTATCCCATCCGTCTTTTTCCAGAATACGGACATTATGATTGCTCATCTCGAATATCTTGTGATAAAGGGCACCCATACCACCTTCACCACCAACGATCAAAACGTTTTTAGGTTCATCGGTAGCGCAGGGGAAATTACCCTTCGATTGACTGGCACGGGAAGAACTCATGATCATCCGCAGGAAATCTTCTGCCCACTCGGGATCTAAACCATGTTCATCAGCCTGATTGCGAAAGCGCTTTACTTTTTCTTCTTCACGATCAGCTACGAAAATGGGTAGTTTATTCCGTATTTTAGTTTTTATGACATTTTTAACGATCTGATTACGTTCTTGTAATAAATCAAGTATCTGAGCGTCTATAGAATCCAGACGTTTTCGGGAGTGATCAAGCGTATCGTTGTTATCTTTCATGTATTCGTATATTCTGTAGATGCAATTTATAAAGCATATAAAATCGCAATAATCTATGGAATGATCTATTCGGATATTACATTTTTTATTCAGATAATCATATTTAATCGATATTTACATTTAATATGTCAAAATTTAACCTGCAATCTCCTTATCCACCTGCCGGTGATCAACCTAATGCTATCAAAGAGCTGATAGAGGGTTTGAACCGTAAAGATAAGTATCAGACGCTTCTCGGGATTACAGGATCGGGAAAAACAAGGACTGTAGCCTCTGTTGTCGAAGAGCAAAATCGTCCGACGTTAGTAATGAGTCATAATAAAACTCTTGCAGCCCAACTGTACCGTGAGCTTAGCGATTTCTTTCCCGATAACAAAGTCGAGTTTTTTATTTCCTATTACGATTATTATCAGCCGGAAGCCTATATGGTTGCACAGGATAAATATATCGAAAAGGATCTTTCTATTAATGATGAGATACAGCGACTGCGGCTTCGTGCCACGAGTTCGTTGTTATCCGGGCGCCGTGATGTCATTATTGTTTCATCGATTAGTTGCATTTATGGTATCGGCGCACCGCAGGAATATGCCAAAATGATCATACCTTTAAGCGTTGGAATGGATATGCCCCGCCGGCGTTTATTATATGACCTGGTTGACCTGCATTATTCCCGGAATGACGTGGAATTCACCCGAAGTACATTTCGTGTCAGGGGAGATGTAGTAGATATATACCCTGCTTATGAGGATAATGCCCTGCGTATTACGTTTTGGGGTGATGAAATCGATGAAATGAAAATGTTTGATCCCATCTCGGGCGATACCATTACGGAATTGGACGAATATACTGTTTACCCGGCCTCACACTTCGTTACGACGAAAGATCGTCTTGTTTCATCTATCGATAAGATCAGGGATGAGCTGCAGAAACAAATTATTTACCTGGAGAATGAAGAAAAGTATCTGGAAGCCAAACGACTGGAACAACGCACACTTTTCGATATAGAAATGATGCAGGAAGTTGGCTATTGTGCAGGTATTGAGAATTATTCACGGTATCTATCCAACAGGGAAGCGGGGCAACGACCCTATTGCTTACTGGATTATTTCCCGGATGATTATTTAGTGATCGTAGATGAGAGCCACCAGACCGTTCCACAGATTCATGCCATGTACGGTGGCGACCGTTCCCGTAAGACCGCGCTTGTGGAACACGGATTTCGCCTTCCATCAGCACTTGATAACCGTCCGCTGACTTTCGAGGAATGGGAGACGATGATTAATCAATGTATTTTTGTTAGTGCCACACCATCGGATTATGAGCTTGAGCAAAGTGAAGGTATTATTGTTGAGCAAATTATTCGTCCGACCGGACTCATGGAACCAAACATCGAAGTCCGGCCCCTTGGTAATCAGATAGATGACCTTATTGATGAGATTCAAATAAGTGTAAAAAAGAAAGAGCGGGTACTGGTATTAGCACTAACGAAGCGGATGAGTGAAGAGCTCTCGGAGTATCTTCGTAATCTTGGTATTCGGGCCGCATATATGCACAGTGAGTTAGATGCTCTTGAACGTGTGGAAGTCTTATACCGGTATCGAAAAGGCGATTTTGATGTTTTGGTTGGTATTAATCTTTTAAGAGAAGGAATTGATATACCCGAACTTGGCCTGGTTGCCATTTTGGATGCTGATAAAGAAGGTTTTTTACGTTCGGAAACATCTTTATTTCAGATTGCCGGTCGTGCCGCCCGTAATTTGGAAGGAAGATGTATTTTTTATGCTGACAAAATAACCGACAGCATGAAGAAAGTGATTGACGAAACGGAACGGAGGCGTATAATTCAGGAAGCTTATAACAAAGAACATAACATTACTCCTAAATCCGTAAAAAAGGCTGTCAAACCTATGGTCGACCCATCATTGATCTCTAATAAGGTTGTGAGTTTCGACGACGAAGAAGAATCTCATCCACTCGAAAATGTTAAGGTAGCGGATAAAGGCATCCTGTATAAGCCTAATCCTGCCATGAAGGAAGTGGTCTTTGAGGATAAAGAGAAATTCCTTGATTATTTGCAGGAAGAGATGCGCACAGCCGCCCGCAACCTGGAATTCGAAGAAGCAGCCCGGATCAGGGACCAGATCGAAACGCTTAAGAAAGAGATATGAAAAGCGGTTATTAAGTGTATTATGTTATTGGGTTATTGGATGACTTTACTTAATAACCCAGTATACTCAACAACCTATTAACTCTCTTTGCCCTTTAGGAATTAATCCATTATTCCCATTATATTACGGAGGATCTTTAACACACAGTAATTCTTAAATTAACGCATGAGCACCTATTCATATCTCAAAAATTTTATTAAAGATAAAAATGTAGCCTCGGTTACCCCATCTTCCAGGATGTGTGTCCGTCATGTTTGTAAAAAGATCGATTTTTCGAAAGACAATATTATTATTGAATACGGACCGGGTACTGGTGTTTTTACAAAGTATTTACTCAAGCGTTTAACCAAAGATTCCATTCTGATACTGTTTGAGACGAACAAAGATTTTGTTGATAAATTGAACCGGATCAAAGATGAACGGGTGGTTGTCCATAATCAAAGTGTTGAAAATATAACAGAGGTATTGGGCCCGCCGCTTATCGGTCAGGTGGATTATATAATATCCGGAATTCCATTTTCCTTCCTGGAGCCGGAAGCTAAAGATTCCGTCTTAAAACAGAGTGTTCAATTACTTAAAAAAGGAGGGAAGTTCTTGGCTTATCAAACGTCCGGGCATTTAAAGGACCCGTTACGAAAAACATTCGGCAACCTGCATACCGAATTCGAGATCCTTAATATACCGCCTATGATGATCTACGAAGCCGTAAAAGGCGAAGAAAAAGAGCATTAACGGTTAAAATAGAACGAATAGAATGCAGATGTTTTAAAAGTTAATGAGTTATTAGGTTATTACGTTTACCAAGGGAAAAAGTCAGAAATTGGATTAGTGAATTACGGGCTTAAACAACAACCTGTCATTTCGACCCCAGCGGAGAAATTTAACAGCGGCTAGAAACCTAATCTTATTTATAAACCACTAAAAGCCTATTGTTCTAATTTACGAGATCCCGTATCAGGGTCCGGGATGATAATTTTTTCGTTTTTGCTGACAATTGGATAGGAGTCATCAATGTGGTTTTTGCATCCGTTTCCAATCCCATCTTCCGCATACATTGCGATTCTAACAAATAAACACAAAAAATAACAACAAACCTTTATTGATTTAATTAACCACTAATAACAATCTTATAACTTTAAAACCACCTAAAACTACGTCATGCCGGGCTTTGCAGACTGTGTCATAATTCCAAATTATCAAGGGATTTTGCCAAAATTTACAATAAAAATGGCTCTGTAGCTTCGTAATTAGGGGTTATGGATACCGGTTTGGCGGCCGGAATGACGAATTACTCTATTGAGACACAGTCTGTTTGACCCGGGATCTCGGGAATTAAGTCATAGATACCACTACTGAATTAGAAACAGTATAAGCCAGGAGTATTTGCATTTGGTTTATGTCTTATAATCCTATCATCCAATAATCCCGTAAATCCAAATTCAGACAAACATATCGTGGCTCATAAATCATCTCAAATCAAAAAGTAATATCTCGCTTTCTTTATTGGCTTTAAAATGTAAACTTGTCTCCGCGGATATAGCGGCGCCATCGCTTTCGAAGAGTGCTTTTCCATTCAATTCAACTTCACCACGTGTAATCTGAACCCATGCATGCCGGTTAATATCCAGATCATAAGTCCGTTCATTACTTTCTTCAATGATCGTTGCCCAAAGTTTAACATCCTGGTGTATTTTCAGGGACTCACCGGAGCCATCGGGTGAGGCAAAAAGCAGCCAGTCGCCTTTCTTTTGTTCTGCTGTAAAATGTTTTTGTTCATAGCCCGGCGTTAATCCGTTCTTCTCAGGAATAATCCAGATCTGGTAAAAGTGGACGTGTTCTTTATGGGAGGGATTCTTCTCACTGTGTTCCACACCGGTACCGGCGGTCATTCGTTGCACATCTCCATAATTTATGGTGGACCCGTTGCCCATACTGTCCTGGTGAGCCAGTTGTCCTTCCAGAACATAGGTGATGATCTCCATATTTCGATGCGGATGCCGTCCGAAACCCATACCCGGTTGTACGCGGTCTTCATTCATCACCCTTAGATCACGAAACTGGATATATTCCGGGTCGAAATAGGATGCGAATGAAAAAGTGTGATAGGTATTCAACCAGCCATGATCGGCATGGCCTCTTTCTGATGCTTTACGAATCTGTATCATAATGGTTTATTCTGGTAGTTGTTCGTTTATGCCTTTTGTTCTGCTAAATCTTTATCCTTGACCGTATTGTGATTATCCAGGCTCAGGGGACCCGAACCGAAATGAACCAATAGCAATAAACCACCCATGATGGACATGTTCTTTAAGAAATCGACAATTAAGTGTTGCTGTTTCATACCGGTATAAGCCCAGAAATTATGAAAGATGAGCGTTACCGGTATTAAATAAAGGAATAAAATAATTCCTGCGATTCGGCTTTTATATCCGAGCAGAATACATAGACCGCCGCCGATCTCAATAATGAGTGCCGTTATATGAAAAAAAGGGATCAGAGGCATTCCCTTTGCTGCCATGTAGGCATTAGTGCCACCCCACGTAAATAGCTTGTTCAAGCCTGATATGATGAAAATGAAACTGAGTAATAATCTTGCAAAAAATGGTGTAACACTGGTATTATTTTTCATAATATGAATTGTATAAATGAATAAGTTTATAATCACTCAGCGATCAGCTGAAACTCTCCGCACTTACGTCATGCGCTATGCTTTAATTTATTGTTGATTGTTGTTAGTTAATAATTCACATGCCTTTGCGTCTTATCCACGCTATACTATATCATATAATAATTGTGAATTGGTTATAGGAAAATAGTTTAATATTAAATTATATAATAAAAAAAATTTGCTTGTTAAAACTGTAACCCTATCCTCTTGCAATAATCAATTAGATTCTTTTGTTCTTCATCTGTCAATACACTCATTTGATTTACGATGTTTTTAGCATGTGCCGGAAATACTTTTTGTATCAGATTTTCTCCTTCTTCTGTTAGGTGAACAGAAATGAATCGTCGATCATCCGTATCGCGATTTCTCTTAACCAACCCTCTTTTTTCAAGATTATCGATGACCATCGTTATATTCCCACCACTCTTTAAAAGCTTTTTACTTAAAACGCTTTGACACATGGGTCCCAGATGATGCAACGCTTCCAAAGCACCAAACTGGCTTATTGTCAAATTGGATTTTTTAAGCGACATGTATTGTCTGGAATTCAACGAATCCGAAGCTCTCATGAGTGCAATAAATGCATTTAAAGCCCGAATTTCCTCCTTATTTCCTTTGTAATGTGTTCCCATATTACCAAATTATTTATGATAGATAGTTTAACATTAAAACAAGTTAAACACAAGTTCATGGTTTTTCAAATATCTCCCCCGAGATTAAAATCACCAGTTGTAATATAATGATTTATAATTCAGAAAAATCGTATGTAACAGAAACGGGTGCGTGATCGGACATATCCCAGTTTTTCTCAATCGTTGCTTCAACGATAGTTTTTTTTAATACTGGAGAAATCATATGATAATCGAGTCTCCAACCCTTGTTACGTTTTTTTGAAGCGGCACGATAACTCCACCAGCTATATAAGTCTTTTTCGTCAGGATGAAGTACACGAAAAGCATCGATGTAACCTGTTTTAAGCAGTTTAGTAACCCATTCCCTTTCCTCAGGCAGGAAACCGGAGTTATTCTTATTTGCAACGGGATTATGGATATCTATTTCCGTATGGGCAATATTAAAATCCCCGGTAAATATGACCGGTTTATCACTATTAAAGTATAGACCGGCATGATCATAGAAATAATCCATAAACTCATATTTTAACTCCTGGCGTGGTTCGCCGGTAGTGCCACTGGGGAAATAAATGGAATAAAGATGGAAATCTTCAAATTCGGCCATCAATACTCGGCCTTCTTTATCCGCCCAGTCGAGTCCAAATCCTATTTTTACACGTTGTGGCTCTAAACGGCTTAGAATACCGACACCGGAATATCCTTTTTTCTCAGCGGGATGATACCAGGAATAGTAATTCAAAGCATTGATGCTATCCGGAATCTGATGTTCTAACGCTTTTAATTCCTGCAAACATATTATATCCGGTTTGGACTTATCCAGCCAATCGGTAAAACCTTTACGTTCCGCCGCCCGGATACCATTAACATTCAGGGTGCTAATTTTAATCATAATAAAAATTCAGGTATTCAATCGGGCGCTCTTGATCTTACAGAACTTACGTTTACCTACTTTCAATACGAAGCCCGTATCGTTTTTAAATGTAACGGAATGTCGAATATCATTTACCGTATCACCGTCGATAGAAACACCACCTTGTTGTATCAGGCGTTTTGCTTCACTATTGCTGGAGGCAAAACCAACATTCTTTATAATATGAACCAGATTCAATTCGGAACCTTCATCGAAGGTAAATTCAGGCAGATCATCGGGTATTTCTTTGTTTACGACTGTCTTCTCAAAGTGATCCCGTGCTTCCTGGGCCGCTTGTTCATTATGATACATCCGGGTTATGGTATATGCGAGCTCATGCTTGGCATTTCGGGGATCTTCGGAAATTTTGTTTTTATATTCTTCGAGCTTATCCAGCGATACATCCGACACCAGTTCAAAGTAATCATAGATCAAATTATCCGGTATGGATAACACCTTCCCGTAAATATCGTTGGGATGTTCATTGATACCGATGTAATTATCATATGATTTTGACATCTTTAATGTTCCGTCGGTACCTACAAGCAGGGGCATCATAAGACAAACCTGCGGATCCTGATCGTCCTCTTTCTGTAATTGCCGGCCAACGAGTAAGTTGAATTTCTGATCGGTACCTCCAAGTTCGACATCCGAGTGAAGATGAACGGAATCCTGTCCCTGGGCTAATGGATATAAAAATTCATGAATCGAAATCGGTTCTTCGTTTTGATAACGGTTGGAAAAATCATCACGTTCAAGCATTCTTGCTACAGTATATTTTGATGCCAGGCGAATAACATCGTCAAATTTCATTTTACCGAGCCAGTCGGAGTTATAAACGATTTCTGTCTTTTCTGCATCCAGAATTTTGGAAGCCTGTTCAAAGTATGATTTTCCGTTTAATTTGGCTTCCTCAAGCGAAAGGGCGGGACGCGTTTTATTTTGCCCGGTCGGATCACCAATACTCCCGGTAAAATCACCGATAATAAGAATAGCGTGGTGGCCAAGATCCTGGAACTGACGTAGTTTACGTAAAATGACCGAATGTCCAAGGTGTAAATCGGGCCGCGTAGGGTCACATCCCAATTTAATGCGTAAGGGTTTATTTTCTTTACGGGATTTTTCTAATTTTTTAACTAATTCTTCCCCGGGTATAATTTCTACAGTACCTCTGCGAATAACAGCTAACTGCTCTTCAACTGGTAAAAACGACATGATTATTTTCTATTAATTACTGGGATATTATTGATTGGATTATAATTTTTAAGCGTTTGCTTAATAGTATCGGTGTAATTATTTGCACCTGGGTAAAAATAAGCGATAATATTAAAAGTAGCAGGTGCCAGCGTGATAATATACGGATAGGTTTTTGATTGTATACGGATGTTCTTTCCTGGAATATTAAATCCTGCAAGGAGTATGAGAATGGTGCTGATGATTAATCCTGTCTTCAGAACTCCAAATAACAGGCCCAGGATTCGGTTGGGCAGACTCAGGGCCACGATCGTGAGAAGTTTTGTCAATAGATAGATTAAAAGGTGTACTATGATGAGTACACTGAAGAATATTATGAATGCCGCGACATAGGGTGCAAATGAGGGATGTTTATCAAATATTGGCTTTAACACCGACGCAAGTGGATCCATGAAGTGTATGGAAAGGAAAATGGCCAGAACGATGCCTGCTATACTTAATACTTCTTTGACCAGGCCGTTTTTAAAACCCCGAAAAGCAAAATAGAAAAGTGGTATTACTACGATCCAGTCAAACAGTATCATCCATTTGATAGTTTTTGTCGTACTATTTTATTTACCATCGAACCGTCAGCTTTGCCTTTTACTTTTGGCATTATCACACCCATAACTTTACCCATATCCTGCGGTGATGATGCGCCGACTTGCGCAATTACTTCGTCGATTAATTCGGCGACTTTATCCTCGCTCATCATTTCCGGTAAATATTCCTCGATGATGGCGAGTTCGACCTTTTCATTTTCCACTAAATCATCCCTGCCGGCACGTTCAAATTGTTCAATGGATTCTTTGCGTTGCTTGGCAGCTTTCGTCAATACCTGTACTATCTGTTCGTCGGTCAGTTTGGCCTGACCGCCTTTACGTTCACTGATTTCTTTTTCAAGCAAAGCCGCTTTTAAAGACCGTAATACCCGAAGGCGATCTTTTCCCTTGGCTTTCATCGCATTTTTAAGATCAGATAGAATGGTATCGTAAAGACTCATAACAGATTAGGTGATCATTTATTTAAAATTGTCAGCGTAAGATAATATGTATAATCCTTCAATAACTAAAAAAGGTTACACAATGATAAGTGTAACCTTTTTTACTGATAAAGGGGAGTAAAAAAACTATTTATTATTCTTAATAAATTCTTTTGCGTCATCGGCATCAAGAATAGTTTCTTTGTAGCTAACGCCGCCGCGGTTATTTTTTTTAGCCACAATGACCTTGGCCATTTTCCGCTGGGCTAACTTAGCTTGTAATGCCTTGTCACCGAATGTTTGTTTTTTAGCCATAACTAAATACCCGTATTATTTGATTTCTTTATGAACCGTGTGTTTTTTCAGAACCGGGTTATATTTACGTAGTTCCAAGCGGTTGGTTGTGTTACGACGGTTTTTCGTTGTAACATAACGTGAAGTACCCGGTGCTTCGGTGCACTCGAGAATAACTTGAATTCTATTTCCTTTGGATTTTGCCATGATATTAAAGCTCTTTTAAGAGTGTACCTTTTTTCTTCGCTTTCTTTAAAACGGCAGAGATCCCCTTTTTATTTATAGTACGCAATGTTTTTGCTGAAACTTTGAGCGTTACCCAACGATCCTCTTCCGGAATGTAAAATCTCCTCTTCTGAAGATTTAACATAAAACGGTGTTTCGTTTTATTATTTGACTTAGAGGATCGATATCCGTTAAGGGGACGTTTGCCCGATATATCGTCTATATGTGCCATCTTATGAGTTTATGGTTTGCAGTCTTCACAAATTAGACTTTCAATATAAACTGATAGTATTCAAAAATCAATATAATTGACTGATATTGAAACAATAAATATGTTTATCTAAAAAATTACGTTATTAAAGTAGCACAACATATAAAGTTTTTATTACATTAGGCAAGATGATAGAAAACAGCGGCAAAAATTAAGGGGTCATTACTATTATAGATTTCCGGTTTAAAAAGGATAGGGCACCCATGGAGGGTCTATCGAATGAAAAGTCACCATTTTTGATGACTTTTTTTGAAATGGCACATTTAAAAGCTATTTTCTAACGCCTGAATAATTTTGTAAACGCCAACCTTCACGACAGATTATCATTTTATGTCGAAAACGAAAAAATCTGACTATAAAGCGTCAAATATCCAGATATTGGAAGGACTCGAAGCAGTTCGAAAACGTCCTGCCATGTATATCGGTGATACCGGTTCCCGTGGTTTACATCACCTTATCAATGAGGTTGTAGATAACTCCATTGATGAAGCTCTTGCGGGATATTGTGATTTTATAACCGTACATATTAATAAAGATGGTTCCATCACCATTATCGACAACGGCCGGGGCATTCCCGTTGACGAGCATCCAAAAATAAAAATGCCTGCTCTCGAAGTGGTACTCACCAAATTACACGCCGGGGGTAAATTTGATAAAGACACCTATAAAGTTTCCGGTGGATTACACGGGGTTGGTGTGAGTTGTGTGAATGCATTATCATCCAGATTTTATGCGGAAGTTCACCGGGATGGTGAAATTTACACAATGGAATTTGAGCACGGTAAAACAGTTAAACCCCTTTCGGTTGTAGGAAAAACAAAAAAGACGGGAACGATTATCAAATTCTACCCGGATGAATCCATTTTCAATCAAACAACTGAGTTTAAGTTCGAAATTATTATCGAACGAATGCGCGAGCTGGCTTTCCTGAATCCTGAAATTACTGTTGAGATTGTTGATTACAGAGAAACTGGAGAAGAAGGGGAAGAGCCCTTAACTCAGGTATACCACTTCGACGGTGGTGTAAAAGATTTTGTAACATACCTTGATGAAAATCGTGATTCCTTAATGGCGGAACCGGTTTATATTCAGGGCGAGATGGAGAATGTGCCCGTTGAAGTTGCTCTTCAGTACAATAAGTCGTATTCCGAGAATGTCCACTCTTATGTGAATAACATCAATACACATGAAGGGGGAACACACGTATCTGGTTTCAGAAGAGCTTTAACACGTTCCCTTAAGAGTTATGCTGAAAAAAACAGGCTGATTAAGGGTAAAACATCTATTTCCGGTGAAGACTTTCGGGAAGGCTTAACAGCTGTTATCAGTATAAAAGTACCGGAACCGCAATTTGAAGGACAGACAAAGACTAAGCTTGGTAACTCAGAAGTTCAAAGTGTTGTTGAAATTGTCGTCTACGAAAAATTAAATCAGTTCCTGGAAGAAAATCCAAAGATGGCCAAAGGTATTCTGGAGAAAGTTATTCTCGCTGCGGAAGCACGGGAAGCGGCTCGAAAAGCACGTCAATTGGTTCAGCGCAAGAGCGCCATGGCCGGTGAAGGTTTGCCGGGAAAACTTGCCGATTGCTCCATTAATGATCCCGAACACTGTGAGATTTATATGGTTGAGGGTGACTCAGCCGGTGGCTCAGCAAAAATGGGACGCAACAGGAGTTTTCAGGCAATATTGCCCCTCAGAGGTAAAATTCTGAATGTTGAAAAATCCCGGATCAATAAAATACTGGAGAATAAAGAAATACGGGCCATTATCACGGCTTTAGGATCCGGTATCGGTAAATCGGAAGAATTCGATATGGCGAAACTGCGGTATCATAAAATTATTATCATGACCGATGCCGATATTGACGGATCTCATATACGGACATTATTATTGACTTTCTTCTATCGTTATATGATGCCGTTAATAGAAAATGGCCATGTTTATATTGCAACCCCCCCACTTTACAGGATATCATATGGTAAAAATGTAGAATATGCCTGGAGTGATGATCAAAGGGATAAAATTCTGATACGATTGAAGAAGGAAACAAAAAACAAGATTGATGTTTCACGGTATAAAGGATTGGGTGAAATGAATCCCAATCAGCTTTGGGAAACAACAATGGATCCGGATACCCGTACTTTACAGCAGGTTACGATTGAAAGTGCAGCATCCGCCGACAGACTCTTCTCCATATTAATGGGTGATTCGGTTGAACCGCGACGGGAATTCATTGAACGAAATGCAAAATATGCCAATCTGGATGTTTAAATAGAATAGATTATAGATATTTATGGCTAGCGAAAAGATTATACAGATTACTATTGAAGATGAGATGCAGTCATCCTACATCGATTATTCGATGTCAGTTATTGTATCCAGGGCTCTTCCGGATGTAAGGGATGGTCTGAAACCTGTTCACCGTCGTGTCCTTTACGGTATGAGTGAACTTGGAATGCTTCATAACCGGGCCTACAAAAAAAGTGCGAGAATTGTCGGTGAAGTATTAGGTAAGTATCACCCTCACGGGGATTCGGCTGTTTATGACACCATTGTAAGAATGGTTCAGGATTTTTCCCTGCGGTATCCATTGGTTGATGGACAGGGTAACTTTGGTTCCGTCGACGGTGACTCGGCTGCTGCTATGCGTTATACGGAAGTTAGAATGCAGCGTATCGCGGAAGAAATGTTATCCGATATCAATAAGGAAACGGTCGATTATCAGCCAAATTTTGATGACTCATTATCAGAACCTACCGTACTTCCGAGTATGCTTCCCAACCTGTTGCTCAACGGGTCATCGGGTATTGCCGTTGGTATGGCTACAAATATGGCACCGCATAATCTCCGCGAAGTTGTTGACGGAATAGAGGCTTACATCAATGATCCTGAAATTGAAACAAAAGATTTGATGAAGCACATAACCGCTCCTGATTTTCCAACCGGGGGTATTATTTATGGTTATGAAGGTGTTAAAGAAGCGTATGAAACAGGACGGGGTAAAATTATACTTCGTGCCAGGGCTAATGTTGAGGAACTTCGGGGAAACAGGGAGCAAATTGTTGTTACAGAACTTCCATACCAGGTTAATAAGGCGCTGTTAATACAAAAGATAGCGTATCTTGCGCAATCCGATAAACTCAGCGATGTAGCCGATATTCGCGATGAATCGGACCGTGAAGGTATGAGGATGGTTATTATCCTTAAAAGAGGTGCGGTTGCCAGTGTTGTACTTAATCAATTGTTTAAGTACACACAAATGCAACAGACTTTTGGTGTCATTAACCTCGCTTTGGTCAAGGGTCGACCGAAAGTTATGGGATTGAAGGAACTGATTCGTCATTTCATCAATCACCGTGTTGAGGTCATTATCCGTCGTACACTTTATGATCTGGATCAGGTTGAAGCACGGGCTCATATATTAGAAGGTTTAAAAATAGCTCTGGATAATCTTGATGAAGTAATCAGGACCATCAGGGCAGCAAATAATGTACCTGAAGCTAATGAAGAACTTCGTAGAAAGTTTGCATTAACGGATATTCAGGCTAAAGCTATCCTGGATATGCG
>Ga0102944_1000487_pt1 | contig 30612 bp, 19 predicted proteins | sample SalPonD_shore_MG_FD_78172 | JGI IMG/M metagenome (GOLD analysis project Ga0102944, IMG submission 78172) | Salt pond soil microbial communities from South San Francisco under conditions of wetland restoration - Salt Pond MetaG... | ecosystem: Environmental > Aquatic > Marine > Intertidal zone >... | reverse complement strand
TGCCGGAATGCGACCCCTGTGGGGCATCCACAATGAACGCCGCTCAGGATCTCTTTCTACTGGATATCGTCTCTCGCCCTGGAATCGTCGTATAGCGTACAAGTTCTGCGGCGGACCACCGACCAATCTATTACGATCCGATGTCTTGGTCGAGCCAGTCCGTTACATGTCCGGTCAGGCCGTGGTGCTACCGTGATGACGGGTTGAAGAATCATCTCCGATGCGTGTAAGCATTTTCTGACAAAAGATGCCGGCAAATGGAGACATCGGTATCACAGTCAGTGGGCTTGAATTCATGTGCACCGCCGCGTAAGGTCCAGCGGAAATCGCGTGTGCAGCGCGCAGACAACGTAAATAAAATGTAAAAACAAGAAGAGCGTCAACCAGGGAGTGGTGGTTTCTCTCACCAAGCAGTTCTCTCCAGTCGCTTTTGCTCTTCCAAATCGAATCCGAGTTATCGGTGCCGACAGGGGCGCTATTGGGTCTTCAATACGGCGGATTGCGTTGTCGAGTAACGTCGGCGTGTGTAGTCCGAGTTTTGACTGGCTCAATGCGGCACGCGCCTTGGACGTTTCGGTACGTCTCGCTAATGAGAGATCGTTCAAGCGGAGGGGGTAGCGGTGATGCGTTATACGATTTCGCCCATTCTATGGGCCGTGGCGGTTCTGGCGTTACTGATGACCGGTTGTACCGGGACTAAAACAATGCCAGAAGCGGCACGGGCGGGCGATACCGTCGCGTTGTACGCGGGTTGGAAGCATCATTTCGATCGCGACAAAATCACCATTACTTTCACTGGCTCAGATGGCTCCAAGACAGTCTATCAGCCTGGCAATTCGCACGTCCGGGCTATCATCGATAAGTATCCCGATCCTCTCTCGTACATTGTTGTGGGGACGCGTGTGGGTCTTAATGATGGATTCCACTCGGCTTCGACGTATGGAAGTGAGATCAACACACAGAATACGTCTAATGACCCCGACTGGTGGGAGACGACAATCTATGTAGACACTCCCACCACGCTTCCCACGGGGACAGCGGACGTTCAGGTGGATGCAGCGGATGGGGAAAGCTACGGTCCGATTCCGCTAACCGTCCTGCCCGGGACGGGTAGTCCCGCCACCTTTGGAACAGACGGTATCTCGAGCGGCTTGAGCGCCAATATGCTCGAATCAATGGAACGCATGCCGCATTACACTATCAAGTTCTCGGGAGGGAGCGCTGTACCAGCAGCCCTTGAGGTCTGGTTAAGCCACGACCCGGATCAGACTGCGGGGGGTGCTCCCGGCAAAGCGTTCGCGGTCAATCCACGAGGAGAAATGAAAAATCTCTCCTGGTCGGATAGTGGGACCAATATGCATGTGCTGTTGCTGCCATCTGGCGATGGCACTTGGGAGGACCCGTATTTTCCAGACAGCTATGGTTTGAAGTACTGGAAGTTCTACGTCACCGGTGGGATTACTAATGTGCAGGTCACCAAGGTGGCCGCCTACGACAAGAGTGGAACACCGATTTCTGGCGTTTCGGCTACTGTGAGCCAGTAGAGGAAACAGGGCTAAACGTACAGCCGCTGGCTGGACTCACCCTAACAGTCCAGCTAATGGTCGCGGCCGCCACCGTTTGTCGGTGGCATTTAGAAACCTAGAACAATGTGCATTAGGAATCTGTGGGAGTCTGACCGATGCCGCGTATTTGCATTGTGGTGGTCATCCTGGGAGCGTTTTCGACTGTGTGGACCACATCTAGTTGGGCCGGGAATGCCTACACGGACGCGGCAAGTCGCGCAGCTAGGTGGCTGGAGACGACTCAAAACGCCGACGGAAGCTGGGGTACCGACGACAGCGTTAAATTGCTCTATACCAGCGAGGCTGTCGCCGCCTTCCGGGCGCTGAACCGGCGTTCGAAAGCCTACTTCTCCGGTATTGCATGGCTGGAAAATCACGCGCCAGCGAACAACGATTATGCGGCTCGCCGACTCGTGGATTTGTCGGGCCATGGCGACAACGTCGATGCAGACCTCGCAGCGCTTAGCGCGGCGCGCGCTACCGCTTCCCAGGAAACCGGTGGCTGGGGTTTGACGGGTAGTTACAATAGTTCCCCCATCGATACGGCCATCACCTTGCTCACAGGTTCGTTGCTCCCACCGGGGAATGTCAGCGGCGGTACAACCTACCTCAAGAGCGTTCAGCTGAGTTCGGCGGGCTGGCCAGTCGATGACGATGTCGCAAGCGATGGCTTGGTAACGGACCCGTTCACCACAGCGCTCGTGGTTCAGGCACTGGCTCTGTGGCTACCGACGGATAGCTCATTGGCCAGCCCAATGAGCAACGGCGCAACATGGCTGCAGAACAATGTGACTACCGCGTCTCCCCCCTATGTGCAAGCTGCTGCCACCATGGCCTTACACGACGCCGACGTGAGCCAGTACGGGTTTTCCGACAACTTGGTTAGCATTCAACAAGCCACAACAGATAACGACGGCAGTCTGAACGAGGACGTCCTGGCTACGGCCATGGCGGCCCATGCTTGGGCTGACGTCATGGGCTTGACCATATCCACCGATAGCATCTTGGTCGACATCCCTGACGATGCCCTAAGAGCGGCCATCAATCACCAATTAGGTCGCAATGCCATGGACTCGATCGACCGGGGCGAGATGGCCCGTCTAACCACGTTGAGTGCGGAAAACGACGGCATTGCGGATCTTACGGGATTGCAATATGCAGTCAATCTTGTGAACGCGGATCTGCGCAACAACAGCATTACTAGCATTGACGTGGTGGCGAGTCTCGCACAGACAACGTTTGAACTGTCAGGCAACCCGCTGGACGGAGACGTGAATGGGGATGGCCATATAGACGCCGCTGATATGCTGCTGGTGCAGCGCTATCTGTTGGGGCTGGGGACTATGACTTCGGCGCAGTTAGCGGTGTCGGACATCGCCCCGGCTGGCGGAGACGGCGTGGTCGACGTGGGGGATCTGGTGGTGCTGCAACAGCTAGTGCTGTCGGTGCATTAGTGTTCGGTGCGCAATGAAATAGGAGAGAGGGACAATTCCGAGGATCAAGCACCACAGCGCGGTGGGCCCGGCTTCCTCCTTAGGTGAACCGTTGAGGGAAATCAATATAGAAAACGGCCGTGTATTGGGCCTAGGCGGATTGACCGGTTTCACAAGTATGCTGCTGGTCTTGTTATTGGGAGGCTCCGCGGCCATGCAACCCTAACCCGACGCCGGGAGGGCCGGCGACACCGGGTCCCTGGCAATGAAAAATGCCATTTGGGAAGCTCGTGACACTCCACTGCATCAAGGGCAGTGGATTGGAGTGGTGGACCTAACCGATGGCGGCGGCAACCCGCTGCCCGTGCAGCGAACATCTATTACACGTGGCCCGGTGGGCTCACGTACAGCACCGCGCTGACGATTCTGTTGGGCACTGGTCACCCCAACCCCTTGAACGGAGTGACCACGCCAACTGACACTGACATCGCCACCGGTACGAACAGCCTAACGGAAATGGCCTTTGCAGTAGTTTTGGATAAGAGCCTAACCAGCATTACCGACAGCAACGGGAACACTGAGCTACAGCGTCAGAGCAGCGAGTATGTAGGTCTGGACGGCACGCCGATAACGGGGCTGACCACGACTGTTACCACGGCCCGCTGACGACTGAGGAGTCAACGTATGAGACTTAGGAGCCTGCGCAATTTACTCCCGGTTGTGGTGTTGGTAACCGCAACTTCCATCGCATGGGGCGCTCCCCCTGTGACCGACCTTACATCGCTTGAGCTCCATGCAATCCGCACCGTCAGTCGTGGTGTGTTGCATGCAAAGCACGATGGCAAGCCGTCACCGGCGCAGACTGCATTTCAAAATACCGTGAGACAACTTACGTCGGTGATCGATCATCACATCTCCCGGCGCACATTTCATGGTGTGGCCGGCCTGGCTCACGGGCTGGGAGCTGCCGGATTGGGGTCGGTCGGCAAGCCGGCCGCCACCCCAGCCGATGACAGCGATCTGCGGGACGTGCTGGCCAAATTGCGGGCCCGAAAGGAGGCCCTTGGGAAGGGGTCGGCGCAATCGACGGGGTCGCTGAACGGCCCGCTTCGCCACTTGGACGAGCGGCGCGCAGCGCATCTGGAAGGGGAGGTGCACCGCATACTGGCAGCGAAAGGAAAAAACAGAATTGCTCAACTGGTAGCACTTAGAAAGGAACTCGAGAAGCGATCATCGGACAGGGCACAGGCTAGCGCGTCCAGCGGTCCACCGGCGCCCACGCTTTCAATCTGGACGAGGCACCGGCCATGAGTACTGCCCCACGACACGAGACTCTCCGCCCTATGAATCGACGCACAAATGGCATTGCATTGCTTGTGTTCGGCCTGTTGCTGAGCGTCATGTGCCAGTTTGCCGCGGCGAGCACTGATCTCGACCAGACCGATGAGATACAGTGGCAGGCAACCACCGCGGATCCGGCACCGGCTGACATCCTCAACAAGGCGGACAAGCTAAAGACGCCAGTCAAAATCTATGAATTTCTGCGAAATAACGCGAAGTATGCTTTGTACCAGGGGTCTCGCAGCGGTTCCGTCAACACGCTGGACGGCCTGCGTGGAGACGATGTTGATCTTGCCTCCGCGCTGATAGCCATGTACCGATCGCAGGGTATCCCGGCGCGCTACGCGGTTGCCACGGTCCGGATTGACGCAGCCCGTCTTGAGAATTGGTTGGGGGTGACGAATCTGTCCCTAGCGGTCAGTTTGTTGAAAGATCAAGGCACCTATGCCGCGTTGTCGTCCGACTCGACCTATGTCGATTTCGAGCACGTCTGGGTTGAAGTGCTGGTGCCCTATGGCGATTACCGCGGCACCGGTAACGACGTCGGTTCAGTGGACTGCGGGACACATCCGAGCCAATGCCGGTGGATCGGATTGGATCCTTCCTTCAAGCAGAAGATCTACCCAGACAGTCCAATCGATATCTATGGAAAAATCGCATTCGATTATACGAGTTACTACGCTGCCATCAAGGACGACAATAAGGCGCTCCTGAATAAGAACCCCCTGACCATTTACAAGGAACAGGTCCAGAGCTACTTGGAAGCCAATGACCCGGGAAAGACGTTAGAGGATGTCGTCGATACCGGAACCGTCGTACCCGATCACAGCGGTGTGCTGCCGGCTTCCTTGCCGTATTCCGTTTTGTCCCCGATTCGGACCTACAAGTCCGTAGACGAGCATGACGCGGCGGTAGACAGCGGCATAGAATCGGTCAATTGGGCCAAATATCTGTCGGGCACCATTACGCTGAATAACGCGAGCTCCGGACCCCCGATTTCAATCAGTCCATCACCGATCAAGCTTGCAACGCTGACGACAGAACCCTTGACGATTTCCTATGACAACGTCGCGCAAGAGGAAATCGTTCAGTTAGGGGGGCACCAGATCGCCACCCTGTTTGCCGTCGGATCAGGGCAGACTGCCCAGATCGGTGATCGCCTGACGTTGACCCTTTCCCTGGATGTTCCGCCCACCGACCATGGCGGCACCTTACAGGTCCCGGCCTATTCCAACCTCGTCGTGGGCGGTTACTACCTGATAGGGACCGGCGGAAACGTCTCGAATTGGAGCCAGGTCCACCGGGCCGCAAGAGAACTCCTGGAGGCGAACAAACAGTACACCATCGTATACAACCCGGACGATTCAGTCAGCGGTCAAACCTGCGATCCGAAGACAGGTCAGGGATGCACTCCGTACATCGATTCCAACGGCAGTGGTGCGTGGGACATTGGTGATCAGAAGCTGATAGACAATCCGACCGCACTGAATGACCTTACCGGGCATCTGCTCTACGTCGCCATGGAGCAGTATTTTTCGCATTTCCATGATGAAATTAAGGAGATGGACGCCCTAGACCACGTTGTGTCACCGATCGAAGGGTTCGTAGGCGTGGTGAGTTCCACCTATGGTGTCCAGTATGTCAACGGAACCGCCTATTCAGTGCTCCCGTCCGGTCTGCTCATTGACATGAAAGGCCAGTACCTGGCCGGCATGTGGCGGACCAATGCGCCAAGCACGAGTGCGCAGGCCGACTTCAAGCTGCTGGGCCATGCCTCTTCCTCCCTGGAACATGAGACGTGGCAGGAGTTGACCGGTTATGACGCGATGTCCACGGTCCGTGGTATCCAGATCGCGCTCGCCCAACCGGGAGCGCAATTGGACGATCTCATCAAGAACGGGACAACGGACAATCTCGTGGGTAGTTATCCCGATTTCGGATTCCAACTCGGATCACCACCGGCACCGTTTACCGCCGGAAACTTCGTAAACGATGGCGAGAATGGTGTTCAGACGAACCCTGTGGTCTTCAGTGCCGACAACGAGGGCGAGGCGTTCGATGTTTTTAAGAAAGCCGTTGACAGTTCAACGAACGCATTGCGGTTGGGCGAGCACAAGTATGTGTACACTACCGCGAATTCGACAGGATATCATGGAAGTGCGTTGTACAGCGCGGACATGTTGTGTGTCCATCTTGACGAGACCACTATTAAGAACCTCGTGGCCAACTACGCGTCAGTAGGGTGGGATACGCCAATTCAGCTTACGCAAGACTTTCCGTTCTGCGATGGAAATGTACTGCCCGCTGGTTGGACTACGCCGCGAAAATGGTATACCGCAGTAGAGAACGACTACACAAACGGTGTAATCCCCTACGTGGGCCCGAACTTCGTACACTTTTTCGACAAAGACCATGGTTTTGTGCCATCAGACTACGCATATCGTGCGCATCCACCTGCGACAAACGCCGTAGACACGTCTGTCATGAAGGACATCCGTGACACCTTGGATCTCCAGAACCAGAGCAACGGTTGGTATGAAGTCAAGATTCCAACCCAGCAGGCTTCGTCCGGTGGCTACAAGTTCAATGTCTACATAAGCTGGCTCCACAGCCCTGGGGCGGCGGGCGCCGTCTTTCAGCAGTCTTACATCATCCGGCCGGCGGCGGGTCTGCCGGCTGGCGGCGGCTACGTGGACTCGACGATACCGCTCAACCCTTCCGTGCCCAAGGCGATAACGGGTTCGTCGATTGTGACGCCCGTGTTTGACAATTCAATATTCACGGACAAACAGCTCGTGTCGTCCGCGAACAATGACCTGATTCGGACACCCTCCACAGCGGATCCCGTGTCGACCGTGACGGGCAACAATTTCCATGACGAAAAGGACTTTACTATCCGAGGTCGGGGCCTCGACTACGTCTTTACGCGCACGTATAACTCCGCACCGAGTGCCACCGCGAACGACGGCCCATTGGGGCACGGCTGGACCGACAGTTACAATGTCTATCTACAGTCAAACGACTACGGAGACTGCCCGAATTGCGCAGCGGGAAACGGAAGCGGGCAAAGTGCGGTGAATGGCAACAATGCCACGTCGTCGATTACGTTCTATGACGAGCGCGGTGGTGCCCATAACTATCTCGAGGATGGCGATAACGGCACTTACGCCGTGACCGCACCGACCGGCGAATATAGCACTTTGACACTGGATACTCCGGTTGCAGGCGAGTATACGCTGACCTTCCGCAATGGGACGAAATACATCTTCCAGGATCCGACCTATACGACCAGTTCAGATCTCAAGAAGATACCCGGCAAGAAGGCCCGCCTGATCACCATTGAGGACCCGTACGGTAATCAGCTGAATTTGGTGTATGACGCTACGACAGGAAATCTGGTCAACGTAAAGGACAACCTGGGAATCAGCGGACGAGATGGCATAAGGTTTACCTACTACACGGGGACGGATCTTATCCATACAGTGAGCGATTGGACCGGGCGGACCTGGACGTATGCCTATGATACGACCAACGGCATTGACAACCTGGTGTCAGTGACAAATCCGCTGGGTGACGTCACCAGCTATGGCTACGCCGCCGGCACCCACAATCTGACAAGCGTTATCCGACCGGAAACCGGCGATATCGTAGGCCACAAGCATGTTAAGACCACGTTCAGCTATTATCAAAACGGCAAGACATTCCAATATGCGGATGGTCTGGGTGATACGACGAGCATGGACTATGACCTGTTCCGCCAGCAGACCCGGGTGACCGATCCTCTGGGCAATGTGAAGGAATTTGACTACGACCCGAGCAACGGCGCGCTGTTGAAGCTGACCAAACCAGACGGGGCAATCCTGGATTTCACTAACAACGGCGCCGGTCTGCGGAACAGCAAGACGGACGGGCTGGGGTACAAGACTCAATACCAATACGACAGCAACGGTAATGTCCAGCAGGAGACGGACCCGGCGCCAAAGCCCGAGGACCCCAAGCCCACCGTTGTTACCACGTATGGACCCTACGACCAGGTGGCCAGCGTGACCGACCGCAATGGCGTGACAAAGACAACGAGCTTCTACACCAGCTCAGACACCTGTGGTGTGGCGGGCAAGCCGAAGAGTGTGACCATCGCCAGCCTGGACGGCGTATCCAACGTCAAGTTGCGGGACTACTGCTGGAATCCCGACGGGACCTTGGATTACGTAATGGATTATCTCAATCCGGGGGGGGCGCGGTATCGGGTGACGATATTGAGCTATGAGCCCGGCACTAATGGACTAAACGTTTCCGGTAAATTGGTATTGGCGTCGGATGGCAGCCAATCCATACATACCCACTACACTTACGACGCGCTGGGCCGTATGACCAGCAAGACCCTGTCTCGCCGTACGTCGGAGAGCGATCCCAGCACACTTGCTTTAACGACGCACTACGCGTATGACGATCTGGATCATGTGACGAAGGTGACTGATCCGATTGGGAACATCAAGGAGACCGTCTACGACAAGAACGGAAAAGTCCACCAGATCATCAAGCACTACCTTAACAGCGACGGGACGACGTACACGGACCGTACCGTCTCGACCCGCACGTATGATGCGGCCGATCGGCTTGTCAGCGACAAGGATGTGAACGGGCAGACAACATCCTACACGTATGATGCGGATGGCCGACGGGTCTCGAAAACCGACCCAACGGGCAACGTGACCCGTTATCAGTACGATGCGATGGGCCGGCGGACCGCCGTGAAGGACGGCGATGGGCACACCACCAAGACCGCCTACGACCTCGCGGGCCACCCGGTGTCGGTGACCAATCCGGACGGGCAGACGACGGTGACCCATTACGATGCGCGGGGGCGCGCCGTGAGCGTAGTGGATCCGAAGGGCTACGAGAGGGACATGAAGTACGATGCCAACGGCAACCTCACGTGCATAGTGGACGCGAACGCCCAGGCCGGATTGCAGCCCAAAGACAGTCACGGATGCTCGGTCTACAAGCAATACGATGAAATGAATCGGTTAACCAAGGTCGTGGACGCGCTGAACCATACCACCGTCTACACTTATGACCTGTTTGGCGACCGCACATCGGTGGAGGATGCCAAACACCACAAGACCACCTATGTCTATAACGGATTCGGGCGCCGGGTTGAGGTCTGGGATCCTTTGGTGCAGTCGCCCGACAAGCATACCTCGTACACCTACGATGAGGCGGGCAATATCCTGACAAAGACGGACCGCAGGGGCCAGACGACCACCTACACATACGACAAACTCAATCGCCTGACCAAGGTGGCCTACGCGGACGGTACCACCGATACCTACCATTATAACAAGTTCGGGGATCGCGACAGTTTATCTAACGACACGGTCGACTACGGCTTTTCCTACGACAAAAAACACCGTTTGAAAAATAAGACGGACACTCGCGGCACGACGTCTCATAGCCTCTCGTGGACCTATAACGCGGCCGACAAGATCCAGAGCAAAACCACGTACGGGGGCGACGTCACACACTATATCTACGACGGCACCCACCGCCTGGTGGCTCTGCGAAATCCAGACTATCTGCAGGTGTCGTACCAATACGATCCGGCCGGGCGTCTGCTCAGCCGGATACTGAGCAACGGAGCCCATACCGACTACACCTATGACCCGGACGGGTTCCTGGCCACGCTGGAGAACGAGACCGCAACCGGCGCCAAGGTGGACAATGTGAGCTATACCCGGGACCGGTTGGGGCATATCCTTACCGCGACCAACAGCAAGGGTAAGACCACCTACGGGTACGATGCCCTGTACCGGCTGACCAGCGCCGACTACCCGGGCACGGCGGACGACGAGGCCTTCGACTACGACGCCGTGGGCAATCGTCTGCACTACATTAAGAACGGGGTAATCCTGTACCACTATTTCTACGACGCTGATAACCGACTGACGAAGATTGAGGAAAACAGCACCGGTGCGATAGTGCAGGCATTTGTCTATGACGCGGACGGCAACATGATTACCCGCTGCTCTGGCGGCACGGTGGCCCGGGGCGCCGACAGTTGCAGCGGCCAGACCGTGGTGAACTATGAATGGGATGCGCGCAACCGCCTGGTCAACGTAACGGGGCTGCCAACAGACAACAGTTACGAGTACGATCCCTTCAATTACCGCATCGAGACAAGCGACAGCCGGGGCACCACGGACGATTATCTTGAGGGTGAAAACCTGGAGGCTCGCTACACTGGTGCCGGCCAACCGGCGGCCAGCTATCTGCGCGGAGTGGCGACCGACGAGATCGTCAACGGTTATCTATACGACCCGGCAGGCAAGGCCACCAACATCACTTTCCACCACGATGCGCTGACCAACGTGGTGGGCCTGAGCAGCGCCAACGGCAAGGTACTGGAGACGACGCGCTACGGGGCCTTCGGTAATGAGCTTGGCGACAATATCAATGGTCTGTTCCCGGCCAATAACCTCAAGTACACAGGCCGTAAGGCGGACCGCGATACGGGCCTGTATTACTACCGGGCGCGGTACTACGATCCGAGCTTGGGCCGGTTCATCTCCGAGGACCCGAAGGGATTCGATGCGGGGATGGACTTCTACGTTTATGCCGACAACGACCCCGTCAACGTCAACGATCCCAGCGGGAAGTGCGGTGTTGGCGACTGTCTGCTGCTGGCCGCAATGGCCTACGATGCCTGCGCCGCAGGTGGCTGCGAGGCGGCGGGCGAGGCCCTCGCCGTCGCGGGCGACGGGATTGCCGGTGCTTGGGGGTCTGTGTTTGGCGGCACCGCGGCGGCGACCGAGACGACCGCGGCGACAACGACGGCAACCGTAACGACGGCAAAGGCGGTAACCGGCTACACCCTCGGTTACGGAGCTGCGGCGGCGACGGGCACGAAGAGCGCGCTGGGGCGCGTCGGCGCAGGGCTCATGGCGGCCGGTGGGTTCCTAGGGACTGGTAGTGCGTTAGAGTGGCTCGGCGGGAGGGGCGCGGCTCGTTTCGGTGCCACTGCGGCCGCGTCGGGAGTAGTCACCGCATTTGGTGAAGGCGCCGGACAATTCGGGGACCACACGACCTATGGTACGGCCTACGACCTAAATAAAATAATGGCCGCGGGTGCCATCGGGAGTTTTTCGTCGGCGACCCTCGGCGAAGGGCTGATCTCTGTGGCAGGAAGTGACCTGTCCGGCTGGGGCGGGTATGCCGCCGATACGTTAGGGCTGGCCCACACGACCGTGGGGGCGACTCTGGGGACGGACGCGATCTTCGGAAAATCAGAATCCAGCACGGGTGGCGGGCCCGTGAACTATCCGAGCCTGGTGAATACCAACATGCTACAGTCGGTCTATGCGAAAGGCAGATAGACCTGCTCGGGGATGGAATCGCCAACCTGCGGGCTTGAATCCAGGCGTTCCCCGCGCAGGGCCCTGGGCACGCGTGGCGATTAAAGCGCGGCGACGGCGGTAACGACTGTGAAAAGTGTCGACGACAAAACGGGCACGCTCTACAAATGCTCGCCGGTGGTTTCGATACTATACAACGGCGCTGCTTGGGGAGGGGCCGCGTTCGGTCTGGTTCTGGGTGCTGTCACCGCAGTCCAGGCTCTGCATCATGTCAAAGGCGCTGCTGCGGTGGCAGGCGTCTTCGTGGCGGGCGCTGTAGTATTTGGCCTGCCGATAAAATATGTGTTTGCCACAACCCGTTCGGTCGTGGTCGATGCCGCTGGCGTCACCGCTCTGGCCTTCGGCAGGCCCTGGCGAACGCTTCGCTGGGGGGAGATCCAGCGTATCGAGCGGATCCGGGTCTATAGCAGCAGGAGCGAATCCATCGGCTATTCGATCCATGTGGCGGGTGACGGCGTGGACATCTGGATGCAGTCTTCCTCCATCGGGGGGTTCGAGGCCCTGCTGGCCGACCTGACGCGGCGCGCTCAGGAGCACCAGATCGAGCTGTGGACGCGGGATCGCGGGCCCGACACCTATCGCAAGATCAAGACCGAGATCGCCGATCCGCAGGCGCGCAAGCGTCTGGTGAAAAGCGGGATTGTGACCAAGGTGTCCTCGCTGGTCTTGTAGCGCGCTCAAGGGCCTGCCTGGCGCGCATCCGGACCCCGGGCTCGTGGTGTCCCCGTTCCCTCTTGCCCGTACCGGCTCGCCGCGCACTGTCCGCGCCTCGGCGCGTCGCCGCCAGGCCCGATCAATGCCGCCGTGGCCGGCGCGGGGCGACAGCCGGCCCGCCTCGGATGACGGGCCCGGGCGCCTGCACCGGGTTCCGGTACTCCGGTGCAGCCGCGGGCGCGGCGGCAAGCCGTGGAAAAATCGCGTATAATGGCCGGCATCGACGCCGGGGGCGGCGGGCGAAATAGGCCCCGATCCGCACCCCCAGGACCCCGGAAAAGGTGCCCATGAGCCCGTCCGCGCCACCATTGCCCCGCCCCCGCCGGCGCGTCGCGCCGCCGCCCGCGTCGCCCGAATCAGCAGGGGCATTCCCCCTGCAGGCGGTGCGCATCGACTGGGACCGCCTCATCGCCAAGCGCCCCACGGTGCTGCAGACCATCGACGCCATGCCGGGCTACCTCGTAAAACCCGAGGTCCTCGCCCTGCTCAGCGCCGAGAAGCACCCCACCCGGCGCCTGATCCTCGATCTGATGTGGACCACCGGCGCGCGGGTCTCCGAGGTCCTGGCGCTGAAACGCGGGAGCTTCATCGACGACGGCTACGACTTCGGGGTGATCCTGAAGACCCTCAAGCAGGGCCCGGGCCGGCCCACCAAGGCGTCTCTTCAGCGCTCGCCCAAGCGCTACGTGCCCATCGCCGACCGCCTGCTCCAGGACCGGATCGCCAGCTACCTGTGCGCGGGGCGGTTTCGGGCCAACGAGCGGCTCTTTCCCATGGCCCGCCAGACCGTCAACCGCCATATCCACGCCCTGGTGGCGCGCGTCGGCGGGGCGCCGTTTCCCATCAGCGCCCACACCTTCCGGCACTCGTTTGCGATCCATTTGCTGCTGCACGGGCGGCCGCTCAAATACGTCAGCCGGCTGCTGGGACACCGGTCCATCGAGAGCACCGAGCTCTACACCAACGTGCTGACCATCGACGGGGGGCATTTTCTGGAAGGGGTGGAGTTTCACTAAGTTATGGTAGGCTAGGAAGCTTAGATGTCGGCGGATTGGCGCGGTCTTGTGGACTTTCAACAGGGAGAAGGGACCATGGCGAAGAAGTTCCGGAAGGGGCTGGACAACCGTATGCGGGACAAGGATGGGGAAATTCGCAAGAAGCGGAGCGATACCTTGGTTCGCACATTGCGTGAGGAGTACGGTGACGACTTTGCGAAAGGCTATCGGTCAGATGCCAAACTCGGTACGGTACTCAAGAAGGAAGGCGTTGACAGTCTGGATAGACTCCTAAAGAAAAAGTAATCGGCCACTATATCCCTTGCGGTGGTTCGTGGGGTTAGCGCGTCGAATAAGGTGTCGGCTCCTGGCGCTATCCAGTCATTGGCGACTGTCACGGAACAACGATGCTGGGAGTCGTAAGCGACTTGACGACGTGGATCAGAATAAAGACCTGATATGTTTGCGTGAATGCCTCAGCTACGCATTCGTGAGGATCGCCATTTCTATCAATCAGAATTATTTCTCTTATTCCCGACGATCGGCGGGGCCCAACTGGGATCATTGCACCGATTTCGTCGTCGGGTGTATAGGAATCCGCCCAACTATATCTGCCGAATCGTTCCGTAAAGGTCGGGGATTGCACAGCCCTCCGAAGCGTCGCACGAAATCCGTCGTCAGGAGAGATTTCCGGCATTTCAGTGACGATTACAGCACAGCAGCGGTCGCTCTTCGATACGTAGTTTCTGATGGACGAGTAGATGGAGGCGTTGAATTTCTTTGAAAGGCGAATAGGAACCCAGATACTAAACGGTTGCGCCAGCGCCATTTCGCGAAATGTGTCCAACTGGAAGAGGACTTCAGAGGCAAAGACGTTCGCTTCGCGATCAAATAGTTCAGCGGCTTCTGGGTCGAGAGACTTGTCACAGTCCTCCACAACGGCATACATCGTACGCTGCCATGGCAAAAAGCCATGTCCGGCCTCGTGGAGACGGACGAACCGCTTCTTGACTGCATGAAGGGTCTGATCAAGGAATATGAGGCCCGCCGATGCATGGAATAAGCCGCGAATCTTAGATAGGGCTCGTTTTAAAGAGGCTCCAGCCTTCGTCCGCATCTTCGCAATGAAACTTTCGCTCAGGACCGGCTCGGGCACTTCCTCGACCCTGGCGACCTCGAGAATATTGTTCACCGGGGTAGGCAAAATGCCTAGAGCCCCAGCGTCGCGAAGTGCTCGTTCTGCTTCCTTTCGAACACATGCATACTGCTGTGCTGTCAGCGTGGAATCATCGGGCTTTGTCAAGACCGCCCCTTCTGCCACCGAATGTAATTAAGGTGATCCAAGAGAGCCTTCTCTTCGTCGGCCGTCAGATTCTCGATAGAAAACGTCGCAGCCTTCCCGTGCTTGCCTCCCGCAGGTCTCTTCCCAGCGGCCAGGATGTAGCCGGCACGTTCCATGAGCCCCTCGTACGACGCTCCATACACGTCCGCCAACGTGTAAAGAATATGCGGAGATGGCTTCGAGATCTTGCCGTTCTCTAGCTGGCTCAGGTAGGCATTTGAGACTTCTTTATCTGTAGCTTCTTCTACGTCCCGCAACGTTAGATGTAGGCCTAAGCGTAGGCTCTTAAGATATGGTCCTAGCGAGAGTGGGCCACCAGTATCGTCGGCTGGACGCGCAGGCACGGCTCGATTGCCTCCTTGGTCTGGATAACACAAAGATTATAGATGTGTCCGCTAAATATATCAAGCAGGCCGCATCGGTGCTTGACGAACTTAGCATGCGTGGTATCATGAGCGTCAGTAGCTTTGGCTCTACCACCACCCAGTGGACAGGGAAGGGCGCCGATGGATCGGTGCGGTTCAACAACGTTTATCGACCGAAGGAGTGCATCAATAATGAGCAAGAAAACGTTCTTGGTCTTCGTCGACGGGGATAAATACGAATGGGAGAAGGCTACCATCAGCGGGGCGGAACTCCGCGCGGTCGCAGCTATTCCGGAAAATGCGCAGATTTATCTCAAGGTCCCTGGTAGCCCCGATGACCCGGTGAACGACGATACGACCATAAACCTAGAAGAACATCATGGGCCGGCGCGGTTTTCCACCCAGTCGCCTGGATCTCAAGCCGGGTGACGAACATGCCGTTGCTCCTCGAGTCCGATTACGCTAGCTTGCACGACGCTGGTATTGCGTTCGAAGAGGTGGAAAGCCAGCGATTTTTCATCTTCAAAAATGTCAGGCTCCCTGAACATCAATACAACGTGGCAGAATGTGATGTGCTGGTAATGATCCCTCCAAACTATCCCCAAGCGGGCAATGACATGTTTTGGACTTACCCGCGACTTCGTCGCGCAGACGGAAGGCCCATTCCTCAATCGTTCGATCCAGGTGCTGGAGACAACCGATTATCGGGGGAGCGGGAATTTTGCCGCTGGTCCCGGCACTGGCCGCCGTCGTCGCCCGGAGCCTGGAGACCCGGAAAGGACGACATAATGTCTGTTTACCGACGAATCGAATGGGCACTAGCTCATCCTGACGGCACATGAGTCAGCCGCGCCTAACACTACTGCCTGCGCAGGACAAGCTTTTGCGTGACCACTTCGGTTCGCATGCAGACGGTCATGAGCGGGCCGCAGCGGTTCTCTTTAAACGTGTGAACGTTGCGATAGCGGGTCTCCCGCATTCTGAGCGCTACATCGCCGTAGCCGTATATCCTTTTGAAGACGAGTGGGTGACAGGGAGTTCGGAATCGCATATCGCCTTCGCGACTGAGCCCTTGCGGGAATTATTTCGACGTTGCGAAGAAGAATCGCTCGTTTTCGGGTTCGCGCACAATCACCCAACGAACTATCCAGACTTCTCGGATACTGACGACGCGAACGAACTAACGCTGCTTGAAGCCATATCAAACCGAAACGGCCGGGATATCACTTTTGTCGCGTTGCTCTGGACGGAGAATATGTGGAAGGCCCGAATCCGCTCAGCCACCACACCGCATGCAACAGTTCGCGTCAGGCACGTTCTGGTGCCAGATCGCCCGTTGCGACTCCATCAGACTGGTGTCCTTGAGATAGATGCTGATACTCACGCCCGACAGGCGGCCGCTTTCGGGGCACCGTTCGTACGCACCATGCAGAGCTTGCGTGTTGCTGTAATTGGCGTTAGCGGTACTGGAAGTCCTACGGCAACCCTGCTTGCACGATCCGGCGTCAGAGAACTTCTTCTCGTCGATCCAGACGACCTCGAACACAGCAATCTAAACCGGGTACGCGGCGCGGCGCGTCCGGATGTCGGCAGCAATAAGGCCGAAGTCCTTGCGCGCTATATTGCCTCTTTAGGGTTGAATACCAACGTGTCAGCTCACACGTGCCACGTGGATACAGCGGAGGGGGTCGATGTACTCGCAACTTGTGATGTCATCTTTGGGTGCACAGATGACCAAATTGGCCGCGAAATTCTTAACACAGCAACTTACGCCTATGCTCAACCGTATATAGACGTCGGTCTTGGTGGTCAGGTTGCAGAGGATGACAACGGGACACCCTACCTACGGTATCATCATGGTCGGGTCAGTACCATTCTCCCGGAGGCGGGTGAGTGCTTGTTCTGTCAAGGGGTCTTAGCTGAACAATGGATTCGTCGAGATTACGCTTTTCGAGAAAATCCACACATGGACGAGGCGCAAGCACGCGAGCGCTACTTGGAAGGAGGAGCGGAACAAGCACCTGGTGTTGGTCCATTTACTAGTGCAATTGCTGATTTTGGCGTTGCAACACTTTTCGACCTAGTGTCTCCATTTCGAAAGTTTCCAGGCGAACTGCGTTGGGATGCATTTTCGCTGGATTTTGTAAAGATGGAATTTCAGAGCAGCCGTGCGCGGCATGATGCCAACTGTCCCTATTGCGGAACCAGAACGTTTCTCGTCATGCACGAAACGCAGCGCCTGAACAGGCCAAGCCTGGGAACTAGAAATGCCGCTCTTTAGGGCTATTCTCCGATGGTTGGGGCACAATACCGCCGCGGACGATATTGACGAGTGGTTCGCACGCCAACCGCGCCCGAAAGTAACCTTTCCCTTTGTTACGGATGTCGATCAACCACCATCCAATCACGCAGTCCAAACGGGAGTATTCTATCGCGTCATGAGAGCAGGGCGACCGAAGTGGGCACTGTTTCTATGTCCATGCGGCTGTCGTTCAGTCATCACGCTCTCTCTACAACCAGTGCATCAACCACATTGGGTTGTGCGGATAGGTAAAGGGGATCGACCGTCAATGCGTCCGTCCGTATGGCGTGATATCGGGTGCTTAAGTCATTTCTGGATCGAAGATGGTCGCATCTATTGGTGCACCGATAGTGGGTCACGACCATGGTCGCGCTCGTCGAGATTCATAGGTGAGGCATGAGACACCAAGCACAAGAACGGCCAGAGCTGGTTATTGCACTGGTATGCCCATTGGGTGTCCGCATAGACGTGTTGGAAACTGACATCTGCGACGAATTGCAGAAGTTCGGTTACGATTGTGAGCGGATCCAGCTATCGGGGCTACTCAAAAACCTTGATTTGTGGGAGCCTGATAAAGATGAGCGGGAGGAAACGCGGATTAGTCATCGCCAGCGATGTGCATTTGAATTTCGTCGCGGCGGTGGCGCAGACGCCATGGCCCGTGCTGCTATCGCCGTTATACGTGAACGGCGGATGGCGCGAAGCGGTGACCCGGACAAGCCTGCTAATTCTTGCGCGTATGTCCTACGACAGTTGAAGCGCCCAGAAGAAGTAGAGTTGCTTAGGGATGTGTATGGACAGTCAGTCGTTGTCGTTGGCGGTCATGCTCGTGAACAGACTCGAATTGAAGCTCTGGCCGACACAATCGCGCAGAAGAATGGGAAGGCGTCTAGCGCAGAGTTTAAGAACGATGCGGAGAGGTTGATTCACATTGATGAGAAAGAAAATCACCCTGATGATGAAGACGCCAAACTAGGACAGAACACTCGTGACACGTATCCGCTGGCTGATTGTTTTGTGAGTCTGGAGCATGGAGCTAGTGATGGTGTACGCCGTTTTATCCGACTAATGTTCGGCCACCCTTCTGAGACGCCAACCCCAGATGAGATGGCGATGTACCAGGCTAATGCAATTGCACTACGTTCTTCGGATGAGCGCCGCCAGGTGGGGGCTGTGATTGTCAAGCGCACTAAGCGGTCAGACTCTAGTAACATCGCGGACGCGGACATCGTCGCGTCGGGAATGAATGAGGTCCCGAGGAGGCAAGGGGGGTTCTATTGGAATGGAGAGTCTCCCGACGGGCGGGATCCGGCACTTAGACAAAGGAGCCAAGGAGTAGATCTCGAGGATCGGATAAAAGCCGACGTTATTGGAGAGATTTTGCAAAGACTAAAGCGTTACAAGTGGCTTGCTCCGGAATACCTAGCGTTGGACGATACCGAACTTAATGCTAGAGGTACAAAGCTCGTTCCACTGCTCAAGCGGACCCAATTTACTGACATCAGCGAGTTCATGCGGCAAGTACATGCGGAAATGGCTGCGTTGGTCGACGCGGCGAAAAGGGGAACGGCCGTGCGCGGCTGCGAGATGTACGTTACAACGTTTCCCTGTCATAACTGTGCAAAGCATATCATTGCGGCAGGAATCACACGTGTGATTTACCTCGAGCCCTACCCAAAAAGCCGGGCTGAGATGCTTCATCGGGACGAAATCGTACTGGGGCCCACGGAACCGCACGCGGTCGGCGACAGAGTTCTATTTGTGCCCTTTTCAGGCATCGCACCACGGCAGTATGCCCGTCTTTTCCGTATGGCGGACCGAGGCAAGAAATATGGCCTTCGGCTTGATGAATGGGAGCGAAAGAAAAGGGATCTTTATCCGCGAGAGATACTCCGCAATTCGCATCTCGCATATACGCGAGCGGAACGAGAAGAGTTGGATAAGTTACCAGCTGACTACAGTTGGGATAGGGAACGATTGTCTCCTGCTAAACAGTAGTGTAGCGACGCTAATCGACCATCGGCAGATCACGCGAGCGCGCCCGATTTCCGTTCGTAGCGGCTCCGCGATCGGCCCATGGCACCGGCGCCTTTGGTATAGGCTGCGGGCAGACTCATGACCTCATGAAGTTTGAACGCGTTGCCACCAGCGGTGAGCTTGGCGACTTCATTGATTTGCAGCAAGGCGATCTCCTGAGCGCGCAGACCGAGTTTGAAGCTGATCTGCATGATGGCAGTGTTTTTCTCGGGGTTCCGGTGCTGTTGGAGGACCTCAAACAGACGTCGTTGCTGTTCGGCAGTGGGAACCCGCGCCTGGCCGGATTTGGGCATGAACACCTCGCAGGGGAGACCGGAATCCGGGTTGTCGTCAGTAATCGAACTGCAACGACTTGGCGGTGGACAGCGGTTGCGAGTTTTGACCGTACCCCCATAACCCGAGCCACGCCAAATTTAGGACGTCCCGAAATAAAGCGGAAGCAGTACTCAGACGACAAAATCATCGGCGTTGCCAATGAACGAGAAGTCGGCGCCTGCGCAATTTCTCCCATATCGCTATTACCGTGACATACTCTCGAGATACTCAACTACACATCGAAGACCGGACGGCGATTTAAGCTTTTCTGCGGGTACACCGCCCAAGGCACGATTCGCTGTGTGCGTCCAGTGCACCATGTCACCTGCCGCACCCCCAACCAGGGCGAACAGGCTCTGGTACACACGGATCAGTAATAGTGCACGTGCGCCAGCGGGGCTGGCGGGATCAAGACCATTTCTTTCGGTTACGTGGAGGCTTTGGCCGAGTACCGCCTTAAGCTCGGCACGGGTGAGGCCGAGCGCGTCCCCAGCGCGCAGGAACGCGTGGGCTAGCGTGGCTGCTTCCGAGGGGAGCTCTGGGCCTTGATCGATCGGAGACATATAGGTTTAGACCCAGACGCTCACGCGCGAGACTCTACCAGCGCGTGACTGACTTCCGCGGCATTCACGCGTAGATCCGTCAGCCGAAACGGCGGTCCCCATCCGTAGGCCTGCAGTCCCCCGTTCAGGATGAGCCCGATCGCGCTCACGAAGGTGCCGGGGTCCGTCGGTTCCACCAGGCAGTCCTGGAGGCAGGTCACGCTGGATGTTGTGTCGGTCGGTACGATCGATTCAAAGATCTGGTCGAACAACTGGGCCAGGGTGCGCGCGGGGTAGCGTGCCTGATGGTGCTCAAGGCCAGGCCAGGGCGCCAGGAGCTTCAGATACTCCAGCTCCGCGACCGCGCCTTCCACGCCAAGGGCTTGGTCCACTTCCCATGCGGTCAGCATGCCGTCCAGAAAGCGCTTTGCTTCGAGCACCTCATCGGCGTCAAAGCCGCGGCCATGGGTCGGGTCGGTCAAGATCCCGGACCAGCCGCAAAGGGGCTCGACAGCGGCCACCGGTACCTCTAGGAAGTCAGCGACGTCTTCCCGCGATTTGAGCTGCGGGGGCTGCGTGCCAAAGGCCACGAGTGAGTCACGCAGCGGGCTGGGGGCATCGTCGTGGAGCAGCACATGGGCGATCCGGCGATTGAGTCTCAGGCGCCAGCACGCCGTGCGAATCTGGCTGTCCTGCAGCGAATCGTGGGGCAGGGCATTGAAATGGGCCCAGCGCTTGCCAATATGTTGTCGGAGATGGCCGCTGTCCAGCCGGCGGTCGCGCCAGGCGTCCGCCAGGGCTGTCAGAGCGCCGACGCGGCGCGCCGCGGGAAGTTTCGCGGCCTTGAAGGCAGTGGTGACGTCCAGGGACTCCCCGAGCTTGGGGATATGGGCCAGACACCAAAGCCGAAACACTTCATCGGGGGTGACGGGTTCGGTGTACGCGCCACTGCCGAGCGCCAGCATGTGCGGATCCTGGATTCGTGTCGCGAACTCAACCACGTGTTCTGGCACTGAGTCGCCCTCGGCGGAGCGATAATCGGCCCCGCAACTGCCGCACCGGCTGACTTCGGTGCGGGAGCACCGGATGGGCTTGTGACAGGCCGGGCACTGGTCGACCAGGGTCCGGTGATGGATGGTACACACCGGCGCATGGTAGTAGGACCAGGCGGCGCGGTGATAATTGGCCTCCTGAAGGCAGGCGGGGCAGACCTGGTGATGTTCAATCGCCATGGCCGGTGTCGGCCAACGGAACAGGCCGCGGCCGACGACCTCCGATTCCCCCCAGTATCCACCCCGGTAGGCATACGGCTCCAGGGTCCTGGGGGCCAGCTCGGCGAGGGCCTCCAAGGACGACACCGCATGCCCGGAGGTCACAACGCCGGCGACGCCACGGTCCAGAGTGCTGAAACGCCGGTCGGCGACTTCGTCGAGCAGCCAGCGCATGGTTGGAATGGAGTTCGCTTCACACAGCCGGATCATGTAGCCCTCGAGGGTCTCATCGTCGAAAGGCTCACGGCGGGCGAACAGGCCTCCCATGTCAGCGCCCCGGCTTACCGGCGTCGCCGGGGGAGGTGTTATCGCGCCGTTGCTGTTGTCGGCGCAGCTCCCGCGCAGCCTCGTCTCTCACCGCTTCATCGTCAAGTGTGAAGGGGTCACGTACGCCGCTCTTCGAGCGCAGCAGGTTGCGAAATCCCTGGGACAGATGTGTGAGGTCAACGTGCTTGGCGTCACGGATCTCCGCGACCTGACAGGCCTCCGTGCACACTTGAATCAAGCGACGCAGGGTCCCGCCGCTGGCCAACAGGAGGCGCAGCATGATCGAATCATCGGACGAGTCCAACTCGGGTGCAAAGGGAACGATGGAAGCCAGCTCTGTGACAACACCCCGGAACTCGGCCAGCAGCTCCGGGTTGGCCAAGGAGTAGGTCGGCAGGACCGCGAAGTTCTGAAAACGCTGATGGAGTTCCTCACTGGAAGCCACCTTCTGGAGCAGAGCCGGCATCCCTGAGAGAACCATGGGCCGTTGGCAGGCATTGTAGTGATTCTTCAACGCCTGGCAGACCAACTTGGTTTCGTTGGCGGTTTTCGCCTCGAAAGCGTTCTGGGCTTCGTCGAGGACCGCGGCCAGCGGGTCGACCTCGTCGAACATTCGCCGCACGCGGCCTTCGCGGTCCTGTTGAGTACCGCGACGCCAGGCGAAACCATCACCGGCCGCTTCCAGAAACGCACCGGCCAATCCCCGTGGGGTACAATCCGCCGGCAGGTCCGCCTTCAGAAAAAGCTGCTTGCGCTCACCCAAGTCCGGGTAAGTCTTGCGCGCCCACCGCTCCAGTATCTCGAGCGTGCGGGTCTTTCCGGTACCCGAGTCCCCGACCAGAAGGAAGCCACATGGGTGCCCAAGGCGCACATACCGGGTGATGCAGTTCTGCATCTGCTCCAGGGCATGGGCGTGGGATGGGGTATGGACGAAAAGCTCGCCCAGGCGAACCTGGGCGAGCTCCAGCGCAGACAGCGTCTGGGCAGAAAGAGGGGGCATCAGGATGTCTCCGTGGTCTTCTTGCTGGCGGCCAACACGGCCTCCAGATCGCCGCGGGGCACGTCAGTGGGTATGTCCGGTTGCTCAGCGGCCTGTACGCCGGCTTCCTTGCGCGCCAGATTAGCGATCTGAGCCTCGGCCCGTCGCCGGGTCTGTTTGCCCCGGACGATGGCGTCCTCAACGCGGTCGCGCAGGCTCTGCTCGGCGCGGCTCAGATGCTCCACGTTGGCCGGATCCATGTTGTTCTCCTCAGCGTACCGGCAGACGGCGTTGTGATAATCGAGGACAGCGGGGTAGGTGAACGGGGTTGTGCACGGCGCCGGGATGGCTTCGTCCGAGGCCGGGTCGATGACCATAATCTTGTTCAGATCCAATGGGTTGACCTTGAATTGAACCCGCTTGCTGTCGCCGAGCCGGTTCCAGAGCAGGCCCAGGCGCGGGCTGTTGTAGCGGCGATTGGCGAAGTTGATACCCAGCTTGGTGAGCTTGGCCGAATGGGCCAATGCCACCGCCGCGTCGAATGCGTCCATGGACGCAGGCAGGCGGGGCGGGAATTGGGCGATCCCGCGCTGCCAGCGTTCCAGGGGTACGCCCGGCTTGTTCCTGCGCGGGCTGTGGTTGTGGATGTCCGTGATGTACTGATCCAGCAGCGCCTCGAAATCCTCGGCGAGGATGCAGGTGTCTTTCTTGGGGTCGTATTCGACATCCCGCAGTGGCCTGCCCAGGGTGGTGCCCGGCATCCAGTGCACCAGCCGCTGGTTGATGGTCCGCCCGAAGCGCTCCACGCTGCCCTTGTACCAGGGCACCCGCGGCGGGCAATACAGGATCTCGATGCCCAGCGCGAAACACGCATCTCGAGTGCCAGAACTGGTCAAATCCAGCCCGTTGTCCACTGCGATACAGTCGGGAATTCCGTACACCGGTACCGGCTCGGACACACCACCAGACCTCGGTAACGCCGCGGTCTTCGGCAGAATCGCCTTGCGCAACACCGCCAGCACGGAGGTGGCTGAGGGCGGTGCGAAGCTCAGGTGATAGCCAACCACGACCCCGCTGTAATGGTCGAACGCCACCGTCAGCCAGGCCCGCTGCACGTGAAAGCCCGCGCCGTGGGGAATCAGCACATACGCGTCGAGCAGGAAGTGGTCGATTTCCACCCGCTCCAGCGGCCGGTGGGTGGTTGGGCCCGCCCCTTTGGGCCGTCGCTCCCTGTCCGCGGCGCGCCGACCCCATCGCCGCTTGGTCAGTTCCCACCGGTCCAGTTCGTTGGCCAGGCGGCGGACGGTTTCGTAGGTCACATCGAGAATGTGCAGTTCCGTGTCCATTGGTTGAGTCTCCTTTGTCATTCGCCCTTGCGGGCATTCGAACCCTCACCGCATACGGGGTGGGGACCCGTCTCGAGTCCGTGGTCCGGCCGAAGAAATAGCGATCACAGTGAATTTTTGCCGGTGCGATCATGACCGTAACCTCCTTGGACGATGGTGTTTCCTGATCCTGCTATTCCGACGGCTCGTCAGTGGAGTCCTCCCCCAGGACTCGGATGGCCCCCCGGACCGTCTTGAAACCGTCGTAACCGAGCTCCTGCGCCACATCCGCAAGGACCTCGTCCAGCACGCCGCGCAGCGAGCCGCCTTTGTTGGCCCCGAGTCGCTCCATCAAATGGGCACGAAGCCGTTCGTCAACCCCTTCAGGCAGGCGCGGTTTTCGCTTTCGCAATGCCCCGGCGTCGCGCAAAAATACGGTCGTATCCCGCCCGGACGCCACGAAGCGTCGCAGCCAGCGGTAGACGGTGTGGACGGAGGGGGGCGAGGGGTCCTCGCGGCGTCGCGCAACTTCCCCGATCACACGTGCAAGGCGAGGGCTTTTCGGGCCGACGGGGTACAAGGACTCCGCCGCCCGGGTGTACGCCAGCCGGCGCAGCGCCATCCTGCGCTGGGCATTCGATAAGCGGCTGAGATCAAAGGACGGCTGGATATGCTTGGGATCCGGCTCAGCGGCGTCGGCGTCCACCAGCAGGCCATCGATGCAAGCCTGGGCCAGCTCGTTGCGGGTGTGGCTCACGGTCTGCAAGGTGTCCACACGCCGCAGAATGACGTTGCTGACCCCGTCGTGGCGCTCCACGACAAACGCGATGCCGTTGAAGAGCAGCTGGCGCCCGAGGCGCAGATCGAGCACCTTGCTCCTCACGGGAAGGCCCTCCACACGGGCGTCTCAGGACCGATCGGACCGAGCTCCAGATCCGCTCCAATCTGCTGGGCAAACATCAGTCGGTATACGGCCCCCACGTCCTGGGACGTGTATCGGACCCAGGCCGTCAAATCCCCCAGATCAATGACCTCGCCGCCGTCCGGCAGCCAGTCGAGGATGGTCTGCAGCTGCGCCGCTGTGCCGGGCCAGTCCGCGTAGCGATAGAGCAGGCGGATATTGTCCATGCGTGCCCCGCGCTGGAGCGAAGACTGACGGACGACCCGGTAGTGCGCGCCGCGGAGGTGGTAGTGCCGCTCTGCCGCCTCGAACAGAGGGGCCCATTGGGGGTCATCCGCCACGTCGTCCTGCTTGACCTCGGCGTAGAGCACCGAGTCATCGTGATGAAGCACGCGGGCATCGGGGGTGTAGGTGACGCTCTTGCCATCGATCCAGAGTGTCACCGTCTCTGGCTGACACTCGTATCGGAGGACCGCGGGGGAGAATTCACAGTCGTAGAAATAGTCCCGTTCGATCAGGGACTCCCAGGCGACACCCAATGCATTCTTGCGGCTCGGGAGGACCCCGACCATCTTCCGGACACCCGCGTTGGACAGCTGGCGCGTGGCGGTTTTGAGCTTGGCCATGACTTTGCCCCCCCAATTCTCCCTTGCCCCGAGGGCATCGGCGGGAAGCGCTATGGCTTTAGGACTTTATATTGTAATCCCAGTGAGTTAGCACGTCAAGTTAATGTCAATTGTAATAATTAGTGTAGCGCGAGTATGTCCCTGCCACCCTTGATGTATGACACGAAGATAGTGACATAAACCACTGGGCGTACGGATACTTCTATTCCTGTCCTGTTCCGTGGAGTCACTCCGTTGGGCCCCTGGCGGGTTCCGCGGGCCCCTAGGCCCGCATGCACCAGTGCACGGCCTAGGTCCGGTGGCTCTGGTCTCCGCCCCCCAGATCGCCGTCGATACACCCACGACGCAGGTCCCGGATAACGAGGCCAACTCACTGCGCCAACTCGCACGCATTCTCGCCAGCGCACGAAGCTACAATGGCCGGCATTTCCCATCTCTGGCGGATCAGTTCCATGCTTCGGTCGAAGCGCTGGCCATCCGGCTTGAAGAGCTCGCTTTGATCGATCTGTGAGCCAGTACCCGGAGTTCTACGGACACCCCGGCAAAGCCGCAGATCCGGTGGCAGGGCGCTGCGCCCTGTCATGGGTTGTCCAGTGCGCTCGTTCAACTGTTCCCGCCCCTCTGCCGGCTATATTGATGCCCTCCTAGACGGCACACCGCAGAGCCCCGCACCCGGCACGACTTGCAGAGCAGAGGCACGACGTGCCGACTGGCCGTGAGCAAACGCCCTCGATCACTTCGGCACAGCCAGACATATATCTTTGTTAATCCTTGTATTTATTGTACAGTGCAGTACATTCCCGATAATCCTGCGGGGAAGTGCAGAGTGGCCGCCAGCGAGACGGGCGCGCCGGCCATGGGCGAGTAAGTCCCTGTACTGACGACAATAAACAGCAGAAGCAGCGATGGCCATCAAGAAATCCGAACTCTACTCCTCCCTCTGGGCCTCCTGTGATGAACTGCGCGGCGGTATGGATGCGTCCCAGTACAAGGACTACGTCCTGTTCATGCTGTTCATCAAGTACATCTCCGACAAGTACGCGGATTACGAAGGCTTCGAACCGCCGGTCGTCATCCCCAAGGGGGGTAGCTTCACCGACATGGTGAAGCTCAAGGGCAAGAGCGACATCGGCGACAAGATCAACACCCAGATCATCCAGCCGCTGATCGACGCAAACCAGCGCCTGGCGCGCAGTGACTTCCCGGACTTCAACGACCCCAACAAGCTCGGCGAAGGCAAGGCGATGGTCGATCGCCTGACCAATCTGGTCAGCATCTTCCAGAAGCCGGAGCTGGATTTCGCCAGGAACCGCGCCGAGCACGACGACATCCTGGGCGATGCGTACGAGTACCTGATGCGGTACTTCGCCACCGAGAGCGGCAAGAGCAAGGGGCAGTTCTACACGCCCTCGGAGGTCAGCCGGGTGATCGCCCAGGTGATCGGCATCTCGCCAAAAACCGCCGTGGCCGCGACCACCGCCTACGACCCCACCTGCGGCTCGGGTTCGCTGCTGCTCAAGGTGGCTGCCGAGGCGGGCAAGCACATCACCCTCGAAGGGCAGGAGAAGGACGTGACCACCGCCGGTCTCGCGCGGATGAACATGATCCTGCACGACTTTCCCACCGCCAACATCGTGCAGGGCAACACCCTGGCCAACCCCAAGTTCAAGGAGGGTGAGGGCCTGCGCACCTACGACTACGTGGTGGCCAATCCGCCGTTCTCCGACAAGGGATGGAGCAGCGGCCTCACCCCCGCCAACGATCCGTACCAGCGCTTCGGCTGGGGCGTGCCGCCGGCCAAGCAGGGCGACTACGCCTACCTGCTGCACATCATCCGGTCCATGAAAAGCAGCGGCAAGGGCGCCTGCATCCTGCCCCATGGCGTGCTCTTCCGCGGCCATGCGGAGGCGACGATCCGCCGGCAACTGGTGCGCTCCGGCTACCTCAAGGGCATCATCGGCCTGCCTGCCAACCTGTTTTACGGCACCGGCATTCCCGCCTGCATCCTGGTGCTGGACAAGGAGAACGCCACTGCCCGTAAGGGCATCTTCATGATCGACGCCTCCAAAGGCTTCATCAAGGACGGCAACAAGAACCGCCTGCGCGAGCAGGATCTACACCGCATCGTCGACACTTTCCGCAAGCAGTTGGACGTGCCGCGCTACGCGCGCATGGTGCCCTTCGACGAGATCGCGGACCCGAAGAACGACTACAACCTCAACCTGCCGCGCTACATCGACAGCACCGAGCCCGAGGACATCCAGGATATCCACGCCCATCTCAATGGCGGCATTCCCGAGCGCGACATCGACGGGGAGCCCGAGGCCGTGCCGCCGGTGCCGGGGCTAAACGCCTATTGGACGGTGTTCCCGTCACTGCGCAATACGCTGTTTTGCCATAACAGCCATCCCGGCTACCTCGACCTGGCCGTCGAGCCCCCGGCGATCAAGGCGACCATCCTCGAACACCCCGAGTTCGCCGCCTTCCGCGCCCAGGTCACAGAGCGCTTTGCCGGGTGGCGGACCGACAACACCCCGCACCTGAAGGGCTTCGACCGCGACGGCCTGCCCAAGGAACTGATCACCACCATCGGCGAGGCCCTGCTGGAGACCTTCCGCGCCGTGCCGCTGCTCGATCCCTACGACATCTACCAGCACCTGATGGACTACTGGTACGACACCCTGCAGGACGACTGCTACGAGATCGCCGCCGACGGCTGGGTGGCCGAAACCCGCCGCGTGCTCGAAGAGGTCAAAAGCGGCAAAAAGAAGGGCGAGATGAAGGACAAGGGCTGGACCTGCGACCTTATCCCCAAGCCCTATATCGTCGCCCGCTACTTCAAAGACGAGCAGGCCGAGCTGGACGCTTTGCAGGCCGAGCTGGATGGCATCACGGCAAGCCTTGCGGAACTGGCCGAGGAGCACGGTGGCGAGGAAGGCGCGCTCAAGGATGTCACTTCCAAGGCCGACGCGCAGGACGCCTACACCCAGGCCCTGGTGGCGCTCTGGAACACGGACGACCCGGCCGCCTGCGGCAAGTACACCACATTGATGGAGCAGGCCGGGGAACGGGCCGCTGAGCTACGCACCCTCACCGATCACAGCCACCTCTCCGCGCTTAAGAACAACAAGGGCAAGCTCATCCTTAAGGCCGTCAAGGACCGCCTCGCCGCCACCCATGATTCCGCCGAACAGGCTACCCTGGAGCGTTATCTGGAAGCGGACAAACAGCAGAAAGCCAGGACCAAGGAAGCCCAGGCCCTGTTGACCAAAGCGGAGAAGACCTACGGCAAGCGACTGAAGGAAGATCCACTGCCGGAGGAGTTCGCCGACCTGCACGCCACGGTCCGTTACCTGGAGTTGCTCGATCAGCAAAGCGCTCTCAAGAGCCAGGTCAAGGAAGCCGACGCCGCCCTCGACCAGCTCGCCTACGACAAATACCCGCAGCTCTGCGTGGATGAGATCAAGACCCTGGTGGTGGACGACAAGTGGCTGGCCGCGCTGGAGCAGGCCGTACAGGGCGAGCTGGAGCGGGTCTCCCAGACCCTCACCGGCCGCGTGCGGCAACTGGCCGAGCGCTACGCCACCCCGCTGCCGCAGTTGACCGACCGGGTGGTGGAGCTGTCGGCGCGGGTGGATGAGCACCTGAAGCGGATGGGGGCGGTATGGGGGTGAAACAGCATGAAACGGAGGTGAGAGACGCCGCGGCCGACTATGCCCCCCACGCGGTAAAGCCGAAGGTGCCGGAAGGGTACAAGCAAACCGAGGTGGGGGTGATTCCGAAGGAGTGGGAAATCGCTTACATACATTCCTTGATAACGGATATATCAATGGGCCCTTTTGGCTCTGACATAAAGGTCTCAAATTTTGTCAGTTCAGGTGTTCCTGTATTAAGTGGAGCAAATGTAGCCGCTGAACGATTGATTGATTCATTTACTAACTTTTTGACGCCTAAGAAGGCAAAGAGCCTTAAAAAGGCTGTTGCTCGACGCGGGGATATCGTCGTCACCCACCGAGGAACCCTTGGTCAGATTGCATATATACCCGAAGATTCTGAGTATGAGCGCTACGTGATCTCTCAAAGTCAGTTTCGCGCCCGCTTCTCAGAAAAAAAAGTAATTCCAGAGTGGATAGTTCTATTTTTTCACTCCTCGAAAGGTGCAGCTTATCTTCTCGAAGGAAAAGGGCACACGGGCGTACCGGCAATCTCTCAGCCAACAAAGACATTCAGAGGCATACTTGTTCCTCTTCCCCCCATTCACGAACAACGCGCCATCTCCACCGCCCTGAGCGACATGGATGCCTTGCTGGAGGGGCTGGACCGACTGATCTCCAAGAAGCGCGAACTCAAGCAGGCCACCATGCAGCAACTCCTCACCGGCCAGACCCACCTGCCGGGGTTTGAGGAAGAGTGGGAATATAAGCGTTTGGGGGATTGCCTTTATACGCGCCCTGAATACGGTATCAATGCTGCCGCGGTTCCCTTCTCTGATGCGCTTCCGAGTTACATTCGTATCACAGACATCTCCGAACATGGCCGTTTTTTCCCAGATCCGAGAGTCTCCGTTGACAAAGTGAATGCCGACCAGTATTTCCTGTGCGAAGGTGACTTGGTTTTTGCACGTACGGGTGCAAGCGTCGGAAAATCATATTTGTATGATCCAAGCGACGGAGAGTTGGTCTTCGCCGGATTTCTTATACGGGTTAGCCCCAATCCTGAAGTCCTTCTGCCCGCCTATCTAGCAGCATATACGACTACTAAGCCTTACTGGGACTGGGTGCGCCTCGTATCCATGCGCAGCGGGCAGCCCGGCATTAACGGTAGCGAGTATGCGCAACTGCCAATTCCACTGCCACCTCTCTCCGAACAATCCGCTATCG
>Ga0102944_1000484_pt1 | contig 30730 bp, 20 predicted proteins | sample SalPonD_shore_MG_FD_78172 | JGI IMG/M metagenome (GOLD analysis project Ga0102944, IMG submission 78172) | Salt pond soil microbial communities from South San Francisco under conditions of wetland restoration - Salt Pond MetaG... | ecosystem: Environmental > Aquatic > Marine > Intertidal zone >... | reverse complement strand
TTATTCCAAAATCTTTTACAATATTCATTTACTGTATCTGGATTCACAGCAAATTCTATAGCAATCTCATCTCTATTATAACCATCGCTGATCATTGATATTAACAATGGTTTTGTAAAAAATCTGTATCTCGCTTCATGATAATTTATATTCCAAAATTTTTTTATGTATCTATGAACGGTTCCATAATCTTTAACGCCCATTTGATTAGTTATTTTTTCTAAGCTGAATCCTCTTTCAATCAAGGACTTTATGAATTTTTTCATGAAATAATATTTAGCATCAGAATAGGTCTTATTCCAATAATCCTTGATGAAACTTGCGATTGTGCTTCTGTGAAGATTTAATTCATTTGCTATATCATTTAAAAGAATACCTCTTTGTAATTTTTCCCTAATAAAATCCTTCAGAAATAGTCCTCTCGCTTCAAATATAGAATTAATTCCCCAAAATTCGTTCAAAATGTTATAAATAAAACTTCTATTCATTCCAATCTTCTCCGCAATCTTAGCTCCATCAAGGCCTTTAGTTATTAATCTTTTAATTTCAGACTTCATTAAATAATGTCTTACTTCTCTTAGGGGTAATCCCCACACCTCATTGCATTTTGTATATAGAGCCGTCTTTCCGATTTTTAACTCGTCCAAGATATCATATAATTGATATCCATGAATAATTAGATCTTTAAGAACTTCTGTATCAATATTTCTATTCTTTCCCCCAGATCCTCCAACATCTTGATTATAACCATATCTATTACCATATTCTTTGATATTTGATTTGTAAGACTTAATATACTCCATTTCTCTCTCATCTAATAAATCAAAAGAAATATTTTCAAGAATTTCTATTTTAAAGTTGTTAATTCCATGATATCTCATTGAATTATAGAGAGGTGTAACTTCACCTGTTTTGGCACAAGATTTATGTTGTATCCAACGTCTTCTCAAAGACTGTTTAGTTTGACCAATATAAACTTTAAAGTTTATTAAATTCGTAATTTTGTAAATAACCCCATTATTATTAAGACTCATCATTTTTCCGAGAAATTTCTCCTCATATTATCCTTAAAGATTCTATAAAAAATATCTCCTCTAATTAATCTTTCCTCACTTTTCTATTTAAATTTATACAAAAATTTAACGATATTTGCCACCTTGTTTTCCCAAATCTTAAACTAAGTGATTTTTGCTTAGATGTTCATTTAATTTTCGAATCAATTTAACATTCGATCTTTGATATTATCTAAATAGTAAATTTGTTTAGAAATAGATAGATCTATTAACAATTTTTGATCATTTCTATAAAAAAGGATTATAAAACTTTTCTATTAATATAACTTTAATAACTCTTTTTAATAGAAATAAAAAATTATTCTTAATCTATTTTTTAAGTATTAGATTAATTTTTATTGAGTTTAATTTATTGTAAAATCAAAAATTAAGTAAAGACTTAAATAAAATAATAAAATTCTTTATCCTATTGTTTATTTCCTATTAGAAAAATATTTTTTATTTTTATCTTCTTATTTGGAATTAAAATAAATAAATTTCTAAATTTTAGAAAATTTGGCAAAATTTTCCAAATTTAGTAACTGAAATAATCAGGTCAAGATTTTAATCGTGTCAGAATCAGAACTCGAAAGTTTGATTAGAAACAAGGTTGGAAATAGTCTTTATAAAAAGGCAAAAGATTTTCCAACCAACAAAATGAATATTATCTCATTAAAAGAGGATCCGCTATTTGTAAGAATAATTGTATTTGATAATGAACGTGATTTTCATATTATTATTGATCAAGAAAGGAAAGAAATTTTTCATGATTGTCCCTCTTTTTTAATCTATTCTGAAAGAGATAAAAAAATTTGTAAACACTTTCTTAAATCATTAATGATTTTAAATCAAGAAAAAGCAATAGAAATATTTAAGAATTTAGATAATTATAATCTAACTTCAGAGGATTTTGGTTCTGAAAAGAAAAGTCATAGCTACATTCTTCTTGCTAATAGATGTTTTAATGAATTAGATAATTTTATTGATGGATTAAATTATTTAAATAAAGCAATTATTAATCAATCGAATTGTGAATCAATAATAGAAAAATATCTCAATATCGCCTTAGATAAAGGATTATATATTGAATTTTTTGAATTTCTTGAAAAAGGATATAAGAATGAAATAGGTGGATATTTGAGCAAATTTGAAAAAACTATTGAAGGGGGTTTTCAAAATTTCTTAAATTCTATTCATAAATACTCCTTTTATAATCTTTTAAGGATTATAAACCATTTAGATAGCATTTTCAATTACAAAAATCTTAATTTTATTATTGATTTGTTTTCAAAATTTAGTAAGATGATTGATAGTGAGAATTTAAATGAGAGATACTTTGCTTCATATATTCTTAAGAAATATTTTGATTCTTTAGTAAATAATGAAGAAAAATTCAGGATCTCAAAATATGATGAGAAGATGGAGCGTTTGAATGATGAACTTGTTGAATATTTCATTCAAGAAATCGAGAATTTTAGTGTCTTAGAAAAATTAAAGCTTATGAAAGACCAATTTCAAGTATTCGATATTGTTGAAGAAAGATATATAAATAATTATGAAAATTATAGGAAAGAAATTAAGGAGTTAGAGAAGAAAGTTTATCTGAAAAAATTCGTTTTTTTAAAATTTTTAATTGAAAAATATAATATTAAAAAAGCGAAAGTAGATTTCAGAAAAAAAAGAAACGTGTATGTAGTAAATCATGATGAAGAAAATATGAATAATCCTACATATCAATATATTTTAAGTAAAATCGGGTTTTTTGGTATCAATGATTCAACTATAAAATCTTCTGATATCGGTATAAATTATTTTATTATTAAAGATCTTTTTCTTGATGATTTCAATTCATTTCCGGATATTTTTTACTATAAAAACCAATTTTGGGGAGATGAAGAACATGAAATAAATATTAGAGAAGCTGGGTCTCTATTAACAAAAGATAAAGATTATGTATATAATGTTGAGGAGCAATATTCAAACGATAAAGTTATGGTTGTTGAGTGGGATCTGGCAACTACACCGATAAAAGGAAGTTTAGTTCATGCATATAGTTCTCAAATCCTTATTCCAGACCAAAATAATTCTCTCTTTCATGATATAAGACCTTTTGATTTATGTTATTGTATGAAAACACCAACTAAAATTGAAGGAGATATGATCAAAAATATTAATGTAATTACTAAATGTTCTTTTAAAGATGCTATTAAGAATATTGCTAATGGAATGGAATTTGTTGAGGTTTATTATCCTCTGTCGTTGGTGAAATCTGTTATTAAAAAAGAAATTAGCCCGTTTGAAGCAGAGAAAATCGCATCAACTAACCCCAACAGGCAATTCGTCCCAAATTATAATAAATTTATCAGAGAACTTCGAAAATTTTTATTTGAATTTATCAATAATAATAGAGAGTTTATTTTTAATGATATAAGAAATAATCCTGAAGATAATTCTAATCAAATATTAATTTTATTAAATTTATCCAATGATTTAATTGGAATGGACTTACCCTATGCGAAATTGATCCAACAAACATTAGAGGAAGATATTAAATTAGCAGGATTTAAGCAAAGGCTTATTAAAAATATTCATGTTTATATTCAAGAATTATTAAGAAAAAGAGAAATAGGAAGCACCATTGCTTTTAAACTTAAAAAAATGAAAAATTCTCCTTTTATTAAGTATTTTGATGATATAATTAAAATAAGAAAGGATGAGTTTAAAAATCAAAAGATTATGAAATCGGGCAATAAATTTGATATTTCTGAAATAAAAAAGACTTATTACGGTACCAAAATATCCCAAATATTAAATCTTGGAGATAATTCTATAATTTCTCCAAAAGAATTTAAACAATTTAAGGAATTAGTTCATAAACTTAATTTGCAATTAAAAGTAGTAGAAGCAGAAGATTAAGAATTAAAAGAGTTCTCGATTTAATTAATCTAAAAATATAGATATTATTTTCTCTCAGCCTTTTTTTTATACATTCTATAGAATTTGGTCAAAAATTTTTGATAAATTTCTATGCTTTTCAGATATTCATTAAGATCAATAAATTCTAAATCAGTATGCTCTAATTTCGGATCACCCGGACCGTAAGTAATAGATGGAATTTTAAACTCAATTCCAATATTATTAATAAACGTTGTGCCCGTTTTTTTGATCAAAACGGGTTTTTCTTTTATAGTATTATAAATTGCCCATCTTAGTGCTCCGATTATAAATTCATTTTCTTTTATTTCAAATCCTTCGACTAAACTTGAAATATTCTCTTGTATTCTAATCTTTGTTCTGTGATTTTTTTCATATGAATTTTGAAATTCAAGAATTCTATTCCTTATTTCATTAATAATGATATTTGAATTTATAGAGGGGGGAAATCTAATATCAATTTTAATAGTACATTCTGAAGGAACGCAATTAGTTAAATAACCCCCAGTTATCACAGTTACATTTGGAATGATTTTATCAAAATATCTTGTTTTATTTAACTTGGTTTTTAGTAATGATTCATTTAATTTCCAGCAAACTACTTTAATAATATTCCAGATTTCTAATGAGATTTCAATAGCATTATTATATTGCCAAGAACTGGCAACATGACCTGTAGTTGATAACACCCTAAAAGCTAGACTTAATCTTCCTTTATATCCAATGCAGATTTGATTTATTCCAGTAGGTTCACCAAAAATAGCAAAATCTGGGTCTATATCTGATTTAATTAACTCTCTAATACCCACGAGACTTTCCTCTTCTCTTACAATTCCAGAAAAAATGATTTTTCCGATTATATCCTTATTAAAATTATACTGAGTTAATGAATATACCATAGCAGCTAAAGAAGGTTTACAATCCACTGCTCCACGTCCATATAACTTTCCATCCTCCTCAAAAACTGGTAATTTTCCAGGTATCGTGTCCATATGCGAGCTGAATAAAATAACGGGTTTTCCTTTTCCTTTTTCAGCAATTAAATTGCCTACACTGTCAAAACTTACCTTAAAATTATGTTCTTTTAAGAATTCAGCAAGAAAATTTGAATATTTTTTTTCTTTCCCAGAAGGACTATATATTTCTATGCAAGTTCTTAAAAAATTAATAGCTTCCTCATTCATTTGTGATCACAGTTCCATTTTGCTTTTCCAATGCATTAAAAATTGGATTTTCAGATAATCCAGAACTCACTATTACTTTTTTTATATCCATATTTAATGCCTCAAGGGCGGCATATGCTTTTTTTTTCATACCCCCTACTAATTTTTCCATTAAATTTTGCAATTGGATTTTTTTCATCTTTTTTATCAAGGAATTTTCATTATCAAAATCCTTGTAAATACCCTCAACATCCGTTAAACTAATCAAAATTTCTGCTCCTAGAGAATTAGCTATATAACTTGCTGCTCTGTCTCCATCTACATTCACTATTTCACCGCTTTCACTTTTTGCTAAACACCCAATTATCGGCAAATAATCATTTTCTAAAAGATATTTCAATACTTTTGCATCCACCTTATTTACTTTCCCAGAAAATTCACCTCTTTTCATGATTTTTTTATCATTAATCATTACAAGAATCTTTTCCTTTCTCTTTGCGTGAATAATTCCACCATCTATCCCTGTAAATCCAAAAGCATTTATTCCGTTCATTTGAAGGGCTTCAACTAAGCGTTTATTATTCTTTCCTCCTAACACCATAATCGCAACATCTATTGCTTCTTGATCGGTATATCTTGTTCTAAAACCTGAAGGGGTTTTAAAATATTTTGGATTTTTATTCATCTCACGTAATACTTCATTTATTTGAGGTCCCCCACCATGAATAATAACTAATTTATATTTTTTTTTATAATTTTTTTGGATGTTACAAATATCTTCTACGACATTAGAAAAATTTTTTGCCAATAAAGACCCCCCAATTTTAACAACAATAATCATGAGCGATTTCTCTTTTTTAATTGTATTTTTCTATCAAATAATCAACTATTTTTTTTGCCACATTTACTTTACTTGATGTTGCTACTCCTCTAAATTGAGGTGTTCCATTGATTTCAATAACATATAGTTCTCCATTTTTTTCCATCAAATCAACTCCAACAACTTCTCCTTTTACTGCTTTAGTCGCTTTTAAACTTAACTCTCTTAATACATTTGTAATTTCAATTTCACTTGCCGTTCCTCCTATTGCGATATTGCTTCTGAAATCATCATCCGGTTTGAATCGCCCCATCGCTGCCACACATTCATCACCAACCACAAGAACTCTAATATCTGTAGGTGATTTTTGATCATCTTTTCTTATATATTCCTGCAAATAGTATTGTTTTTGTAAAATATTTCCCATACTTTCCCTTAATTCAAAGTTGGAAATTGCGCTGTTATGAGAATCTAGTTTCGCAATCAATCGACCCCAAGAGCCAATTATTGGTTTAATTATTGCAGGATAACCTAGATTTTCTTCAAGAGCTTTAAGAGTTGAATCTCCTTTAAATGAAAAGTAAGTTTTTGGAATAGGAATATTATTTTCAATTAATCTTAAGGAGGTTAGTAATTTATTTCCAGTAATACGTAAACATTCAAAATTATTTATCACTTTATAGCCTTTAGTCTCTAATATTGCTGTAGAATACAAACCTCTAAAATGACTAAGTGATCGCTCTAAAATTAGGTCATAATGATATTCTAAATCTTTTGCTTTAGATATGCTAAAATATATGTTTTGATTATTAATTAAATCATAATCTATATTCTTTTTTTCCAATTCCTCAATTAAGCGTTTTATTTCCCATGTTACTCGATTATGTAATATTGCAATTTTCATTGATTCTTTTCTATACTCTGAATTTTTAATTATTGCAGTTTTAATAGATTAAATTATAATATAAGTATCTTAGTGTTGTATAATAATTATTAAAGTTAGTATATAAATAACATAGATAATATGACAAAATCTCAGATAACATTTATTATACCTTCGTTTTTTGATTTAGAGAGATATCAAAAACTTCTCTACTATAATGATCTTCCTCTGGGAACTCTTCAGATTTCCTCATATCTAAAGAAATACAATGATATTAAAACGGATATAATTGATATGCGTGTTGAGGAAGAAAACGATCCAAAATGGGATTCTGAATCAAAGAACATTATTAAATTCAAAGAATTTTGTTTAAAAGTTTTAGAATCTAAAATTCAAGACTCTCAATATATAGGGATAAATTGTTTTACTTCTTATCAGTATTTACAATCTAAAATAATTGCAGAATTAATTAAAAAACATTTTAAAGATAACATTATTTTTATAGGCGGATACCATCCCTCTTCAAAACCTCAAGATTTTTCATACTCACAATCTCCCTTTGATTTTGTTATTGTAAATGAGGCAGAATATCTTATTTCAGAATATTTAAAAAAAAGAAAAAGCCCTTTTACTAATAAAAATAAGCGGACAGAGATATTAAAAGCCAAAAGAATTTTGAATATCAATGATCTTCCCTCGCCTGACTATGAACTCTACTTAAATAAATACCCTTATTATAATAAATTTAAATTTGAACTTTATGCATCAAGAGGATGTCCATATCAGTGTGCTTTTTGTTCTTTAAATTATAGGTTTAGAAGATATAACTTTGATAATTTTAAAAAGACTTTTGAAATATTAGTTGATATTGTCCTAAAAACAAATAAAGAAAATCCCAAAATCAGTTTTGCAGATCAAGCGTTCTTTAGCTTATCTATAAAGGATAAAATATTGGATTATATAATCAAAGAAGAACTCCAAGATAAAATAACCTTCTCTTGTCAATCACGTGTAGAGACTGTGGGAAATGAATTAAGATTAATTAAAAAAATTAAAAATGCAAAATTAATAATTGGATACGGTTTTGAATCAGCAGATAAGAAACTACTAGTTGGAATGAAAAAAACTAAAAACCCTACTAATTATCTTAATAAAATGAAGGATATCATTGAGATATATAAAAATAATCACATTAATTATTGTAGATTAAATATTTTGTGTGGTTTTCCCGGTGAGAATAAAACATCTTTTAATAATACTATTGATTTTGTTCGAAAATATGCCTCTCATGAGAATATTCAATTAAGTCCTTCTCTTTTTTCTTGTTATCCAAATACCCCCGTTTATCATAATATGAAATATTATGAAAACCTTTATGGTTCAGAGTTTAATGATAATTGGTGGAAAAGTAATAGAAACCAATTTAAATTTTCTGTATTGAAAAGATGTTCTTCTAATTATTTATTAAGAGATTTAATCTATGATTATAAAGAAAACTATATAACACTTTTAAATATATTTAAGTTTTCCAATTTTAGGGATTTAGCTATTTGGAAAAAATTTTATAACGATTGGTATAATGAATTAAATTTTAATGAAACATTATTAAAATGAAAAATATTTCCATAAAAATAAAAAATAAAAGGCTCACCAATTTTAATCTCTTTGGATTTGAATGAATATTATTAAAAATCGAAATGTCTATTGTTTCGGCTAATAAATCATCTATAAAGAGAACAGCACCAATAACAATGAAAATCAGTGAGAATAAAAAGATTTCATTAAATAATAGTAAAATTATTCCTTCAATAAAAATGATTGCTCCAGAGAGCAAATGATGTAGGAATCTCCATATTCCGGTTATTTCGGGTTTTTGGTCTTTTTTCTTCATGTAATATCTCATCTCTATTATCTTAATAAAATGTAAAGATTAAAGAATTTATAAAGATGTGATCGGAAATGATAAAAAAGAAAATATAATATGATTAATTTACTAAAATAAGTAATAAGATTTAAATTGAACATAAAACCTCTAAGATTATGGAATATAAACATCCTTCTAAGGATATTACAGAAACTGAAGGGACGCTCTTGCGCGGAAAGACTATTTGTATGTGCTTAACTGGTAGCGTTGCAATAATTAGTGCTCCAATAATCGCACGAGAACTTATGAGAAGAGGAGCGGAAGTAATTGCAGTTATGACCCCAGCAGCTACAGGCCTAATTACTCCCCAGATGATGCATTGGGCAACGGGAAATCCTGCCATTACTAAAATTACTGGCAAAGTTGAACATATTTATCTTGCTGGAGAAAGACCTCGAGAAGTAGGGCAGGCTGACTTAGTATTAGTATGCCCAGCAACTGCAAACACGATCTCTAAGATTGCTCATGGTATAGACGACACTCCAGTTACCACTGTTGTTACCACCGCATTTGGGTCATCCATACCAATTATTGTAGTCCCTGCTATGCATGAGAGCATGTTCAGACATCCTATCTTAAAAGAAAATATGACTAAATTACGTAAGTTTGGTGTTGAGATTTTAGGTCCGAGAATTGAGGAAGGAAAAGCAAAAATAGCAAAGATAGACGATATTATTGATAGAGTGATTGACATTTTAGTTGCAAAAAAGGATCTTGAGGGAATAAAAATATTAGCGACTGCGGGTCCAACAAGAGAGTATATTGATGAGATCAGATTTATTTCTAATGAATCTTCAGGAAGAATGGGAATAGAAATTGCCAAAGAAGCATCTGCAAGAGGTGCGGAGCTATTATTAATCAATGGAAAAAGTTCAGTTGAAGTACCCGATTATTTAAATGTTAAAAATGTAATTTCTACAGACGATTTCATAAGTTCTGTAACTAATGAGCTTAAGGAACATGATTATGATATGTTTATTTGTGCAGCAGCAATAAGTGATTTCTCTCCAACTGATTGTATTGAAGGAAAAATTTCTTCTAGTTCCGTTAAAGAATTACAAGTGAATATGAGATTGACACCAAAAATTATTGATAAAGCGCGAGAGGTGAATAATAAAGTCTTCATCGTTGCTTTTAAGGCAGAAACAAATGTATCAAGAACTGAATTAATTGATAGATCTTATAACCGTCTTAAAAAATCTGATATAGATCTAATTGTTGCAAATGATGTTGGTCGCAAGGATATCGGTTTTGAGAGTAGCGAAAATGAAGTTTACATAATCGACAAAGAAAAACATACTACTCACGTTCCAAAGCATTCAAAACGATATATTGCATCAAGAATCATTGATATAGCATTAGAAAATTATAGAATAAAAGATTTGTGAGTAGAACTATTAAATCTGCTTAATTTATTGCTTATTCTACATCACTTCTTATAAACTTTATGAAAGAAAAAATTTAAATATGTATTCAGTTTTTATGGTAAGTGAAAAAGATTCCACATTTACAAAAGAAAGTTGAGTTTATAAGTATTTACCCATACACCTATTATAAAATACAATATTAATGAATTATTTAGTATATTGATATATAATAATTTGCATATTTAATATAAGAGAAATGTTTAATAATCGTTATTAGGAGCGTAATAAAAATTACCACTGAAGAAGAAGGACGAATAACGCAAGGAACTATTGCTCAATTCATGCGAAAAAGAACTCAATTAGTTGGTTTTGAGTTTGGTTATTGGAAACATACACAATATGCTGCCGAATTCTTAGATAATGCTCTTGATGCAATAGAGATATTCCAATGGAATGAAATAAAAAACGAAGATTCCAGCATAGCTTTTACATTAGACCAAGAATTATTCTTAGAAAATTTTTCTATTTTACAAGAGGAACAAGAAGAAGAAGATTCACAAACCTTAGATAATGAAGCAAAACAAACATTACTGGGAGAAATTAGGCCAGTATCCAAAGAATTAAAAAAGGATGATAGCACCACCAAATCCAAAAAAGAACTTCCCAAACCTAAAAAAAAGGAAGAAATCGAAGAAATCGAAGTTAAAAACTTGATTAAAGATATGGAGAGCTTAATCCAACCTGTCAATAATATCAACATCATAGATAAAGAACCAATCGTTATAATTAGACTCACAGAATCAGAGGCTCATTCTTTATTAACTGGTGAGATAGATGCTAAAAACATTATGAGTTACAAATTCGAAGTTTTTGATAATGGTCTTGGAATGGCTAAGGTGGATGTTGAAAAGTATGGCAAATATTTAGCATCATCAAAAAGCATAGAATTAAAACAAACAAGAGGTAGCCAAGGGTTTGGTGCTCCGAGTGCATTTAGTGATTCCCAAAACACAACAGGAAAACCAATTGTTGCGGTGTCTAAAACCTCGGATAATTTATATGCAACTGCATCTGAATTCTTTACAACCTCCAAAAATGAGAAAAGATATGTTGTTCATCCTACAGAAATAGATGTTCCTTTTCTTCATGGCACATATATTAAACTTAGTTATCTAAATATAAAATATGTAAGAGGATATGTGGATACTTATATTAAAGAAACTGCGTTAATGAATCCCCACGTCACTATTATATATATTGATCCTTATAATGAGGAATTCATATATCCTAGAAAGGTTTCATCCTTTCCGGCGGAACCTAGATATGCTAAACCTCACCCTTCTTCAACAAATATCGGAGATCTTCAAGATCTATTAGGTAAATCCGAACATTTATCATTAACTTCTTTTTTACAAGATAATTTTGTAAGAATGAGTTATAATACCGCAAAGGAAGTAGTTGATCTCGCAGAAAGAGATTTACAGGATAAATTGGATTTATTGGTTCTTGATGATGGATTTATTAAGAAAGTTAAGAAAAAAAGTGATACAGTGCATTTTCTAAGATATGAAAAGCGAGTTTATGGGAGATCATCAAAATTAAGAAACAAACTAGTAGGTTATGAAGTTACTTCTGATGAATTAAGGGAAAAATATTGGGTTGAGATGAAGAAATATCAGGATCTAAATAGTTTCATTGATGAGATTATAAATAAAATTAAAAAATTCAAAACAAAAATTCAAAAAGCCGATACTAAAAAGGAACAGAGAAAAATTAAAAGGGAAGTAAGAAAACTTAAAAGGAAAATAGATGAGATTCGAGATGATAAAGATAATATCAGAAAAAATTTAAATAAGATCTTCAAAAAACAAAAAGACGGATTAGAAGAAATTAAAACTAAAAAGAAACTTCAAGATTTTGAAGATTTAGTAGAAGATGTTAAAATTTCAGATGCAAGACCAAAAGATCTCAATAATGATCAATTTAACTCTCTTTTCTTTGCGTTTAAATCTATGAAATATATGGCACCTCCTACTGATACAGTAGTTCCAGTTGGAGATGTTGTTTTGGAGAATACACTTATAAAAGAACTAGGTCTTAAAGTATCTGAGAACTTAGACGATTTTGGAACACCTTTGGAGGATTTAAGAAATTCAACAAAAAGTGCATTAAAACGTAAAAAGACATTAATTTTAGAAAATAATCCAGAGATTAGTAAAAAAGATCTAAATAAAATTGAATTAACTGAGGAGGATTTAATTGAATTTAATTCTCAAGTACTTTCTCAATTCATTTTTAAAGATGAAAATTTTGAACCAGAAGGGTATTCAAAAGATTTAAAATCTTTGCTAGAACGTTCAGAAGCTGCTAAAGAGATAGATTATAAACAAATTTTTGAATATTTTGTTGAAAATTTCACAAGAGAAGACGATTTCGTAGCAGCTGAAACTCGTGATCCTACAAGCGGTAAAGGTTTGGCCTATATTGTAGAAGGCGTGCTTGCTTACGGAAATAAATTAGAAGTTCCAAAAAGGTCTCGGGACGTATTATCTCGATTCGTTAATAGAACTCCCAAACTAAGAGATTCAGCGGATTGTGCTATTACCAAAGCAGTCCAAAACGTTAATTGGAAAAATTATAATATTGATAGTTTTGATAATGGATTGCCAAAAGGACCAATAAGGCTTTTGGTTAATGTATCAGGACCATATGTTCATTTAATGTTCAAATCACAGTCAAAAAATGCATTAGCTGATGATGAGGAGCTTATAAATGAAATTAAATACTGTTTGGAAGCTATTGGAAGAAGACTAAGAGTATATCTTAACAGACGTGCTAAAATAAGAAAAAAAGAGAAAAGAGCAAATTTAATTGAAAAATATATTCCTAAATTTGTTAACAGCATTTATAATATTGCCCAAGAGGGTAGTAGTTATAAAGATAAAATCTCCAAGGAAGAATTAGAAAAATTGATGAAATCACCTATAAGGAAACAAATATCTCCTATTAGTGAAGATATTACTAATAAGATCTCCAAAAAGAAAAAAATAGAAAAAGAAAAGACAGAGCAACAATATGAAGTTGGAACCCTTGAAGAATATACGAAAACTGAGTTAGAAACAATCGCGGATGAAGAGAATATTGAGATACCAGCAAAAGCCAAAAAAGATAAAATTGTTCATATAATAGAAGAAACCTTGGATATTGAAAAGGCAGAAGAGAAAGAAGTAAAAGAAAAGAAAGAAGTCGAAGAAATAGACTTCGAAAATTTAGAAAAATATACTATAAAAGATCTGAAAAGCATCGCTAAAGAGAAAGATATTGAAATACTATCAAGGGCCCGGAAATCTGAAATAATAGAGCAAATTCAAAAATCACTCGGTATCAAAGAGAAAAAAGTTAAAGAAGAAAAAAAGGTGGAAAAGCCGGAAGAGATTACAAAAGAAAAGAAAACGGAAAAAGTAAAAGCCCCTCCAATGCCTTCGAAGACAAGGCAACAAAAATTGCCTGTCCTCACAAATGAAGCTATCATTGAGGCATTAGATAATGAAAAATGGCAAAATATTCAAGATCTTATTTTTAAAATGAGAATTAAAGATATGTTAGATGCTAGATTATTACAAGTAAAGTTAAAGGAACTTGAAAGAAAAGGAGAATTAATTGTAAAAGCAAAAAAAGGAAAAAAATTTTGGAAATTAAAATAGGGTGATATTTATAATGGCTAAAAGTGAAATGAAAGAAAATTGGGATTTAAAAGCTACTAAAGAATTATTAAATAATTTACAAAACCAAGATCTTGAAAATAAAGATATAGAACTACCTGAAGACACAATTAAGATCGATGATTTGAGAAGAAAAGAGGCATTGAATAAATTATATTCGCTCGTTGACAGTGTGATTGAAGATATTTATACTACCGGTAAACCAGTAATAGAATTACCCTCGAGATCCAATTCCAATATTATTTGGGATGAAGAAAGTGATTTATTACTTCTTGGAAAACAAATTCAGCAAAAACAATTTCACTCATTAACCAGTGTTGTAGATATAACTCGTTTGATGCGTGTTTTGGAAATTATAAATGAACTATTGATGAAAGATATGCATGCCACGAAGAGGGAAATTTTTTACACAGATGTTAAACTATTTCAAGATCAAAAAAATAGTGATAAAAGCCTAGAAGATGTCGCAACTATGCTTTATACAACGAGAAATTCTACTCATGTAGTTGCCTCTGCCAGAGGATCATGTGTAGGCAGGTTAAGAATTAGAGATAAAAATGATATCATAGATTTAGAAGGATTAGGCAGTGGTGGATGGGGAATTAGCCCAATGTTAGATAATATTGAAATACTAGAATCTGATGCGGAATTTATAATGGTTGTTGAAAAAGATGCTGCTATGATGAGATTGGCAGAAGCACGTTTTTGGAAACAATATCCCTGTATAATCCTTACTGCTCAAGGAGTTGGAAATGTGGCTGTAAGGATGTTTCTGAAAAGATTAAGCAAAGAATTACAACTTCCAGTTTTTAGTTTAGTCGATAGTGATCCATATGGTCACTATATCCATAGTGTATATATGCGTGGCTCTAAAAGATTAAGTTATGAATCTCCATTCTTAGCTACACCAGATATAAAGCTTTTAGGTGTGTTAACAAGAGATTTAGATAAATATAATGTACCAGATGATTGTAGACTAGATATGAATAAAACAGACATTAAAAGAACACAAGATTTATTAAAAGAAGATTTTGTAAAAAAAAATAAAGCATGGAAAACCGATTTAGAACTTGCTTTAAAATTAAAAAAGAAAGCAGAGATTCAAGCTCTTTCATCTCATGGATTTGAATTTTTAACAGAAAAATATCTCCCAGAAAAGCTTTCTACTGGAGATTGGTTATAAAAGAGGTGTTGCGTTATGAGAGTATTTCGAAAAAAGGATGGTGGGATCGTTCAATTAATAGATAAAGAGAGAATGCGAGAATGGTCAATTGAACTCCCTTTGATATTTATAGAGTACATAAGGAATAATAAACTGGATAGCTATGATGATGACAAGGTAAAAAAGTCAATTGAAAAATATTTAGATGAAATAATGGAAGATGTAGCAGTTCCAAGATTAATTGAGGTTTTGGAGGGAGATAATGTAGAAGAAATCATCAATGCTTTGGAACGCATTGAAAAAATTGCCAATGAGAATCTTGATCTGACTCGTCCGATAAGACCTTATTTAGAGGAACTTTTAAAAAAAGATAACAAAAAAATAACTAACTTAGCCGATAGCATCTTAGAATTATTCAGAAGAGAGGAGAGAAGGAAGGAATTGAGTGAAAAGCGTAAAGTTATGGAGAAAAAAGAAGAATTATTCATGGAAGGCAAAATTACTGCTGATGAATATGCTGAAGCCAGAAAAGAATATATCAAATTTCGCGATAATAGATAATAACAAAAAAGGATTTACTTATGAAGCCGAGTTTAGAATTAAAAGAAGATTTTACTAATTTCATATTGGAAAACAATATTATTGGGTTTTTTAAAGAACCTATTATTTTAAAGTCTGGAAGAGTTTCCTATTGGTATGTAAATTGGAGAGATATCTCATCTGATGTCTATTTAATCGATGAATTAACGAATTTCATTATCAAATTTGTTAATGAATTAAATTTAAATCCCGATTGTTTTTTTGGAGTTCCTGAAGGAGCTACTAAACTTGGTATAATTACTCAATTTAAATGGGCGAAAATGCAAAAGGATTTAAAAAAAAATAATTATATCCTATCAATGGGACGAGGGTTCCCAAAAAAACATGGAGATCTAAAAGATAGATACTATTTGGGAATACCAGAGGGTAAAGTAATAATTCTTGAGGATGTGACGACCACTGGGCAGTCTCTTATCGATATTATTAACCAATTTTCCACCTTAAATATAGATATTCAAGCTGCTATTAGTTTAACGAATAGAAATGAAAAAAGAAACGATGGAAAAACAGTCAAAGAATTAATAATGAAAAAAAACATACCTTATTATTCAATGAGTAATGCTTTAGAGTTATTACCTAAGGTTTATGAAATGAATGAAATAGATAAGACTATAGCTAAAAAGGTAGAAGATTATTTTTTAAAATATGGAGAGAAAGAATTAATATTAATTAGATAAATATCCTGTTTTTCATTGTAGATAGAAGTTCCTCCATTTATATATTAATTCTGAAATCTGAGAAAACAGAATTTGTTCAGCATTAGTCAATCTACTCTCATCTGAAAATGATAATTCGCTCCGTGCCAATCTTAATAATTTTAATAATCTACTATCAATTATATTTGCCATATAAGAATTGAATTTGTCTAAATCCGATTTAGGCTTAGCGCCTTCTTTTACTTTTTTTTTAGTAAATACCTTAAATTCCTTTATTTTATTTAAAAAATACTTATTATGTATTTCTCTTAGCTTGCGATCATCTCTTTCACTTATAGCATACCTTTGTACATCTATATTATCGCATTTCTCTTGGGGAGCAATTTTCAATATATTTCTATCAATCAGAGGAATCGCTAGAAAAAACTCTAATCTATATATTTCCCCTTTTTTAAAAGGACCAATTCTCCTATTTAAAAGAGAGAACCCTTTATGATCATTTATACATTCGGTGAAAATTTCCGAATTCTTAAAAATGAAATTAACTCTGATTAATATATCCTCTAAATTTGGTTTAATTTTAAACAAGTCTTTTTGCGCAACGTTTTTTACTTTTTAATTATATTTTTTATATTATAAACATAATTTATTATAATATTATTAGAAAATTAGAAAATTATATTTAATTATTAATAATTTACTACTTCTGTGAAATCTAATTGATTGCTGAAATAATTTTACTCATCATTTTCGTAATATTTGTTATAATTGGGTTTTATATAATTTTTCGGCAGGTAGCCTTAGTTAAAAAAGGAGAATTGTCTTATAAAGAAATCTTATTATGTGTTTTTTATGGAATTATTTTTAGCATGTCAGTTATGATCATTATGGCGATGGCATTCATATTTGCCATAAAGTCCCCAGATCTATGGACAATAGGTATAGATCCCCCCGAAAAGATAAACGAATTAACCTTACTCATCCCTTTTACCGTATGTTTCATATATATTTCTTCATATCCATTAGTAGATTTCATATATATAGCAATAAGTTCAGGGACAAAAGAGGGCCTTACCGTCTTTCACAAAATTTTCGGAGAGAAAATAATTAATAAATTTAATTCAAAGCTCATATCTTTACTGATGGCGTTCATTTTTTATTCAGCTATATTCATCATTCCTCCATTTTTAATTACTTTAGCAGGTGCTCCTTTTATCATGATTTGGTGCACTTGGTTTCTCGTTTATCCTTTGATGATCTTAACGTATTATGGTGCCAAAGGTTATATTGCTGGCATAACAAATGCCTTTATTCATATTCCATATATGAAGCGCTCAATATTTCTAGGTTTTGAGGATTCTAAAAGAACATTAAAAGAATTTCTTGATGATCCTATATCCTATATAACGATTGGATTAATGTTATTCGTATTTGTTTGGCAATGGATATCAATGTTCCAGACCTTAGGTTTTTTAGCAACGGGATCTCTAGCGATTTCTACCTATTCTTATTCTGGTATGGTTTTTATCACTTTATTATTTGGAGTTATTGGATATTTCACGCGTTTTTGGGGAAGGAAAATTCAGTATAGAGGAATTGATATTTTTTTTGCCGCCTATCTTATGGCTGCTGTTGGAATAAATGTATTAGTTAATTTTCTTATAGTAAATATCGATAAATTATCTGAAACATTTAATAGCTGGGTGTTTACAGCTACTATTCCTCCTAGTTTTCTATTATTTGCGGTACCTGCTGTAATAGAGGAGGTCGTTCTTATTATTTTTACTTCTTATTATTTTCTTTCAAGAAATTCCAGTTTTAACGTAAACTTCAAACTTTCAAAAATAAATCAATGTTCTCAAACATTTGACCCCGTTCCATTATTTAATTTTTTAAAAAGTAAAGATCCTGAGATAAGTAAAAATGCAGAAACCGCTTTAATTAAAATGTACGAAAGAATCCCGTTTAAAGTTGATGTGGATATTGATGATTTTAGAATAAAAACTCAATTATTAGACGGTTTATGTGATATGAATCAAAAATCAAGAGAAGTTAGTTATCGAATCTTAGTAAATCTAGAACAAAAAATTCCAGAAAAGATCCTAACTTGGGTGATAGAAGGATTAAAATCACCTAATTATGATAAGAGTATTACAATTGCAAGATCTCTTGAAGAATTGGAGCTTTCATTTATCGAAAAGATCCCTCAAAAATTATTGTTTGAAATGCTTGAAGATCCAGAATGGAGAATTAAATTACTTTCACTAAAAACAATCTCGCGATTGTTCGAAGGTGGGGAAGATCAATTTAAAGATCTCGATTTATATAAATTACTAGAAGATCCTGAAATAAAGGTTCAAGCAGAAACTTTGAATTTATTATCAAAGACTACATATATTCCACCACTTGATCTTATTATTGATAAGATCAATCATAATAATAAGCTAATTCGCGCCTCAGCAATTAAAAATTTGCAGAAATTAAATAAAGAGAATCTTGATTCTAAACTAATCCCGAAATTAATACCACTGATGAGAGACCCTTCAAGTTCGGTAAGAGCATCTATATTCCAAGTTCTTTCAAAATTTGGTAACTTTAAAAAATTCTCTATACCATTATCACCTATGTTTGATGGTCTATCAGATCCTGACCCAAAATTGAGAAATGCGTCGGTTTCTGTTCTCAGTACTTACTTTGAAGAAAAACCTAAAGCTATTGAGATTGAAAATATTATTAATAAAATAGATAAAAGCAACACAGAATCTTTATTAAGCATTTTAACATTATTAGGGAATATTTGGCATAAAAATGAAGAGAAGGTATTACAGATCCTTTTAGAGTTTATTAAATATGATAATATTGAAGTAAAAGAAAAAATATCAAAAATTATTGTAGATAAATCCAGTATGGAAGCTGATTTGATTTTAAATGAATTAATTAAGATTCCAGATATCTCAAAATTCGTTTCAAAAGGTATTATTTCAAGAACAATAATAAAAATTGCTCAAAAAAATCCAGAAAAGATAATTCCCAAATTAATTAAACTCACTCAATCCGAGGATATTGATATTAAATTAAATGTTTTATCCGCAATAGAGGGGATTGTAGATGATTATTCGAATAAAATTGATATTAAGGAGATTTTTTCACTTTTACAAACTACTAAAAATAAAGAAGTAAAAAAAGAAATATCAAAAATTCTAAAAAAACTTGCGCAAAAAGATCCTGAATCTATAGAACCTATAATCAATGAATTAATTGAAATTTTTGGTGAACAAGAAACATCTGTAAAAATTACCCTAGTAAAATCTTTATCAGAAATAGCAGAGAAATCTCCTAATTTAATATCCATTAAATCTGCAATAAATCTTCTTTCTGAAAAAGATTCATTTATAAGAGAATATGCAACTAAAATAATTGGAGTAATTGGAGCTCATTCAGAAAAATATAAGATAGCCATTGATGCCCTATTAAATAACGCGCTTACTGATGAAGATTGGATTGTTCGAGAAGCTGCAATTAGTGCTCTTGGAAAAATTATTCATCAGTTAGAAAATAAGGATTTTATTGTAAATCAATTGATTTCATTTCTTGATGATGATGAGACTTGGGTGAGACGTTCAGCTTTAAATTTACTCTCTGAAATTGAAGATATAAAACCCTCACAGATTTCTATTAAAAAAATTGAAAAAAATATTTATCACGAAAATGATAACGTTAGAGAAGCAACAGCAAAGATTTTAAAAATTTATGCGGAAGCAAATCTGGAGAAAATTTTTAAGTACATTTTGGATTTATTAGAGGATTCTTCTGAAAAAGTAAGAAATACTATGATTAATTCCATGGTTGAAATAGTCGGAAGAAAAGGTGTTAAAAATGTTTTACCACAATTATTAAAACATCTGAGTGATGAATTTAGTATTCAATTACAGAGGTCAATATCTATTATATTGGGTCGTTCTGTGAAATATGAAGGGGAAGATATTAAAAAGAGAGTGATTTCTCTTTTAAAAATACGATGCGATATGTCTCAAGATGAAATTATTTGTGGTGTACTCCAGAATCTTATGGAAAGTTAACTCTATAGTAATTAAATTATAAAATTGGTCGATTAAATTAGTTTTTGTATCTTTTTCCTAGACTTTTACTAAATTTTCGCACTCCCACTATTTTTTACCTAAATTTATTATCTTATTAATAAAACAATCTTAATTCCCGATAAAACTATCTTTGAAAACATTCAAAAGAATATCATAAAAATATGCGAATCTTACATAAAAAGAAAACACCGACGAAATTATTTTAACATTAATAAGAGAATTAAAAATTCAATAGATATATTTTAGTAATTATAAAATAAGGATTAGTGATAATCATTACTCAGCCCGTATCGAGTCCAACCACACCTATAAATCCCGTTCAGAAATTTGAAGATTTTTATAGATTTTTTGAAGATTCTCCTGGAGAATATAAATATCAAGAACAAATTAAAAATATTGATGCAAAAGGTGGAAATTCACTAGTATTTCTTTATGAGGATCTGTTATCCTATGATCCAAAATTAGCAGAGATGCTAAAAAAAGATCCAGAGAGACTCTTGGATGATGCAGTTGAAGCATTTAAAAACACTCTTAAGTTTCTATCTGGAGGGAAATTAAGTTATGAAAACTATTACGTCAGAATATCCACTTTAGACGAAAAAAGCACATTAGGGATACCTATTCGAGGACTTCGATCGAAACATATCGATCAATTAGTCTGGATGAAAGGGATAACAATTCGCAGCTCCACAATTCGACCAAGATTAACAAAAGCAACGTTTGAATGCCTTGTTTGCGGTGCAACTTTTGAGGTCATCCAACTTACATCCAAAATTAAATGGCCAAATTTTTGTATAAATAATAGATGTAAGGCAAAAGCAAAATCAGATTTTCGTTTAATTACAAAAAAATCAGAATTTATTGACTGGCAAAGTATCACAATTCAAGAAGTTCCTGAAGATTTACCCGCGGGAAGGATTCCTCGCTCAGTTCAAGCAATATTGACTCATGAAATGGTTGATTACGTTAAGCCCGGTGACCGAGTAAAGGTTATGGGTATTTTTAGGTCTGTTTTAGCAACATCTATGAGAAGTAATAATTCAACCCTTTTTAAAACATTCATTGAAGTAAATTATATCGATCCTGAGGATAAAAGTGAAGAACAAATCGATATTACTAAAGAGGAAAAAGAAGAGATTCTTAAAATTGCTAAGGAACCCCGAATCCAGACAAAAATTGCTAATTCCATAGCCCCAACAATTTATGGTAGAAAGGATTTAAAAATGGCTTGTGCACTAAGTCTATTTAGTGGCACGAAAAAAAGGAAAACTGATGGTGGATATAAGCGCGGAGATATCCATGTACTTTTTGTAGGAGATCCTGGGACGGGTAAAAGCGAAATCCTAAAATCAACAGTGGATATATCACCTAGAGGGCTTTACACTTCAGGTAAAGGCTCTACAGCAGTAGGTTTAACTGCTGCCGTAATTAAAGATGCAGACACAGGACAAATGAATCTCGAAGCAGGTGCGATGGTTTTAGCAAATGGCGGTGTTGCGGCAATTGATGAGTTCGATAAGATGGATACCGTAGATAGATCGGCTTTGCACGAGGGAATGGAACAACAGACGATAAGCATAGCAAAGGCTGGAATTGTCGCCACACTTAAAGCAGAAACTTCCATTATTGCTGCAGCTAACCCTCATTCTGGAAGATATGACATTTATAAAACCCCCACTCAGAACATTCGGTTACCTCCCTCACTTCTTTCGCGATTTGATCTCATATATGTAGTAATTGACAGACCTAATAGAGCCGATGATGCTCAAATGGCTGAATTTATTCTAAAAAATGCGATGAGAGAACCACCTACTCCATCAGATGATGAAGAGGGTACAGCAGTAATTCCAGGAGATCTATTAAAGAAATATATTAAATACGCTAAAAGAAATTGTCATCCATATCTAACTAAAGAAGCAAAGGAACATATTAAGGAATTTTATTTAAAATTAAGGGGTGATTACGATAGTGAAGACGCAATTGTATCCATTTTAGCTCGAAACCTCGATGCCTTGGTCAGATTGAGTGAAGCTTATGCGAAAATGGCACTAAGGGAAGATGTCCTAAAAGAGGATGTTGATGCAGTAATTAAACTATTTGAAAGATATTTAAATGATACGGGATATGATAAGACAACCGGTAAAATAGATATGGATAGGATCTTTGTTGGGGAGTCTAGAAGTAAACTTAATAAATTAGATAAGTTACTAGAGAGAATGAAAGAAATTTTTGAAGAACATAACTGGAAAATGCTTGAAAAGAAAAATGTTATTCAAATACTTGACTTAGAAGAGGGTTTAGACGAGGAATTCATTAAAAGTGCTCTTAGTGAACTTATAACCGAAGGAACATTATATGAACCACGCATAGGATATGTAAAATTTACCAATAAAGAGCAATAGTCAATTTTTCTAATATTTTCCTTCCTTTTAATTATGGTCCATAATAAGAATTAATAAAAATTAATAATCCTTTTAACACACAATAAAGCAAAATCAAATCATAATTATGTCTTTGGTTATTGAAAATTTAAAAGAAGCTCTAATCGGCGAAACTAAGGCAAGAAGAAAATATGAGCTATATGCTGAAAAAGCACTGGAGGAAAATCATCCAGAAATTGCTTATCTTTTTAAAGCTGTTTCCTTTGCTGAAAGCATCCACATAAAAAACCATTCTCGCGCACTTTCAGTTCTCACAGATTCGGATATCAATATCAATGAGATAATCCAGATCGATGGGAAAGAATTAAAAAATAAGATTGGAGATACTTTTTCCAATTTAGAGGACGCGATTGAAGGAGAACTCTATGAGACAAAAAAAATGTATAAAAAGTTTGAAAAAAATGCAAATTCTTTAGGACAAGAAGTAGCAGAATTATCCTTTTCTTTAGCTCGTGATGCTGAAAGAGTACATGCAGATCATTTTTCTTCTTATCTAAAACACCTTGAGAAAGGACGAGAAATCAAAAAAAGAAAAATATATGTATGTGAGATTTGTGGGAATGTAGAATTTGAAGAGCCCCCGGAAACTTGCCCGGTTTGTGATCATTCAAAGAATTTCTATAAAGAAATAGATGCGCCTTTTTAATATAGTCTTTATTAATTAAAAGAATAATATTGAAGAAGGGTTATTTTTATCTTGAGTTCCTATTTTATTCCTGAAAATTAATCAGTAAGATAAGGATCTATAATAACAAGAGTAAAATAGAGTTGATCTCAACATTAATCCTTAACATACTGTATCATAAGAGAAAAAATTAGAAAAAAAAAAATTATACTCCAGAAGGCTCAAGCCATAAGCCCACGAAATAAGATACCACAAATGCTATTAACCCAACAAGTACCATCTCTAAACCACTTTTTACAAAACTTTCACCTGTTATTCCTGTTTTTAATCCACCAACAATAAATAACATTGTAAAAGATATAATTGAAGATATTATAAGGGATGTGAGTCCAATTGGAATAAAATAAGGAAATAATGTGATTAAAGAACCAAGAATAAAAGCCACAAAAGTTATCGCACCTCCGATCAATGGATTTTCAGGTTCCTCAAGACCTAGCTCACTTTTCGTTAAAAAATCAATCCAAGAATCTTTATCAGATGTTATAGTTTTTATACTCTCTTCTAAATTATCTCCCTTTAAGCCCCATTTTCTTAGAATTTGTCTGACTTCTTCCTCTTCTTCTTTAGGAAATAGTTTGATCTCCGCCCTCTCTCTTTTTAATTCATTTCTAATATATTGTGCCTCGCTTTTTGATGATATATATTCCCCCAGTCCCATACTAATAGCGCCAGAAACCAGAGCAGCCACCCCTGTCAAGATAACTATTTCATTTCCTTGTTTCAAAGTAGCGGCAGCAACACCAACTAATAAAGTAAACACCGAAATTAATCCATCATTAAAACCAAGAATGAAACTCCGAATCTTTCCACCACCTGCGATATGTTCTTCTTGCCTTACTTCCATAAAATGTAACCTTTTAAAAATAATTATAATTAATACTCAAAATTTTTTTCTTTACATAAAAGTTTTGATTAAAAAAATAATAAATTTTGTCTCTTCTGATTAAATCAAAATTTCCCAAAATAATAAAACTATAAGATTATCAATTTTTAATATTTATTAAAAATACATTAAAATTGATAAAAATGAAAGCTGCAGTTTTCCAAGATATTAAAAAGATTGAATATCGAGAAGACTATCCAAAACCAAACATAGGCGAGAATGACGCTTTAGTTAGGGTTCATTATTGTGGTATTTGTGGTTCTGATATTCACAATTTCTGCAACAAAATGTATCAAACTCCTTTGATAATGGGTCATGAGCTCTCTGGAATTATTGAAGAAGTAGGAGGGAATATTAAGGATTTCAGACCTGGAGATAAAGTGATAGGTATAAATGTTAAGCTTGATATTACCTCAAGGGATTTGGGGGGTTTAGGAATATTTCAAAATGGAGGATTTGCTGAGTATATAAAAGTTCCGGAAAAATATCTTTTTCATGTACCAGAAAATATTTCCTTAAAAGAAGCGGTAATGATTGAGTCTTTTGCTAATATCACAAGGGCAATGAAACTTTCTCAAATAGGTAAAAATGAAAAAATAATGATAATCGGAGGGGGGAATATAGGATTATGTTTCTTAGATGCTTTAAAAGGAGATAAAGATCCTACTTATGTAATTGTTATTGAACCTCAAGAGTTTTTAAGAAATAAAGCGATAGAATTGGGAGCTAAAAAATCTTTTCCTCCAAGTAAAACAAAAATAAAAAGATTTTTGAAAAAAAATGGCAATCCCACTTACATATTTGATTGTGTCGGAAATCAAGAAACCATATTATTAGGAATTGATTTGATAGAACGTGGTGGTACGATATTGTTAGAAGGAATTCATAAGGGTAAAATAGAAATACCCACATTTCTTATTAATAACAAAGAAGTAGGAATAAGGGGTTGTCTAGGACATGATAGAGAGGACATTATCGCGTCTTTGGACTTAATAAAAAACAAAAAAGTCCATCCAGATCAGTTTATCAATGCAACTACTACTTTGAAAAATCTTCAAGACGCATTTATGGAGCATTTAGAACCTACTAAAAGAAAATATATTAAAAAAGTCGTAGAAATTTAATCTCTTCTTTTTATTTTTTATAAATCGTAAGAATTTCTTCAGAGAGTTTTTTGAAGGCGCTTTCAACATTCTCTCCCGTTTTTGCCGATGTTATTATTCCGCTAATCGCATTAATTTCTTTCCCTAATTTTTCTATTCTTTTTAAAGATACTTTTGACTCAAGATCATTCTTGTTCCCAACGAGGATAATAGGTATCTTTGAAAGATATTTGTTGATATCTTGAATCCAGAACTCTTTTATTTGTTCAAACGTTTTTGGTCTTGTTAAATCTCCAACAATAATCGCTCCTTTACTCCCATAATAATATTTTTCCCTCATTCTTGCCCATCGTTCTTGTCCAGCTATGTCCCATAAATTTAAAAAATTTTTTTGATTATTTGCCAATAAAATTTCCTTGGAATAAATATTCGTTCCTATAGTGCTCCGATAATCTTTATTAAATCTATTAGATACATATCTAATAACTAAACTTGTTTTACCTACAGCGGGATCGCCGATAATTATTACCTTTAAGTGATATGCTTCATCTGAATTCATTTTTAATCCTCTAAAAAAAAATAGATTAATTTTTCTAATAAATAAATAATTAGATATAAATATAAAAATAATTAAAATCTAAATAACAAGAAAAGTGAGAAAAATTATTCAAATAGAGGGATTTTAGATATGACAACAGGCATAGTATATGGAGATATATACCTTTCACACCGAATAGGAACTCATGTTGAATCCCACACTCGATTAGTCGAATTGATGGATTTCCTGGAAGAAAAAGGTATCTTTGAAAATGATGACTTTTCGCTTATAAACCCTAGAAAAGCAACCCTAGATCAAATTAAATATGTTCATACTGAAAACCTTATTGATCAAGTTAAAAGAATGAGTGAGAGAGCGGAATCTACTGGAAATGTTCAGAGTCTTGACATGGATACTCTAGTGTCCTCAAAAACATATGAAGCTTCATTATATTCCGTTGGCGGGAACCTAGATGCTGTAGATAAGATCCTTTCTGGCGAGATTAAAAATGCCTTCGCTGCTGTGAGACCCCCTGGCCATCATTCAAATGCGTATAAATGTGCGGGATTTTGTATATTTAATAATGTGGCTATTGCTACAGAATACCTTTTTAGGGAAAAAGATATAAATCGGGTCGCAATAATAGATTGGGATTGCCATCATGGGAATGGCACTTCTTCCATCTTTCAATCGGGTTCAGAGAACGGAGATGTGGTCATGCTAAGCTCACATCAAGATGGAAGAACACTCTACCCTGGAAGTGGTTTTACTAACGAGATTGGTTCCGGAAAGGGAGAGGGTAAAATTATCAATTATCCTATGCCTCCCCGTGCTGCTGAAGATATTATTCTTATCTTTTTTAATGAGATAATTGAACCAGTTTTAAATGAATTCAAACCGGAATTTATTTTAATTTCAGCGGGATTTGATACACATCATACTGATAGATTAACAAACATGGGCTGGACCTATCAAGGACCAGCTAACTATTTGAGAAAAATTAAAGGAATTGCGGATAAATTCGCGAATGGAGGGATTTCAATTACTTTAGAAGGAGGCTATGAGGCAGATAAGCAAGCAAGAGCAATATACAATTGCCTGAGAGTGTTAAATAATGAATATGATAAAACCATTGCGGAAAAATCCAGAAAATCGGATAAAGATGTATTGAATTATGTAAATAAGAAATTGATTCCTGATATTAAGCAAAAATTATCTTCTTATTGGGACTGTTTTTAATCTCATCCCTTATTTTTATTTTTCCTTATTGTTTTATCAATATTTAAAATAATTTTATAAACATGAATAACCATATTTATAATATTGTAAATCTAGATAAGTAACTTATCAATTATCAACAAGAAGATATCTTATGTCATATGAAAATGAAGGAAATGATGAAGAAGAAGAAAAAGAAATAAAAAGACCTTCTATTCCGCCTCCAAAGATTCAAGCCCCAAAAATTAGACCTCCTCCAAGCCCCCCACCAAGAAGAAGTCCAGAATCTGATATGACTCCATCGCAACCATCACCGGCACCTCCTAAACCTCCATCATCGATTCCTACTCCATCAGCTCCACAACCAGAACAATACTCCCCGCCCCCTCCTCAACCTGAAACGACTCCTACTACATCTATACCGTCTGAATCACAATATAGTAATTTCGAAGCACAGTTAGAACAAAAGGAAGTACAAATTCAAGAATTGCAAAATCAAAATTCTAATTTAAATAGCCTTCTACTTGAAAAAGACAATAATATTCAGCAACTTAATAACAAAGTAAATTCTCTCCAAAATCAAATCCAAGAATATGAAACTCGTGTTAAAAAACTGAGTGAACAAAAATCTAGTTTAGAATCGCAACTGCCTCAATTAAAAAGCAATATACAACAATTGGAACAGCAAAATGCGAATCTTAAACAACAAATATCACCTCTACAATCTAAAATAGAACAATTATCGGAGGAAATAAGCTATAAAAATAAAAGAATAGAGGAATTGAAAGAGCCTAAGGCAGTTATGCCCTCTAGTTTAGCACAAGGAAAAATCTCTCAAGAATCGGAGGATTATTCTAGCTCATCTTTAGGTATGGGAACATCTTCATCCTCAAGTGGTGTTTCTGGGACTTCATTCACAGATACTAAACGAAGAGTCTGTCCAAATTGTGGTGCGTCTGGAGCAGCTATTAAAGAGGTAGAGGATAAAACTAAAATAATTAGCTATATCCCAAAGCCAACTTATGCAAAGAAGAACGTGTGCACGAAATGTGGTTTCGAGTTCTAAGAGTTTTAGTTGTGTTCATTTCCCTAATAATTTTAGCAATAAATCACACATTTGAATTTTAATATCACATATTTCTTTTATTTCCTAAAAAAATAACCTAAAATTAAATACTTTATGTTAAAGCTCGTTATACTTTCCATTTAATAAAATTATAAAAATTGAAACGTCTTAGAAAGATAAGGGATTTTAATAAATATATTTGCGGGAACTTTTAAATACTTTATAGGATTATTATAAAAGAAATTTCCATGCTTACTAGTCTCTTTAAAAGTTCTATTCTATTAGAAATTATCAGAAACTCTATTAAAGTAGATAATTATATATATCATAATTTCAATTATAATTCTAAATTACTTAAGCTTAAAAATTAGTTTTTCTTCATGTCTGGATTAGACGAAGGTCTTCTAGGACCAACAATCACGAAAAAGCGAGTTATTGCGATTTTACTGGTTACTATCATATTGGTCGCTGCATTCGCATACTCTGTAATGATTTATAGCTGGTTATTTGGTTCTCCCCGTAAAAGCCCAAATGAAAGATTAGAAGGTGCTCCAGAAGAGGATGCTTTATTAATTCTTCCTGAATCTGGGTACAATTGGAGTGAATTAGCGGAAAATTTAGATCTCGATGATCCAGATTTGCTCGATCAATTGAGAGATTTACATGATGGTAATATTGATTTATTAGATCTTTTACAATACGCCTCATTAGCAGCTGCATTGGCAGGATCAGATATTGAGGTATTTCGAGTATACAATATTCCATCTTATGAAGAAGTAAGTGAAAAATTATGGAAGTTTGAATGTTTTGATGAGTTTCTTGGTGATTCTTGGGAATGTAATGTACCTCTCCAAAATTATGATTTTTATTCATATAGCGATTATTACTCAAAACATTCTGGATTAAATATTTATAATATTTCAATGCCTTTATCTCCCGGTTTAGGTTCAAATTCTTTTATGATTCCAAATTTGTTCCCGAATCCTTATATAATGGAAAATAGCATTGAACTTCCCAATATAACTCCCGGCTCAGAAGTGTTAAGAAAAAATGCTTTTAATTCTACTACATTAACTCTTGATTTTACTTCTGAAAATCCTGTTAATATGACTTATGAATTGTTTGGATTAGCATTACCAACTAATACAGAAATCAATAATTCTGCCTTAGATGAGGATTATACTCCAACAATCATAAAAGATAGATATCTTCAACTCCCTCCCGATATTTCTACCTATTTAGACTTTAATGTTCACCCAAATATTAATTTCCATTATAATAATCTAAGAACGATAATAAATGATGAAGATACATCTTTTGTTGTTGCTAATAAAATCAGAAATTATCTTCAAGAAAACTTTACTTTTGGATATAATGCTCTTGAAAACTCTCCCCCGGCTGATGGAGAGGATCTAGTTGAATGGTTCTGTTTTCATGAAGAGGGTATTTGGACTCACTTCGCCTCTGCCTTTTGCGTTTTCTGTAGGGCTTTTGGAGTAGCTTGTAGGTTTGTAGATGGATATAATTCCCGATATGCCGATACGGTATACGATCCCGTAATGGGAGATGGAATAGCTGTAAAATATAGAAATTTATACAATTGGGCGGAAGTATACATACCAACTGATGTGTCTGGAAATGGCAAATGGGTCCAAATGGATATGCTTTATGATTCTTTTGGAGGGGGTTCAGGAGTTGGACCAATATTAAGTAATTATAATTTAACTCTTTCCAGTAATTTCACATCTGGCCCTCGGGGATCAATTGCTCAACTTAATGCAACCTTGAGTAGTTCATATAATCTGTCTGTTGCTGATAAAAATATTCAATTTTATGATTACACTATGGATGAATCCTTAGGTTCTAATACTACTGATTCAAACGGGGTAGCTACTTTCACATTTCCAATTGATGATAATCAAACTGTTGGACCACATATAATATATGCAAGCTACGGTGGCACTGCTAATTTGACTTTTTACATCGTTGATGGTGATATACAAGTTAGTTTAACCTCAGTTAGTCCACCACAAGTTAACATCTCCCAAGATCCATATACAACTATATCTGGAATTGTAACCGATCCAGTTAATGGAAAACCAGTGAAAAATGCAATTTTTAATTTAATCTTATATCAAAAAGGTACAAATAATATTGTAAATCCTTCTTTCAGTCCCCCTTCAGCAACAGCAAATGATAATGGAGTATTTAGCCAAATCGTAAATATAGATTCTTCAGTTCCTTATGGACAGTATGAAGTAAGAGCAGATTTTAATGGAAGTTGGGCTAATCCTTTAAGTCCATCATTTCCTTTTACCTATCCATTTATTAGCAATTATAGCAACAGATTAGATTTAAATGTTACAAAAGAACTAACCTATTCACTATGGTTTTATATTAATGATGTTCCTTC
>Ga0102944_1000483_pt1 | contig 30751 bp, 14 predicted proteins | sample SalPonD_shore_MG_FD_78172 | JGI IMG/M metagenome (GOLD analysis project Ga0102944, IMG submission 78172) | Salt pond soil microbial communities from South San Francisco under conditions of wetland restoration - Salt Pond MetaG... | ecosystem: Environmental > Aquatic > Marine > Intertidal zone >... | reverse complement strand
GGTGAACAGGGAGGCGAAGCAGGAGCGCGTGGACTCGAGGATGTGCTCCTCGCCCGAGACGTTCAGGAAGGTCTCGTGCTCGCCGGCGAAGCTGGCGTCGGGCATGTCCTCGGCCGTGGCGCTCGAGCGGACCGCCACGTCCACGTCCTCGGTCTCGAACCGCCTGCCGAGCTCGCGGTAGGCCTCGAGGATGGCCTCGGAGAGGTCGTCGGGGATCTCGGCCGAGATCATGAGCGAGCGGATCGACTCGCCCGTGTGGGACAGCGAGTGCTTCCCGTCGTTCCAGTCGGACAGGAGGCCCGCGATCCGCTCGTCCAGGTCGTTGGCCTCGAGGAAGTGGCGGTAGGCGTCCGCGGTGACCGCGAAGCCGTCCGGGACGCGGATGCCGCGCTCCGCCAGCGTCCCGATCATCTCGCCCAGCGAGGCGACCTTGCCGCCCACGCTGTCGACGTCGTCCGCCCCGACCTCCGAGAACCACCGCACGAACTCGCCCATCGTACTCCTCCAGAAAGCTGCTTCGATCCGGCCGCGTGTCTCGCGCCGTTTCGGGATCACTCTTGCAGGTTCCCGGCCAGCGAGCGCGTCCGCGAAGGCGAGCCCCCGTCGGCGCCGTGAAACCCTTGCGCGCCGGGAGCTCGCGGGGCGGGAAGGGAGCCGTGCCGGGGGTGGCGGGTTCGCGAGGGGCGTCGGTGCGGCACCATCACCGCGATGGACCGCCCCCCGACGAGGCGCGGTGCGGTGCCCGTGCCACACTGCCGGGAGGCTCGCGGCACCGTCCCCGGTCCCGGGGAGATCTCAGGGCCGCCGGAAGGTGAAGTCCCAGATGAAGCTACCGTCCACCCACGCGGCCGACGGCGGGCCCCCGAGCCGCCAGCGGCCCAGCCAGGTCACGCCGTCGGCCGAGACGTCCAGCGACGTGGCCATCCTCCGGACGCTTTCCTCCCGGCCGGCGAAGGACGGGGCCGCGCTCGCCCCGCTCCCCGACCCGGGGACCGGAGGTCCGAGGAGCGCGGAGCGCTGCGCGACCTCGTGTCCCGGGCCCGCCGCCACCCGTGCCGAGCCCTCGATCCGACCCTCGCCCGTGGTGATCGTCACGGTGATGCGACGACCGTCGGCGGCCGGCCCGCTCCCGACCTCGACCGTCCCGTCCGTGACGCGGAAGCCGCTCCGCGCGAACAGCGCGGCCACCGGGCTCCCTGCCGGCGCGATCACCTCGGGGACGGCGGCCGTGCCCTGCGCGGCGGGCGCCCCCGCCGAGTCGGGCGGGGCCCGGACCGGGACGATCACGGCGGCGAGGGAGGAGGGCCCCGTGGCCCGGCCGTCCACCATCCCGCCCGGACAGGCGACGGCGAACACCGAGATGGGCGTCCGGCCGCCCGCGGCCCGGACGGGCTCGAGACCGGGACCGGCCAGCTCCCCGGCCCGGGCGGGCGGCAGGCTCCAGGCGAACGTGACGCCCTCGCACGCTGAGGAGTCGGGGACGGTCCAGCGGCCCACGGAGGCGGCCGCGTTCGCGGCGGAGCCGGCGTCGGCTCGCGAGCCGGCCGTCCCGGTCCCGGCCGCCGCCTCTCCCGCGCCGCCCGACCGGGCGCCCGCCATCCCCGGGCCCCCGGCCCGCCCGGCGTCCACTCCGTTCAGGAACGCCCGGATCGTGGCCACGTCGTGGGCGGAGTCGTCCTGCATGGTGAGGTGGCCGGCGCCGGGCGTGATCGACAGGACCGCGTTCGGGGTCTCGGCCGCGTACCGCCGCACGGTGGGCACCCGTGCCTCGTCGTACTCGCCCGTGATGTAGAGGACCGGGAGGCGGAGGTCCCCCAGGCTGTCGGTGATGTCGTAGTCGCGCAGCCGCCCGTCCATCGTGAACTCGCTGTGGCCGTTCAGCAGGTAGTACTGGACGGTGTCGAGCTGCGAGAACGCGCTGTCGATGTCGGCCGACCACGGCGTCTTCCTCGCCAGGTGGCGGAGGTAGTAGGCCTCGGTGGCCGCCCGGTAGGCCGGCGAGTCGAACGACCGCGTACGCTCGCCCTCCCGGATGGCCCGCTGCAGCGAGTCCGGGAGCTGCGAGACCATGGTGTCCGCGTCCGCCGCCCAGGCCGGGATGCTCAGGGCGGGGCTCGAGAGGATGAGGCTCCGGACCCCCTCCGGGTGGGCCAGCACGTACTCCGTGCCCAGGATCGTCCCCCACGACTGCCCGTACAGGTGGACCTCCCGGAGGCCCAGGCGGTGGCGCAGGCTGTCCAGCCGCTCGACGTACTTCGGGATCGTGAACAGCGTCGTGTCGGTGACGTGGTCGGAGCGGCCCGCCCCGAGCTGGTCGAAGAAGATGACCGGCCGGTCCGCGCCGACCCCGGCCAGCGGCTTCAGGTAGTAGTGCGGCGCCCCGGGACCGCCGTGCAGGGTGAGGAGCGGGGTCCCCTTCCCGCTCCCCACGATCCGGTACCACAGGCGCCCGCCGGGGACGTGCACGTAGCCCTCGCGGGGGGTCGGGTCCTCCTTCGCCCAGCCGACGTCCCCGCCGCTCCGCCCGCAGGCGCCGAGCGCGAGGGCCGCGGCCGCCACGACCGCCGCCGCCGCTCCGATCCGCTTCGCCGTCACTCGTCCGGACACCTTTCGCATCGGACCTCCTCTCTGCCGCCCGTCCCGCTCCCCCGGAGCCGGACCGGCGGGAACGACGGCCCGCTCCCTCCGGCCGGGCCCCGCGGCCGTCCACCGCCGCGCCCCGCCCGCGGCCAATCTCGCCGCCGGACGCGCCGTCGTACAGGGCGCGGCCGGACGCTTGTCGGCGCCGGGGCGCTCCGCGCATCTTGCCCGGCCCCGGAACGAAGGGGACCACCACAGAAGCGGAGTCGCACCATGCACGTCCGAATCCGGTGGAGGTCCGGTCTCGCCCTGGCGGCCGCGCTGGGCGCGATCGCCGCGACCTCCCTCACCGCAGCGCCCGACCTCCCCGCCGCGCCATCCTCTCCCGCCGCCCTCCGTCCCGACACCGTCCCTCCCGCCGCCTGGGGCTCCATGCGCTGGCGGCTGGTGGGACCCTTCCGCGCCGGGCGCGTCCTGGCGGTGTCGGGCCTCCGGGGGAACCCCCGCACGTTCTACTTCGGCGCCGTGGACGGCGGGGTGTGGAGGACCACCAACGCGGGGCTCACCTGGGAGCCGATCTCGGACGACCGGGTGAGCCCCTCGATCGGCGCCCTCGCGGTCGCCCCCTCGGACACGAGCGTCCTCTGGGTCGGGACCGGCGAGGCCGACATGCGCTCGGACATCACCTACGGGGACGGGGTGTACCGCTCCACGGACGGCGGGGACCACTGGACGCACCTCGGGCTCGAGGACACGCGCCACATCGGGAAGATCCTGGTCGACCCGCGCGACCCCGACGTCGCGCTGGTGGCGGCCATGGGCCACGCCTACGGACCGAGTCCCGATCGGGGCGTGTATCGGACGGCGGACGGAGGGAGGACGTGGTCCAGGGTCCTGTACCGGGGGCCCGACGCCGGGGCGATCGACCTGGCCCGCGACCCCTCCGACCCGGACGTCGTGTGGGCCTCCCTGTGGGCCATGCACCGCCCCCCGTGGAGCCAGTACCCGCCGGTCCAGGGCGAGGGGAGCGGCCTCTTCCGCTCGACGGACGGCGGGAGGAGCTGGGCTCCCGTCCGCGGCGGCGGCCTCCCGTCCGGCCGGCTCGGGCGCATCGGGATCGCCGTGGCTCCGGGCGGCCGGCGCGTGTACGCGATCGTGGACGCGCCGGCGGGCGGCGGCCTGTACCGCTCGGACGACGGCGGCTCCACCTGGGAGCTCGCGAGCGACGACCCCCGGATCACGACCCGGGGCTGGTACTTCGGCCGCGTGTTCGTGGACCCGACCGACCCCGACGTCGTCTACCTCCCCAAGGTGGGGCTGTACCGGTCCTCCGACGGGGGACGGACGTTCGTCTCGATCAAGGGCTCTCCGGGCGGGGACGACTACCACGACCTGTGGATCGACCCGTCCGACCCGGACCGCATGATCTCGGGCGTGGACCAGGGGGCCACCCTCAGCCTGGACGGGGGCGAGACGTGGAGCAGCTGGTACAACCAGCCCACCGCGCAGTTCTACCACGTGGCGGTCGACGACCACTTCCCCTACCGGATCTACGGGGCCCAGCAGGACGCGGGCAGCGTGGCCATCTCCAGCCGGAGCGACTACGGTGAGATCACGTTCCGTGAGTGGATCCCGCCCGGAGCGGGCGAGGCCGGCTACATCGCCCCCGACCCGCTGGACCCGGACATCGTGTACGGGGGCGACGTGTACGGCGCCGCGTACCGGTGGGACCGGAGGACCGGCCAGACGCAGACCATCTCGCCCGATCCGGCCGCCTCCTTCTCGACGCCCTTCCCGGAGCGGCGGTACCGGTTCACGTGGACCTCGCCCATCGTGTTCGACCCGCTCGACCCCCGCACCCTCTACCTGGGCTCGCAGGTGCTGCTCCGGACCCGCGACGGCGGGCTGCACTGGGAGGAGGCGAGCCCGGACCTCACGGGATCGGCGGCCGCGGCGGGGACGCCGGCCGATACCGGACGGGGCCCCCTCTCCGTGAAGAACGCCTCGGCGCGCGGCCACGGGGTCATCTATTCGGTGGCGCCGTCGCCGGTGCGCGAGGGCATCGTGTGGGCCGGGACGGACGACGGCCGCATCCGGGTCACGACCGACGGCGGGGAGGGCTGGCGGGACGTGACGCCCCGGGCCCTGACTCCGTGGAGCAAGGTGAGCCTGCTCGAGGCCTCGCCCTTCGACTCCGCAGCGGCCTACGCGGCCGTCGACCGCCACCGCCTGGACGACATCTCACCCTACATCTACCGGACCCGCGACCTGGGGGCGACCTGGACCCGGATCGACTCCGGAATCCCCGACGGGGCGTTCGTCCGCGCCGTGCGCGCGGATCCGGTGCGGCGCGGGCTCCTGTACGCCGGGACGGAGCGGGGCGTCTACGTCTCCTTCGACGACGGCGGACACTGGAGCTCCCTGCAGCTGAACCTGCCCACCGTGTCGGTGCGCGACCTGGCCGTCGCCCACGGCGACCTGGTGGCCGCCACCCACGGCCGCTCCATCCGGGTCCTGGACGACCTGTCGGTCCTCCGGCAGGCGGGCCCGGAGACGGCCGGCCCGGAGCCGTACCTGTACCGGCCGTCGCGGGCCTGGCGGCTGCGCAGGACCGAGTACCACGACACGCCGCTACCGCCCGAGGAGCCGCAGGGCGAGAACCCGCCGGCGGGCGCGATCCTCGACTACTGGATCCCGGCCGGGAGCGAGGGACCGGTGCGGATCGACATCCTGGACGCGTCCGGGGACACGGTCCGGAGCTGGTCGAGCAGGGAGCGGCCCTTCACGCCCCCCGCGCCCACCTACTTCACCGCGAGCTGGCTCCCCCGGAGCGAGATTCCGGGCGCGGAGCCCGGCCACCACCGCTTCGTGTGGGACCTCAGGTGGGCCCCGCCGCCGGTCCCGGCGCGGGACTACAGCATCTCCGCCATCGCCGGGGAGGGGACGGTCATGGCGCCCGAGGGGCCGCTGGCCCTGCCGGGGACCTACCGTGTGCGGCTCGCCGTGGGCGGGCGGACGCTCGAGCGCCCGCTCGAGGTCGCGATGGACCCGCGGGTGGACGTCCCCGCCGGCGCGCTCGAGGACCAGCTGGAGCTGGCCCTGGCCATCCGCGACGCCGTCTCCGAGCGGGTCGGGATCGCGGAGGCGGCCTCGGAGCTCTCGAAGCGGCTGGCGGCGCTCGAGGAGAGAAAGGGCCTCTCCTCCGGGCTCCGCGGCGACATCCGCGGCCTCCGCTCCCGGATCGACTCCGTCGCGGCCTCGCTTCCGGACGGCCTGTCCTCCCTGGAGGAGGCCGTGCAGAGCGCCGACCGGGAGCCTCCCGCCCAGACCCGCGCCGCGTGGGCCCGGCTGTCCGCGGAGCTCGGCGCGGCCACCCGCCGCTGGGAGGCCCTCCGCCGCACCGGGGCCGCCGACCTCGACGCCCGCCTCCGGAAGGCGGGCCTCCCCGCGATCTCCGCCCCGACCGAACCCTCGCCACGAGCGCAGGAGGAGCCCCGCCCATGACCGTTCCGGCCACGCTGCTCGCCGCCCTCGTCTCCCTGGCGCCCGCGGCGCCTCACGCCGCGCAGCCCGGGCGGGCGGCCGCCACGTCCCCCGCTCTCCCCACCGACACCGTGCCGCAGGACGCCTACGCGGGCCTGCGCTGGCGGCTGGTCGGTCCCTACCGGGCCGGCTGGGCCACGGTGGCGGCGGGCGTGCCCGGGCAGCCGAACACCTTCTACTTCGGCTCCGCGGGCGGCGGCGTGTGGAGGACCGACGACGCCGGCCGCACGTGGAAGGGCCTCATGCAGCACCAGCGCTCGGCCTCGATCGGCGCGCTGGCGGTCGCCCGGTCGAATCCGGACGTGATCTACGCGGGCACCGGACAGCCCACGATCCGCTACGACGCCATGGCCGGGGACGGCGTGTACCGCTCGGGCGATGGCGGAGAGACGTGGACGAACGTCGGCCTGCGTGCCACGCGCCACATCGGCTCCATCCTGGTCGATCCGACGGACGCGGACCGCGTGCTCGTCGGCGCCCTCGGGCACGAGTTCGGGCCCAACCCCGAGCGGGGGATCTACCTCACCGAGGACGGCGGCCGGACCTGGAAGCACGTCCTCTCGATCGACCGGAGCACCGGCGTCGTGGACCTGGCCCGGGACCCCGAGCGCCCCGGCGTCGTGTTCGCCGCCGCCTGGCAGATGCGGCTCCACCCGTGGCTCGACTACTTCATGCCGCAGGCGGGTCCGGGCTCGGGGATCTACCGGAGCGACGACGGCGGAGAGACCTGGAAGCGTCTCCCGGGCCGGGGGCTGCCGGACGGTCCGCTGGACCGGATCGGCCTCGGCGTCGCCCGCGGGAGCGGCGCCCGGCGGGTGTACGCCACCGTCGTCGCCCCCGGGGGCGGAAGCGGCTTCTATCGCTCCGACGACGGCGGCGCGAGCTGGAAGCTCGTGAACGACGACCCCGAGCTGGCCAACGACTACTTCGGCCGCGTCACCCCGGCCCCGGACGACCCGGACGTCGTGTACGTCATGGGCCGCTCGATCCACCGCTCGGACGACGGCGGAGAGCGCTTCACGATCGTGAAGGGCTCGCCGGGCGGGGACGACTACCACTTCCTGTGGATCGACCCGGACGCGCCCGACCACATGATCACCGGCGCCGACCAGGGCGCCGCGGTGACCGTGAACGGCGGGGCGAGCTGGTCGAGCTGGTACAACCAGCCCACCGGGCAGTTCTACCACCTGGCCGCCGACGACCGCTTCCCCTACCGGATCTACAGCGGGCAGCAGGACAACGGGACGGTAGGGATCCTGAGCCGGGGGCCCTACGGGGTCATCGAGCTCCGGGACTGGCACCCCGTGGGGGGCGACGAGCGCGACTACATGGTCCCCAAGCCCGGCGACGCGGACGTCGTGTTCGGGAGCGGGCTCGGCGGGCACGTCTCCCGCTTCGACGAGACCACCCGGCAGGTGGCCGAGGTCTCGCCCTGGCCGGTCTCCACCTACGGCGCGCGGCCCACGGGCGTGAAGTACCGCTACACGTGGATCAGCCCGCTCGAGTTCTCGCCCGTGGACCGCGCCATGTACTTCGGCTCCCAGGTCCTCTTCCGCTCCACGGACGACGGGGACCGGTGGGACGTGGTGAGCCCGGACCTGAGCGGCAAGGTCACCGGGAAGAACGCGCCGTCGGCCGCGGCCTGCCGGGACCCCGACCTCGCGACGGCGGTCGAGTGCGGATTCGGCGTCATCTACACGATCGCGCCCTCGCCCCGCTCGGCGGGCACGATCTGGGTGGGGACGGACGACGGGCGGGTGAAGGTCACCCGCGACGGCGGCGCGCACTGGAAGGACGTGACGCCGGAGCGGATCCCCGCGTGGGGGCGCGTGAACGCCGTCGCGCTCTCCCCCTCCGACAGCGCGACCGCCTACGTGGCGGTCGACCTCCACCGCATCGACCGGTACGAGCCGATGCTCCTGAGGACGGCGGACGGGGGGAGGAGCTGGAGCCGGATCGACGCGGGGATCCCGGAGGGCGAGTACACGACCGTGGTCCGGGCCGACCCCGAGAAGCCGGGGCTCCTGTACGCCGGCACGGACCGGAGCGTGTACGTCTCCTTCGATGACGGGGCGAGCTGGCAGCCGCTCTCGAAGGAGCTCCCGACCACCTGGTACCGCGACCTCCTGGTCCACCACGGGGATCTCATCGCGGCCACCCAGGGGCGGGGAATCTGGGTCCTGGACGACGTCTCCCCCCTCCGGCACGCGGCCGAGGTGGCGGCGGGCGGGAAGCCCGCCCTGTTCCCGCCGCGTCCCGCGCTCCGGGTGCGCTACGACGAGAACCGCGACACCCCGTGGCCGCCCTCCACGCCCCTCGGGAAGAACCCGCCCGCCGGGGCGGTGCTCGACTACTGGCTGCCGGCGGCGGCCGGGGGCCCGGTGACCCTCACGATCCGGGACGGCGACGGGAAGGTGGTGCGGCGCTTCTCCAGCGGGGACTCGGCCGAGGGGCTGGAGGCCACACGCTACTTCGAGACCGCGTGGCTCGGGCCGAAGGGCGAGCGCGCGGCCGGAGGCACCCCATACGGCGGACGGCCCGTGTCGGCCTCCGCCGGCATGCACCGCTTCGTCTGGGACCTCCGCTATCCCAGGCCGCCGTCGCTCGGCTATTCCTACTCGATCGCGGCCGTGTGGCGCGAGGGCGAGCCGGTCGAGCCCGAGGGGCCGCTCGTCCTTCCCGGACGCTACACGGTCACGCTCTCGGCCGGGGGCGCGACGTCGACCGATACCCTGGTCGTGAAGCCCGACCCTCGGGTCGACGTCTCCCACGCGGTCCTTGCCGAGCAGCTGGACCTCGCGCTCGCGGTCGACGGCGCGCTGGCCCGGGCCGTCGGGACCTACCGCGAGGTGGAGGCGGCCCTGGAGCGCGGCAGGCTCCCGGCGGCGACGGCCGACTCGCTGCGCGCGCTGGCGGACGGGGGCGCGGGCCGGACCGGACCCGGCGCTCCGAGCCTCCGCTCGGTGGCGGGCGTCCTCTCGAGCCTGGCCGGCCGCGTCCAGGGCGCCGACGCCGCGCCGGCGAGCGGCCTGCGCGAGGTGCTCGACAGCTACCGGGAGGACCTGGACGGGCTCGTGGCCCGGTGGGAGGCGCTGAAGGGGTCCCTGCCCGGCGGCTGATCGGAGCAGGGACCGTCCCCGAGACCCTCTTGAACTCGAGTTCAAGAGGACGTTCGGGAGGCCGCGCCGGGGCCGGCGGGCGCACGCGGGCCACGGCCGTCGGGGAACCGCCGGCAGCGCGACGACGGGGCCACCGCGTCCCTCGCCGCTCCGGGGTGTCCGGATTCGGACACCCCGTCCCGCTTTCGGACACTCCCGGAGGACGCCCGGCCTCCCACTATTCTACATAAAAACTGACTTGACAATGACTTAGGGTACGCCGCACGTCCGGTACGTCCGTTGCCGTTCCAACGAGGCACTTCCGGGTGCGCCCGCAGAGCGCATCCCGGTCCGCGACCACCGAACCAACGGGACGGCCGAGCCGAGATGCGATCGACACCCCACTCCGCGGCCCCGGCCCGGGACGCGCGGCCGTGAAGTCGCTCCGCGAGCTCCTGGACGCGGCCGCCCGGGTCCTGCCCGGCGTCGACAGAGAGCCGCCCGAGAGCGATGCTCCCGGGGACGGGACCCGGATGGGGCCCCGCCTCGCCGAGGATGGGCCGGCGACCGACCCCCGCCGGGACCCTCGCGACCGGCCCTCGGCCGTCGCCCAGTCGGGCATGGACGTGGCCCGGGAGACGAAGGACCGCACCCGGCGCCGCCTCCTCATCGGAGTCGGCGCGGTGGTCGTCCTCGCCGCGGTCACGTATTTCCTCTCGCGCCTCGGGCCGGCGGCCCCGTCCGTGGACCGCGACTCCATTCTGACCGGGACCGTCGAGCGCGGGGCGATGACGATCTCGGTACGGGGACCGGGGACGCTCGTCCCCGAGCACATCCATTACGTCTCCGCGGTCACGGCCGGGCGCGTGGACCGGGTCCACGTCCAGGCGGGTGAATCCGTCGACTCCTCGACCGTCGTACTGGAGCTCAGCAACCCCGACGTGGACCTGGCCGCCCTCCAGGCCCAGCAGCAGTGGACGAGCGCGCAGGGAACCATGGTCGAGCTCCGGAGGTCGCTGGGATCGCAGAAGGCCGCGCAGGCCTCCCAGGTGGCCGGCACCCGGGCGGCGTGGCTCGATGCCCGGCGCGAGGCGGCCGCGGACTCCGCGCTCGCCGCTCGCCAGCTCATCCCGCTCAACGACGCACGGCGCTCCGCCGAGCAGGCCGACGCCGCGAAGGCCGCGCTCGACGCGGCGCAGGAGCAGCTGGACCTGCTCGCGCAGACCATGGAGGACCAGCTCTCCGTGCAGCGCGACCAGGTGGCCCGTCTGAAGTCCATCTACGAGTACCAGGAGCGCCGGGTCGCCTCCATGCAGGTCGTGGCCGGGGCCTCCGGGATCCTCCAGGACCTCACCCTCCAGCCCGGCCAGTGGGTCCAGTCGGGGACCGCCCTGGCCCGGGTGGCCCAGCCCGGCTCCCTGAAGGCGCAGATCGACATCCCCCAGAGCCAGATCCGCGATGTCCAGCTCGGACAGCGGGTCCTGGTGGACCTGCGCAGCGACACCGTCTCCGGCACGGTGAGCCGGATCGACCCCAACGTCCAGCAGGGCGCCGTGCAGATCGACGTCCACCTGGAGGGGGACCTCCCGCGGGCGGCGCGGCCGGACCTGAGCGTCGACGGCACCGTCATCATCGACCACCTCCCGGACGTCCTCCACGTGGACCGGCCCACCTACGGGGAGGCCGGGAGCACGGTGGGCCTGTTCAAGCTGGTCGATGGCGGGGACGCGGCCGTCCGCGTGCCGGTCAAGCTCGGCCGGGCCTCCGTGGACGAGGTCGAGGTCCTCGCGGGTCTCCAGGAGGGCGACGGAGTGATCCTCTCGGACATGTCCCGTTACGGGGACGTGGACCGCGTGAAGCTCAACTGAGCGGAGATGCCATGAACGATCCCCAGTCCCAGCTCGGCTCCACCGGCGCGGCGACCGCCGCACCCCCGCTCATCCGCATGGAGGGGGTCCGGAAGGTGTTCCTCACGGAGGAAGTCGAGACGCACGCCCTCTCCGACGTGCATCTGGAGATCCAGGAGGGCGAGTTCCTCTCGATCGCCGGGCCGTCGGGGTGCGGGAAGACGACCCTGCTCTCGATCCTGGGCCTCCTGGACTCCCCCACCGAGGGCGAGTACGACCTGGACGGCGAGCCCGTGGCGCGCCTCACGGCGTCGCAGCGCGCCACGATCCGGAACCGCCACATCGGCTTCATCTTCCAGGCGTTCAACCTGATCGGCGACCTGAACGTTTTCGAGAACGTCGAGCTCCCGCTCACCTACCGGGACATGCCCTCGGGCGAGAGGAAGGAGCGGGTGATGCGCGCGCTGGAGCGGGTGGGGATGTCGCACCGGACCCGCCACTACCCGGCGCAGCTCTCCGGCGGGCAGCAGCAGCGGGTGGCCGTGGCGCGAGCCGTCGTGGGCGACCCGCTCATCCTCCTGGCCGACGAGCCCACGGGGAACCTGGACTCCACCAACGGTGAGGCGGTCATGGATCTCCTGAACGAGCTCCACGGCGACGGGGCGACCATCTGCATGGTCACCCACGACCCGCGCTACGCCGAGTACGCCGAACGCCAGATCCACCTGTTCGACGGCCAGATCGTCGAGGACCGGGTGCGCTCTCCGGAGGTCATCGAGGAGCTGCGCGAGAGCGGCTACGAGGTGGAGCCGTGAGACGGGCTCGGAGGCCCGCGCGGCGCACACGCCGCGGGCGGGCCGCGCGCCGGAGGGGACCCGCACCCGCCCCGCGGACGGCGCACGCGGAGGCGCCCGACATGGGGTGACCGGGATGCTCGACGCCCCGAGGCAGGACCTCCGCTTCGCCCTCCGCCAGGTGCGGCGGAACCCCGGCTTCGCGCTCGTGGTCGTCCTCACGCTGGCGCTGGGGATCGGGACGTCCACGGCGATCTTCTCCGTGGTGGATGCGACCCTGCTCCGGCCGCTCCCGTTCCGGGACGCCGACCGGCTGGTCTTCCTGCGGGGCTACGCCCGGACCCCCGAAGGCCCGCGAATCCGCGGGGGATCCTATCCCGAGGTCCTCGACTGGGGGCGGATGAGCTCGTCGTTCACCGACGTCTCCGTCCTGGACGGCGTGTCGCTGACCCTCGGGGGCGATGGCTCCGGCTCGGAGTCCGCGGCGGGCGCCGAGACCATCGACGGAGAGGTGGTGTCGGCAGACTACTTCCAGATGCTCGGTGTGCAGCCGATCCTCGGACGGACCTTCACGCCCCGGGAGGCCGCCGTGCCGGGAGCGGCCGTGGTCGTGATCGGCGAGGACCTGTGGGCGCGGCGCTTCGGACGGGACCCGGACGTGCTCGGGTCCACGATCCGGATCGACCGGCAGCCCCACACGGTGATCGGCGTCCTGCCGGCGCGCTTCCGGGGCATGAGCTTCACCACCGGGGCCTGGATCCCCGCCGGGCACATGTTCGACCTGGGCACGGCGGGAGGCGGGCCCGAGGACCGCGGAAACCGGTGGCTGGGGGCCGTGGCCCGCCTCGCGCCGGGGACGAGCCCGAGCGCCGCGCAGTCGGACCTGGACCGGGTGGCGGCGCGGCTCGCGGCGGCCTACCCCCGCACCAACGAGGATCGGGGCGTTCGAATCTCTCCGGTGCGAGACGTGCTCCTGGGCGACACGGGGACCCTGGTCCTCGTGCTCATGGGCGCCGTGGGCCTCCTCCTCCTCATCGCGTGCGCCAACGTGGCCAACCTCCTCCTGGCGCGGGCCTCGGCCCGGAGCCACGAGCTCCTCACGCGGCGGGCCCTCGGGGCGGGACGGGGCCGCGTGGTCCGGCAGCTTCTGATCGAGAGCGCGGTCCTCGCGGCCGCGGGCACGTTCCCGGGCATCCTCCTGGCGCGCGCCGCACTGAGCGGGCTCGTGGCCCTCGTGCCGACGGGGATCCTGCCGGCCTACGCGACGCCCCGGCTCGACCTCCCGGTCCTCCTCTTCGCCGTGGGCCTCCTGGGCGTCACGGGCCTCCTCTCGGGGCTCGCGCCGGCGTGGGAAGGCGGGCGGGCTTCTCTGGCCGGTGGGCTCCGGGGCGCCGGTCGCGGGGCGATCGACGGGGGCGGGAACCGTCCGTTCGCCCTCCGCCACGTCCTGGTCGGGGCGGAGGTGGCCGTGGCGCTGGTGCTGCTCATCGGGGCGGGGCTCATGATGAGGAGCCTGCGAAACCAGCTGCGCGTGGACTCCGGCTTCGATCCGGGGCACGTGCTGGCCTTCCGGCTCTCGCTGCCCGAGGCGGCCTACGACCGCGACGAGGTCACTCCCTTCGTGCGGGAGCTCACGCGGCGGCTCGAGGGCATCCCGGGCGTCGACCGGGCCGTGGTCGCGTCGGACCTGCCGCTCCGGGGGATCAGCAGCGCCGCCATCTTCTCGTTCCTCCCCGAGCATCCCCAGGACCGGATCCGGGTCTACCTGCACCGGGTGCAGGGCGGGTACTTCGACGCGCTGGGTATCCCGATCCAGCGCGGTCGGGCGTTCCGCCCCGAGGAGGAGAAGGAGGGGGCGGACGTGGCGATCCTCGGCGCCTCCTACGCGGAGCGCTACTTCCATGGCCAGGACCCGCTGGGGAAGACGGTCCTGCTCGGGAAGTCGCGGTTCACCGTGGTGGGCGTCACCGCCCCTGTGCGGGTGCGCGACGTCACGTCCGACATCGTGACGGGGGACGACGACCCCGACCTGTACATCCCGTTCTCGCGGGCGCCCGACCGGAGCTTCGCGGTCGCGGTCCGTGGATCGACGGGACGACCGGAGGCGCTCCTGCCCTCGGTGCGTCACGTGGTGGAGCGCCTGGATCCCGCCCTTCCGGTGGCCCGGGCAGCGCCCCTCGCGGACGGCCTCCGGAGCCAGACGGCCCTCCCCCGCTTCGGCGCGTCCCTGTTCGGCTCGTTCAGCCTTCTGGCCCTGCTCCTGGCCGCCGTGGGCATCTACGGCGTGGTGGCCGTGAGCGTGGGCCTCGCCCGCGGGGAGATCGCCGTCCGCATGGCGCTGGGCGCCGACCGCCCGCGCGTGCTCCGCCTGGTGGTGGGCCGCGCGATGCGCCCCGCCCTGCTCGGCGCGGCCATCGGGCTCGCGGCGGCGCTGGCGGGGACGCGCGTGCTGCGGAGCCTGCTCTACGGCGTCGATCCCACCGACGGGCTCTCCCTGGCGGGCGCGGCCGCCGTGCTGCTGGCCACGGCCGTGGCCGCGGCCTACCTGCCGGCGCGGCGCGCCGCCCGGCTCGATCCCGCCCGCACCCTGCGGGAGGAGTGAGGCGCCCAGATGAGCCTCGACGCGATCATCCGCGACGTCCGCCACGCCCTCCGGAGGCTGCGCCGGAGCCCGGGCTTCACCGCCTCGGTGGTCCTCACGCTGGCGCTCGGGATCGGCGCCTCGGTGGCCATGTTCACGGTGGTGAACGCCGTGCTCCTGCGGCCCCTGCCGTTCCCGAACCCGGACCGGCTCGTCCAGCTCCTCCCGGGTAAGATCGCCAGCAACATCGCCCTGGCCTCCGATCTCGGGCAGGACGCCCCCGACCTCGAGGCGTATACGGGCCTCTCGGTCTGGAACCTCACGCTCACCGGCCAGGGCGAGCCCGCGGCGCTGCGGACGCAGATAGTGGACGCCGGCTTCTTCCGCGTGTTCGGGGTGCAGCCGGCCGTCGGCCGCGCGTTCCGGCCCGGCGAGCGCGATCCCGGGCGATCGGACGTGGTGATCCTGAGCTGGAGCCTGTGGCAGAGCCGGTTCGGCGGCGACTCCACCGTCGTGGGCCGACGCCTTGAGCTGGACGGGTACCGGCACCGATACCGCACGGTGGTCGGCGTGATGCCCCGCGGCTTCGAGGCGCCGTTCGCGCCGGCCGGTCCGGACGTCCAGGCGTGGGCCCCGCTCAGCGTGGCGCCCGGCCGAAACGTGCTCAGCGACAGCACCTGGTACATCACCACGGTCATCGGGCGCATGCGTCCCGACGCCACGGTGGAGGGCGTGGCCACGCGGATCCGCTCCGCCATGCGGGAGCTGCACGACCGGTATCCCCAGGTCATCGACCGGGACGCGGTTCGCGCGGCGGGCGCCACGGGCGTCCTGGACTCCCTGGTCGGGGACGTGAGGCGGCCGCTGTGGATCCTCCTCGGGGCCGTGGGGCTCGTGCTCCTCCTCCTGTGCGCCAACCTGGCCAACCTCCTCCTGGCCCGGGGCGAGAGGCGGCGGCGGGAGCTGGCGCTGCGCTCGGCCCTGGGAGGCCGACGGAGCCGCCTGGTGCGCGAGCAGCTCCTGGAGAGCCTCCTCCTCTCCCTGGCGGGCTGCATCGCAGGAGTGGGGCTGGCCCACCTGGTCCTGGCCGTCCTGCGGGTTTCCCGCATCTCGGGCCTCCCGCGCGCGGACTCGTTGCCGCTGGACCCCAGGGTGCTGGCGTTCGCCCTGGGCGTCTCCGTGCTGTGTGCGGTCGCCTTCGGCCTCCTGCCGGCGATCCGCGCCACGGCCGGCGACGTCGGGAGTGGGCTGGGCGAGGGCGCTCGGGCCGAGGGGACGCACTCGGGCCGCCGTCTGGGGCATGCGCTCGTGGCCACCGAGATCGGGCTGGCCCTGGTCGTGGTCGCGGGAGCCGGCCTGCTCCTGGGAAGCCTTCGGGCCCTGCGCTCGGTGGATCCAGGCCTGAACGCCGATCACGTGCTGGATGTTCGCCTCGAGCCGCCCGACCAGGCCTATCGCGGCGGCGGCGGAGGCCGGGCCCGGTCCTTCTACGCGGAGCTCCTTCCCCGCCTGCGGGCGCTCCCGGGGATCGAAGGCGCGGGCGCGATCCAGATCCTCCCCATGGGCGGCGGGAACTGGGCCTTCCCGTACCTGGCCCAGGGCCACCCGCCGCCGCGGGACGCTCCGCTCCCGAGCGCCAACTTCCGGGTCGTGACGCCGGGCTACTTCCGGACGCTCGGCATCCCGCGCGTGGCCGGCCGCCTCCTGGACGGGGACGACCGGGCGGACGGAGCCCCCGTCGGCCTCATCAACCGGACCATGGCGGAGGAGTTGTGGCCCGGCCAGAGCGCGGTCGGGAAGGAGATCAAGCTGTTCGGCTCCGCTCCCTTCCGAGTCGTGGGGGTGGTCGGGGACGTCCACCAGCAGTCCTTGCGCGCCGGGCCCCGACCGGTAATGTACCGGCCCCTGGAGCAGTTCCCGCTGGCGGGCATGGACATCGTCCTGCGGACGAAGGGGGACCCGATGGCCGTGCTCGGCGCGGTGCGCCGCGCGACCCACGAGGTGGCCTCCGACGTCCCGCTGGCGCGGACGCGCCTCCTCCGGGACGTCCTCGCCGACTCCCTGGCGCACGAGCGGTTCTTCGCGGGCGTCCTGGCCTTCTTCGCCCTCCTGGCGCTGGCGCTCGGAGCCGTGGGCGTCTACGGCGTGATGGCCTACCAGGTGGCCGGACGGCACGGCGAGTTCGGCGTCCGCATGGCGCTCGGGGCCTCGCCCGCTCGCATCCTCCGGCGCGCGCTCGGCGACGGGCTGCTGCCCGTCGGGATCGGGATCGCCGCCGGCCTGGCCGGCACCCTCGTCTCGTCGCGCCTCCTGTCGGACCTGCTGTTCGGCGTCGGCGCGGCCGATCCGCTCACCGTGACCGTCTCCGCGGCGGTCCTCGTGGCCGTGGCCGGAGGGGCCACCTGGATCCCCGCCCGGCGCGCCGCGCGCGTGGATCCGGCGCGGGCCCTGAGGGCGGAATGAGGGCGCCGCGGTCGGGACGCCCCCGGCCCTTCCCGCCTCCGGTCGCTCCGTGCGCGGGTCCCCGCCCCGTGGAGGCCTGACCATGCTCGACGTCCCGCTACAGGACCTGCGCTACGCCCTGCGCCAGCTGCGACGGAGCCCCGGCTTCACGGCGGTGGCCCTCCTCACGCTCGCGCTCGGCATCGGGGCGACCACGTCCATCTTCAGCGTGGTCGACGCCTCTCTGCTCCGGCCCCTTCCGTATCCCGACCAGGACCGCGTCCTGAGCGTCGCGAGCGCGTGGCAGGGCAGCCCGCGCGCGGCCGTCTCGCCCGCCGAGTACCTCGACTACCGGGCCGCCGAGGGAAGCGCCTTCGCCGCGCTGGGAGCCTACGCCACCGACGCCGCGAACCTCGTCGGATCGGGCGAGCCCGTCCGGCTCCGGGTGGGCTACGCCTCGGCCGGCGTGCTCACCACGCTCGGCGTCCGACCGGCGCTCGGGAGGACGTTCGGCCCCGACGAGGGCCGGGAGCAGCGAAGCGTCGTGCTCATCAGCCACGGGCTGTGGGCCCAGCGCTTCGGCTCGGCGCCCGACGTGGTCGGCCGCGACATCACGCTGGACGGACGGAGGACCGAGATCATCGGAGTCCTCCCGAGGGGGTTCCGGCTCCCCGCGGACTACGCGGACGGCGAGGCCACCGAGGCCATCGTCCCGCTCGGCCTCGACCCCGCCGAAGTCACCGACCGGGGCAGCCACTTCCTCCGGGTCGTGGGACGGATGGCGCCGGGCGTGACACGCGACCGGGCGCAGGCGGCCCTGTCCGCGATCGCGACGGGCTTCCAGGCCCGCTTCCCGGACGACTATCCACGGGACATGCACTTCGCCGTCACGGCCACGCCGGTGGCGGCGCAGGTGACGGCGGACGCGCGGCTCCCCCTCCTCGTCCTGCTCGGGGCCGCCGCGATCGTGCTCCTCGTGGCGTGCGCCAACGTGGCCGGGCTGCTCCTGGTCCGACTCGAGGGTCGCCGCCGGGAGCTGGCCGTGCGCTCCGCGCTCGGGGCGGGACGGGGGCGGATCGTGCGCCAGCTCCTGGCCGAGAGCCTCGTGCTCGGGGGCCTGGGGGGAGCGGCGGGGGTCGGGCTGGCGTGGGCGGGGATGCGCCTGCTGGTCTCCCTCCGTCCGCCGGGGCTGCCGCGCTTCGGGGAGGTCTCCCTGGACCTCCCGGTGCTCGGGTTCGCCGCCGCCACGGCGGCGGGCACGGGCCTGGTGTTCGGAGTCCTCCCGGCCTTCCGGGCCGCGGGCGGGCGCCCCGCGTCCGCCCTCCGGGACGGCACGCCCACCCTGACGGCGGGACCCGGCCGCCTGCGCCGCGGGCTCGTGGTCGGACAGGTCGCCATGGCGCTCACGCTGCTGGCCGGCGCCGGGCTCCTGGGCCGGACGCTGCTGGCGCTCCGCGACGTCGAACCGGGCTTCCGGCCCGACCACGTCCTCACCGGCCGCCTGACGCTCTCGCCCGGCGACTACCCCACCGAGCCCGGGGTCGTCGGCACGTTCGAGACCCTGCGGCGCCGCGTCGCGGCGATCCCCGGGGTCGCCGCCGTGGGAGCCGTCTCGAACCTCCCGCTCGGATCGAGCCTGGGCGACCTCAACTTCCGGATCGAGGGACGGCCCGTGCCGCGAGGCGAGGTCTCCCCGAGGGCGGACTGGCAGGTCGTCACGCCCGGCTACTTCCGGGCCCTGGGCATGAACGTGCGCCGCGGGCGAGCCCTGGACGAGAGGGACGCCGTCGACGCGCCCGGCGCCGTCGTCATCGACCGGACCATGGCCGAGCGCTACTGGCCCGGCGAGGACCCGCTCGGGGCCCGCTTCGTCCTGGGCGGCGAGGCCGGACCCGGGATCGTCACCGTGGTCGGCGTCGTCGACGACGTGCGCCACGAGAGCCTGGCGGCGCCGCGCACGAGCCAGATGTACCTCGCTCACGCGCAGTTCCGGTTCTGGAACGGCGGCAGCGTGGTGCGGTCCCTGACGCTGGCCGTGCGGACGGAGGGGGACCCCGCCGGCTTCGCGGCCGCCGTGCGCCGGGCCGTCCACGACGTGGATCCGCGCCTCCCCCTGTCGAGCGTCCGGACCATGGACCGGGTCGTGGCGGCGTCCCTCGGACGCCAGCGCGTCCTGCTCACGCTGGCGGGTGTGTTCGCCGCGGTCGCCCTGGTGCTCGGCGCGCTCGGGCTGTACGGGGTCATCGCCCACGGCGTCTCGAGCCGGACGCGGGAGATCGGCCTCCGGCTCGCCCTCGGCGCCGGACGCCGGGACGTGGCGGCTCCGATCGCCCTCGCCAGCGGCCGGCTGGTGGCTACGGGCCTCGCCCTCGGCCTGGCCGGCGCCGTCCTCCTCTCGCGCCTGGTCCGGGGGCTCCTGTTCGGCGTCGATCCTCTGGATCCGGTCACCCTGGGGGGCGCCGCCCTGGTGCTGGCGATGGCGGCCGCCCTCGCCACCTGGGTCCCGGCCCGCCGCGCGGCGCGGCTCGACCCCATGGAGGCGCTGCGTCATGAATGAGCCTCGCGGAGTCACGCTCGACGCGCTCCGGCGGGACCTGCGCTACGCGGTCCGTCAGCTGCGGCGCCATCCCGGCTACGCGGCCATCGTGGCCGTCACGCTGGCCCTCGGGATCGGCGCCAACACGGCCGTGTTCTCGGTCGTGGACGCCGTCCTCCTGCGGCCGCTGCCCTACGGGAACGCCGATCGGCTCGTGCGCCTCTGGAGCGCGTACCCGTCCCGGGGCGAGGACCGGGGCACGACCTCGAAGCCCGACGTCGAGGACTGGCGCGCCGGGAGCCGCACGATCGAGTCGATGGGCGCGTGGACGGCCATCCACGCCTCCGGTCTCGTGACGATGCGCGAGGGGACTCCCTCCGAGCTGGAGACCGAGTACGTGACGCCGGGCTTCTTCGAGACGCTGGGCGTCCCGGCGGCGCGGGGGCGCGCGCTCCGGGCCGCCGACCACGATCGGGGAGGGAACGATCACGTCGTCGTCCTCTCGTACGGTGCCTGGCAGCGGCTGTTCGGCGGCGAGGAGGGCGTGATCGGGCGCACGGTCACGCTGAGCGCGAAACCCTGGACGGTCGCGGGCGTCATGCCCCGCGGCTTCTCGTATCCGCGGCCCGGCATCGACGCCTGGGTGCCTCTGGAGGTCATCCCCGAATCGGGGATCCCGCGGCTGCGGCAGGTCCGCTTCCTGAGCGTGGTGGGTCGCCTGGCTCCGGGCGCCACGCCGGCCTCGGCGCGGCGGGAGATGGGCGTGATCGCGGGACGCCTGGCCCGGGCCTACCCCGACGCGGACCGTGAGCTCACGGCCGTCTCCGTGCAGCCGCTCCGCGACCAGATCGTGGGGAGCGTGCGCCCCGCCATGCTGGCCATCCTCGGCGCCGTCGGGCTCGTCCTCCTCATCGGCTGCGTCAACGTGGCCGGCCTGGCCCTGGCGCGCTCCGAGGAGCGGGAGCGGGAGATCGGGATCCGGAGCGCGCTGGGAGCCCCGCGGGCCGCCATCCTGCGCCAGCTCCTGGTCGAGAGCCTGGTGCTCGCGGGGCTGGGCGGGGCGCTGGGCCTCCTCCTGGGGGCGTGGGGCACGCGCGCCGTCGTCGCCCTGGCGCCCTCCGGCCTGCCCCGCCTGGGCGACGTGACGGTGAGCGGGCGAGTGCTGGCCTTCGCCGCCGCGGTCTCTCTCGTGTCGGCGCTGGCCTCGGGCCTGCTGCCCGCCCTGCGGGCCTCCCGCACGGACCCGGCCGGGGCGCTGGGCGAGAGCTCGCGCGGCGGCACCGCCGGACGGCGGGCGGGACGGCTGAGGAGCGCCCTGCTGGTCGGGGAGGTGGCGCTGGTGGCCCTGCTGGCCGTGGGGGCCGGCCTCCTGGTCCGGAGCTACGCGGCGGTCCGCTCGGTCGACCCCGGCTTCGACCCGCGCGGCCTCCTCACCCTGCGGGTCTCGGCCCAGGGCGACGACTACAAGACGTTCCTGGAACAGGCGCTCCGCCGGGTCCGGGACGTTCCGGGCGTGACCTCGGCCGCCATCGGCCGGCCTCTCCCCCTGGGGCCGCACACCTTCCGGGGCGAGGGGATCACGTTCACGATCGCGGGCCGACCGACCCCGCCCGAGGGCCAGGAGCCGTCCGCCGACCTCCGCTTCGTGAGCCCCGGCTTCTTCCGGACCATGGGGATCCCCCTCCTGTCGGGCCGGACCTTCACGGACGGTGACGACGCGGACGGCCCGCCGGTGGTCGTCCTCTCACGGAGCGCCGCCCGGAAGTACTGGGGCGACCGGAACCCGGTCGGCCAGCGCATCCTGGTCGGACGGGGCTCCGCACAGGTCGTCGGGGTCGTGGACGACGTCAAGCAGGTGCGCCTGGAGGAGGAGGCCACCCCCGCCGCCTACGTGCCGTTCGCGCAGACCGGCCGCCGCGGCATGAGCTTCGTGGTCCGGACCGACGCGCCCGCGGCCGTCGTGGATCCCATTCGCAAGGCCATCTGGTCCCTGCGCCCCAACCAGCCCATCCAGGACGTGGCCTCGATGGCGACGCTGGTCGATGCGGCCACCGCGGGCCGCAGATTCTCCATGGCGCTGCTCGGCGCCTTCGCGGGGCTGGCGCTCCTCCTGGCGGCCGTCGGCATCTACGGCGTCGTGGCCTACACGGTGAGCCGGCGGGTCCGCGAGATCGGGATCCGCATGGCGCTGGGGGCGGGACCCTCCGCGGTGGTCCGGCTCGTGGTGTGGAGGAGCCTGGGGCTCGTGGCGCTGGGCGCCGCGGCCGGCCTGGCGGCGGCCGCCCTCGCGGGCGGCGTGTTGGGCCCCCTCCTGTACGGCGTGGGCCGGCTGGACCCGTGGGCGTTCGGGGGCGCGGCCGCGGTCCTCCTCGTGGTGGCGGCGGCCGGCGGCGCCCTCCCCGCCCGACGGGCCTCGCGCGTCGATCCGCTCGTGGCCATCCGGACGGAGTAGGACACCATGTTCGAATCCCTGGGACCGGATCTCCGCTTCGCCCTCCGGCAGCTCCGCCGGAACCCCGGGTTCGCCCTCGCGGCCATCGGGATCCTCGGCCTCGGGATCGGCGCCACCACGGCCATCTTCACCGTCGTGGACGGGGTGCTGCTCAGACCCCTCCCGTACCCGCACCCGGACCGCATCGTGTGGATCCGGGAGGTGGCCGCCGACGGCCACGGGATGCCCGTGGCGGGACCCGACTTCCGCGACCTCCGGGACGGCAGCCGGAGCTTCGCGTCCATGGCCGCGGTGAGCGGCCGCGTCCCCGTGTCGGTGACCGGGGGACGGGAGCCGGTCCGGAGCGTGGCTCGGGCGGTCTCCGAGGACTTCTTCCGGGTGATGGGCGTCGGGCCGGCCTCGGGGCGTGCCTTCTCTCCCGAGGAGCAGCGCCAGGGCGGGCCTCCGGCCGTGGTGGTGAGCCACGGCTTCTGGCAGCGGGCGCTGGGGGGCGGCCCCGTGGGCGGCCGGACGCTGCGCTTCGGAGGCCAGGTGTACTCGGTGGTCGGCGTCATGCCGCGCGGGTTCGAGTATCCGTCCGGCACGGAGCTGTGGATCTCGAGCGGCCTGTGGACGCCCGGCACCAGCCGGACGGCGCACAACTGGGCCGTGGTGGGACGGCTGGCGGACGGGGTCTCCATGGCCGCGGCGCGCGCGGACCTCTCCCGAATCGCGCACCGGCTGGCGGCCGGCCACGGGGGCGACATCGACCTCGTCGACGTCTCGGCGGCCCGGCTCCGGGATGTCGTGGTCGGGGACGTGAGGACGCCGCTCCTCGTGCTGCTCGGCTCCGCCGCGTTCCTCCTCCTCATCGCCGTCGCCAACGTCGGGAACCTCCTGCTCGCCCGTCTGGCGGCGCGCCGCCGGGAGCTGGCGGTCCGACGCGCGCTGGGGGCCGGACGCTCCCGCCTGGTGCAGCAGCTCGTGGTCGAGACGCTGGTGCTCGGCCTGGGGGCGGGCGCGGTGGGCATCCTCCTGGCGCGCATGGGGACGGCGGGACTCCTGGCCCTGGCCCCCACCTACCTCCCCCGTGCCGGCGAGATCGGGATCGACGGGACCGTCCTCGCCTTCGCGCTCGCCGTCTCCGTGGTGACGGCGGTCGGGCTGGGGGTGGCCGCGGGCCTGGCGGGGCCCTCCGATCTGAGGGGGGCCCTGGCCGCCGGCCGGCGGACCCTGACCGGAGGGGGCGGCGGCCGTGTGGCGCGCGACGCGCTGGTGGTGGGGCAGACGGGCCTGACGCTGGTGCTCCTGGCCGGCGCCGGGCTCATGGCCAGGAGCCTCTTCGGGCTCCTGGCCGTGGACACCGGCTTCCGGACCGATCACGTGCTCGTGATGAGCGTGGCCGCCTCCTCCCCGGGCGACCCCGCGAGCGTCCGCGGGTTCGAGGATCGCCTCCTCGCCCGCCTTCGCGCCCTCCCCGGCGTGGAGTCCGTGGGGGGCATCAACGACTTTCCCCTCCAGAACGAGGGCGCCAACGGCACGTTCGTGCTGCTGGACCGACCCGGGGAGGCCGGCACGGCCGACTTCCGGAGCCTGATGCGACGGCCGGACCGCACGGGCCAGGCATGGTGGCGCGTGGCCAGCGAGGGCTGGTTCCGGACGATGGGGATTCCCCTCGTCCGCGGCCGCGCCTTCACGGACCGGGATGCGCCGGACGACGACGTCCACGTGGCGGTCATCAGCCAGGCGCTCGCGCGGCGGCGGTGGCCGGACGAGGATCCCATCGGGAAGCTCATCGAGTTCGGGAACATGGACGGGGACCTGCGGCCGCTCCGGGTCGTGGGCGTGGCCGGGGACGTCCGGGCCCTGTCCATGGAGCGCGAGCCGCCCGCCATCGTCTACGCCTACTCGCGTCAGAGGCCGGGAGCGGCGGCTCGCTTCCACGTGGCCCTCCACGTGCGCGGCGACCCGCGCGGGTACATCGCGCCGGCCCGTCGGGCGCTCCGCGAGGTGGATCCCGGGGTGCCGCCCACGTTTCGCACGATCGGCCAGGTCGTGGCCGACCACACCGCCGACCGCCGCTTCGCGCTCCTGCTCCTCATCGCGTTCGGGGGCGCGGCGCTCGCGCTGGCCCTGGCGGGCACGTACGCCGTGGTGGCGTACCTGACGGCCCGGCGCCGGAGCGAGATCGGCGTGAGGGTCGCGTTCGGGGCCGGCCGGGCCGACGTCGTCCGCCTGGTGGTCGGCCGGAGCGCGGCGCTCACGGCCGCGGGCATCGCCCTGGGCGTGCCGGCCGCTCTCGCGCTCTCCCGGCTCCTCTCCGGGCTGCTCTACGGCGTGACATCCGCCGATCCCGTGGCGTACGCCCTCGCGGCGCTGGTCCTCGGAGCCGCGGCCGTCGCGGCCAGCTCGGTTCCGGCCTTCCGGGCCGCCCGCGCGGACCCCGCGGCCACCCTCAGAGTCGAGTGATGGAGGCGTGACGATGCTCGACACCCTGCGCCAGGATGCCCGCTACGCCCTCCGCCAGATGCGGCGGAGCCCCGGCTTCGCGGTCGTGGCGATCCTCACGCTCGCCCTGGGGCTCGGCGCCACGACCGCGATCTACTCGGTGGTCGACGGCGTGCTCCTGCGGCCGCTCCCCTACCCCCACCCGGACCGCCTCCTGCGCGTGTGGCACTTGAACACCCGCAACGACGCGCCGCGGGAGCAGGTCTCGTTCGAGACGTACCGGGGACTGGTCGGCGGCGTCGACGCCCTGGACGCGGCCGCCGGCGTCTCGCCGCGCTGGTCCTTCGTGCTGCGTGAGCCCGGCCAGCCGGAGCGGGTGCAGGGCTACTGGGTCTCCGCCAGCTTTTTCGACCTCATGGGGGTCCGGCCGGCGATCGGACGCGGCTTCCGTCCGGACGAGGACCGGGCGGAAGGGCCGGCGGTCGTGCTCCTGGGCCACGCCCTGTGGGAGCGCAAGTTCGGCGGGGACCCCGGGGTGGTCGGGCGCTCGATCCGGATCTCGGGACGGGCCGCGACCGTCATCGGCGTGATGCCGGCCGGCTTCGACTTCCCCGACGCGGGAGGGGTGTGGGCCCCGCTCGCGCAGAATCCGCTCGTGGGCCGGGGACGGCAGGTCCGGTGGGTGGACGTGGTCGGACGGCTCGCCCCCGGCGCCACGGTGGAGCGGGCCCGGGACGGCATCGCCGCCTACTTCGGGCGGCTGGCCCGGGCCTACCCGAAGGCCAACGGCGGCCTGCGCGCCACGGTCCAGACCCTGTACGCCTCGATCGTGGGCGGCGTGAGTCCGGCGCTGTGGACGCTCCTGGGGGGCGTGGCCTTCCTGCTCCTCATCACGTGCGCCAACCTCAGCAACCTCCTCCTCTCCCGGGCCGCGGCCCGCAGGGGCGAGCTGGCCGTGCGCCGGGCCCTCGGCGCGGGGAGCGGACGGCTGGTGCGCCAGCTCCTCACCGAGAGCGTGACGCTCGGCCTGTTCGGGGGCGCGGCGGGGACGGCCGTGGCCTTCGGTCTCGTCGGAGTCTTCCGGAGCATCGGGCCGGCCGACCTCCCCCGCCTCGAGGCCGTCGGGATCGACCTCCGCGTCCTGGGGGTCGCCGGCGGGCTGACCCTCGCGGCCAGTGTCCTGTTCGGCCTAGCTCCGGCCCTCACGGCGGCGCGGGAGGGAGTGCAGGGAGCCCTCCGGCGAACGCGCCGGGGCGTGGCCGGGGGCCGGAGCCGGCTGCGGAGCGGCCTCGTGGTCTCCCAGGTGACGCTCGCCCTCGTCCTCCTGGCGGGAGCGGGCCTCCTCCTGCACAGCTTCGTGCGTCTCAACCGCGTGGACCCGGGCTTCCGGGCCTCGGGCGTCCTGACGCTCCAGTTCGGGCTGCCCTCCGGCTACGACGACGCCCGGGCGGTCGACTTCTACCGACGGCTGTTCGACCGGCTCGAGGCGATCCCCGGCGTGACCGCCGCCGGAGGCGCCACCCGGCTTCCGCTCGGCGACGCCCTCTCCACCCGCCTCGAGATCCGCGGGCGCGACGTCCCGGACGGCGACCAGCCGGACGTCCAGTTCCGGCGCGCGAGCCCCGACTATTTCGCGGCGATGGGGATCCCGGTGCTCCGGGGCCGGGGCTTCGACGAGCGGGACGGGCCCGACGCGCCGCCGGTGATGATCCTCAGCCGCGCGGCCGCCGAGACGTTCTGGCCGGGCGAAGATCCGGTCGGGCAGCGCGTCCGCTTCTGGTACTCGGGCATGCCGGCCGACGCCCCCTGGCTGGAGGTCGTGGGCATCACCGGTGACGTCAAGGAATTCGGCCTGGACGCCGCCGCGCCCCCCGTGACCTACGTGCCCTTCTCCCAGGGTCCGCCGGGCAGCCCGTTCGTCGCCGTGCACACGACGGGAGACCCCTCGGCCCTGGCCGCGCCGGTCCGGGATCGACTCCGGTCCCTGGACCCGGATATCGTGATCTGGAACGTGAGCTCCATGTCGGCGCGCGTGTCCGAGAGCGTCGCCAGACAGCGGTTCAGCCTCATCCTCATCGGAGCCTTCGGAGTGCTCGCGCTCGTGCTGGCCGCGGTGGGGATCTACGGCGTGCTCGCCTACGCCGTCCGGCGCCGCTCGCGCGAGATCGGCATCCGCATGGCCCTGGGCGCGGCCGGGGGCGACGTGGTCCGCATGGTGGTGAGCCACGGCCTGAGGCTCACGCTGGTCGGTCTGGGGCTCGGCCTGGTCGCCGCCCTCCTGCTCACGCGGCTCATCCGGAGCCTGCTCTTCGACGTGAGTCCCACCGACCCGCTGGCGCTGGGAGGCGTCACGATCGTCCTCGGCGCCGTGGCGGCCCTCGCTTCCTGGCTCCCCGCCCGGCGCGCCACGCGCGTCGACCCCATGACCGTGCTCCGGGAGGAATGACCGTGCTGGACGGCGTGCGGCAGGACCTCCGATACGGGCTCCGGCAGCTCCGTGCCCACCCCGGGTTCACGGCCATGGTCCTCCTCACGCTGGCGCTCGGGATCGGCGCCCGAGGGCGGGACGTCGTGGCGCTCGTGCTGCGCGAGGGGCTCCGCGTCAGCCTGATCGGGCTCGCGGCGGGCCTCGTGCTGGCCATCGCGCTCGGCCGGGTGCTCCGGAGCCAGCTCTACGGGGTCTCACCGCTCGATCCGGCGGCGTTCGTCGCCGCGGCCGTCGTCCTCGTCGCGGTGGCCCTCCTGGCCTGCTGGGTCCCCGCCCGCCGGGCCACGCGGGTGGACCCGATGGAGGCGCTTCGCCATGAATAGACAGGCCGCCAGCCGGTCCCGCGGCGCGGCCCGAGCCCATCCCGCGCCGGCCACACTCCGACCCGAGGAACCCATGATCCGCCTTCGAGGCCTCGAGAAGTCCTACAGCTACAGGGGGGGCGAGACGTTCGTCCTCCGTCGCATCGACCTGGACGTCCGCTCCGGGGAGTTCGTGACCATCATGGGACCCTCGGGCGCGGGGAAGTCCACGCTGCTCGGGATCCTGGGCATGCTGGACGGCCAGTACCGGGGCGAATACCGCTTCCTGGACGCGCCCGTCCACGAGCTCTCGAATCGCCAGCGGGGGCGCCTGCACCGGGAGCACATCGGGTTCGTATTCCAGCAGTACCACCTGCTGGACGACCTCACGGTGGCCGAGAACCTCGAGATCCCGCTCTCCTACCGGGACGTCCCGCGGGCCGAGCGGGAGGCGCGGGTGGCGGACATCCTGGACCGCTTCCGCATCGTCGGGAAGAAGGACCTGTTCCCCGCCCAGCTCTCCGGCGGCCAGCAGCAAGTCGTGGCGGTGGCCCGGGCGGTGATCGCCGAGCCCGACCTCATCCTGGCCGACGAGCCCACGGGCAGCCTCCACTCGAGTCAGGGCGAGGAGATCATGGACCTCCTCTCGGCCCTCAACCGCGGGGGCACGACGATCATCCAGGTCACGCACGATCGGGCCGTCGCGGCGCGCGGGGAGAGGATCATTCAGCTCGAAGACGGATGGATCGTGGACGGCTCGTAGGCCTGTCTGGCGTGCGGGAGCCGGCCTACCTTTCGAGGGACCCGTCCGCCGGGCCGGCGGCCGCGTCAGTGCTCCCGGACGAGCTGGACCGTCCTTCGACAAGAGCCCCCGGAGGCCTCCCGTGGCCCTACCCATCGCGACCTCCGATCCATCCCCGGCGGAGCCGTGCCCCGTGAGCGAGACGCCGCCGCGCATCCTGATCGCCGACGACCAGCGAGACGTGCTCGAGGCGCTCCGGCTCCTCCTCAAGGGGCACGGCTACGAGATCGAGACGGCGACCTCCCCGCCCGCGGTCCTCCGGGCCGTGGAGGCCCGCGAGCTGGACCTCGTCCTCCTCGACCTCAACTACACGCGCGACACGACCTCCGGGAAGGAGGGGCTCGACCTGCTCGCCGTGATCCGGGGGCTCGATCCCTCGCTGTCCGTCGTGGTGATGACGGCGTGGGGGAGCGTGGAGGGCGCGGTGGAGGCCATGAGACGGGGCGCCCGCGACTACGTGGAGAAGCCCTGGGACAACGAGAGGCTGCTGGCCACGCTCGAGAACCAGGTGCAGCTCACCCGGGCCCTCCGGCGGGTGGAGCGGCTGGAAGTGGAGCGCGGGGCGCGGGAGGGCGACCTCCCCGAGCTCGTGGCCGAGTCGCGCGCCATGCAGCCCGTCCTCCAGCTCATCGAGCGAGCCGGCCCCTCGGACGCCAACGTGCTCATCACGGGCGAGCCGGGGACCGGCAAGGAGATCGTGGCGCGCTGGCTCCACGCCCGATCGCACCGCTCGGGTCGTCCGCTCGTGGCCCTGAACGCCGGCGCCGTCCCGGAGGGCCTGTTCGAGAGCGAGCTGTTCGGGCACGTGAAGGGGGCCTTCACCGACGCGAAGGCCGACAGGGTCGGCTACCTGGAGATGGCCGACCGGGGCACGCTGTTCCTGGACGAGATCGGGAACATGCCGGCGGCCCAGCAGGCCAAGCTGCTGCGGGCCCTGGAGACGGGTGAGTTCCGGCGCCTGGGCTCCTCGCGGGTTCGGACGACCGACGTGCGGGTCGTCGCGGCCACCAACACCGACCTGCAGGCCGCGGTGGACGCCGGCGAGTTCCGGGAGGATCTCTTCTACCGCCTGAACACGGTCGAGATCGAGGTCCCGCCGCTCCGGCGAAGGCCCGAGGACATCCCGGTCCTGGCCGCCCACTTCCTCCGCCGGGAGTCGCGCCGGCGCGACGAGCCCGTCCCCGAGCTCGCGCCCGCCGCCATGGAGGCTCTGCGCTCCCATCCGTGGAGGGGGAACGTCCGGGAGCTCGAGCACGTGATCGAGCGGGCGGTGCTCATGGCCGGGGGCGGCCGCATCGAGGACCGGCACCTGGCCCTGAGGCCGGCCGGTGAGGGCGCGCCGGGCCTCGAGGGCCTCACGCTCGAGGAGGCGGAGCGCATCCTGATCCAGAAGGCGCTCCGACGCCACGAGGGGAACGTGAGCCGGACGGCCGAGGAGCTGGGCCTCAGCCGCAGCGCGCTCTACCGGCGGCTGGACCGCTACGGCCTCGAGCCCTGAGCGGTCGGCGCGCCCCATGGTGAGCCGCGCCGCGCTGGAGGGAGGCGCACGGTGAGCTACCAGCGCCGCATCCCGGCGCTCGCCATGGCCGCCGGGCTGCCGGCCATGGGGGTGGCGCTCGTGCTCCTGTGGGGGGAGGCCTGGCCGCTCTGGTCGCGGATCGCGATCACGGCGCTCCTGGCCGGCTCCTGGGTCGGCCTCGCGGCCGTCCTCCGCCACCAGCTCATCCGCCCCCTCCAGACCATGGCCAACGTGCTGGCGGCCTACCGGGGCGGGGACTACTCGATGCGCGTGCGGACCGAGGGAACCGACCGGGCGCTCGGGCTCGTCTCCCACGAGGTGAACGCCCTGGGCGAGACGCTCCGCACCGAGCGGCTGGGGACCCTGGAGGCCACCGCCCTCCTCCGCGGCGTCCTGCAGGAGATCGACGTGGCCGTGTTCGCGTTCGACGCGGAGGACCGGCTGTGGCTGGTGAACCGCGCCGGGGCGCAGCTCCTGGACCGGCCGGCCCGGTCCCTGAGCGGCCGGCCGGCGCGCGGGCTCGGGCTCTCGCGCTTCCTCTCTGGGGAGACGCCGAGGGTGGTCCAGATGACCTTCCCGGGCGGCTCGGGCCGGTGGGAGGTCCGGCGCACGCGCCTGCGCCACGAAGGACGTCCGCAGACCCTCCTCGTCCTCTCGGACCTCAGCCGCGTACTCCGCGAGGAGGAGCGCAGGGCGTGGCAGCGCCTGGTCCGGGTCCTGGGGCACGAGATCAACAACTCGCTGGCGCCCATCCGGTCCATCGCCGAGGGCCTCCGGTCGGGCCTGAACGACGGTGGGTCGGGACCCGAGCCCGAGGACCTGGACCACGGGCTCGAGATCATCGCCGGGCGCGCCGCCGCGCTCGGGCGCTTCATGTCCTCCTACGCGCGGCTGGCGCGGCTGCCGCCTCCCGAGGTCGGACCGGTCGAGGTCGGGGCCTGGGTGCGTCGGGCGGCGGACCTCGAGACCCGGCTGGACGTCGGGGTGCTCCCGGGCCCCGAGGTCACGATCCGGGGGGACGCCGACCAGCTCGACCAGCTCCTCATCAATCTCCTCGACAACGCGGTCGACGCGGTCTCGGAGACGGGGGGCGAGGTGACCGTGGGCTGGCGCGTCACGGCCCTCCACGTGGAGGTGCTGGTCGAGGACGAGGGGCCCGGCATCGCGGACACGGCGAACCTCTTCGTCCCCTTCTTCACCACCAAGCCGGAGGGCTCGGGGATCGGCCTCGCCCTCGGCCGCCAGATCGCCGAGGCGCACGGGGGCGAGCTCACGCTCCGGGACCGGGCCGACGCGCCCGGCTGCGTCGCGCGGATCGTGCTCCCGAGGCCGGGGGCGGC